>OMGY01000544.1_pt1 | contig 42910 bp, 44 predicted proteins | sample 1674461 | NCBI WGS metagenome assembly OMGY01 (sample SAMN05578579, study PRJEB25193) | human gut metagenome | biome: Human Microbiome; feature: human-associated habitat; material: feces | host: Homo sapiens | place: USA:Birmingham | reverse complement strand
TTTTAACAGGCGCAGGAATTCTCATATTGATAGGCGCAGTGATTGCAATTTTGATGATGCTGTCGAAAAAGAAGAAAGAAGAACAAGAAAAATAAAGGAGAAAAACAAAAATGGATTCATTGGCAAATTTAATAGAAACATTTGCAACAAACGAGCTGGTAAAACTGGCAATCCCAATGGCAGTTGGAGCTTTGATTATTATAGGATTGGGATTCCTTTTAGGATTTCAGAGGGTTGTAGACTGGTGTAAGAGCCATATACTTTATATTGTAGCGGGTCTTGTCTGTGTTTATCTTGCCCAAGAATTAGTAACAACAGTAGTAAGTAATCTCAACGGATTTTAAGGATAAAAAAGAAGAAAGGACGTACCGAATTTCGGTACATAGGGAAAAATCTCGTATCGGATTCGGTACATAAAAATAATATAGGTGTACCGAATTTCGGTACATGAGGAATGAAGCAAGACGTACCGAATTTCGGTACATGAGAAATGAAGTGAGACGTACCGAATTTCGGTACGAAAGTGGGAAAGACGAATGAATGAAGAACTGAAAAAGAAAATACAAAAGGAATTACTTGATCCGATAAAAGATCCACGGCGTGTTATGAAAATGGAGTATCTCTTTTCTCATAAATATATCTTAATTGCAGTCATCATTGCAGTAGATCTATTCCTTATCATGGCGTTTAGTTTTTTATTTCATATGGTGGGAATGATTCCGCGAATTTTGGGAGGAAGAGAAATTCAGCTATTTGCCTTACGAAATTTCCTTCCTGATTTTACAAAAATGCCAATACAGGGAGGTTTGGCAGCGCTGTTAATCATTTTTATAGCGGATGCATATTTGATCTATCGGATCAGAGTATCATGGGCGGATAAAGGCTTTAATGTGGGGCAGGAAGGAACAGATCGTTTTACAACAGCAGAAGAGATTCAGGAGCAATATACGGAAATTGCACCATTAGAAACTCCATACCACGGAAATCCGGGAGTTCTTGTTTCAAGAATTGGAAATCAATTTTACATCGATCAGATGGTGGTAAATAACCTGATCCTCGGAATTACACGATCAGGAAAGGGTGAGACGATGGTAAAAACAAGTTTGGAAATTTATTCTCGTGCTGAGAACCGACCATCGCTGATTATCAATGATCCAAAGATTGAGTTGTATAAATCATTTGGGAAACTGTTAGAAGAAGAGCGGGGATATAAAGTCTATCTATTAAACGCGTCGAATCCGTTGTTATCAGCAGGATTTAATATTGTAGACCTAGCAATACAATATTATCGCAAAAAAGACTATGATACGGCAGAGCAGGTTCTAAATGCTCTAGCACATAGCTTATTTCAAGTCGATGATGCAACAGGAGATATGATGTTTTTTACATCATCCGCTTCAGATCTGTTTTGTGCAATGGCATTGGCAAGTATGCAAGATGCATTTGCGGCAGACGAAGAAGAGAATCGGATTCGTTATAATCAATGGAGGCGCTTAGACGAGGAAGAAAGAAAAAAGCACCCATTTCATTATCGAAATGATAATGAAAAAACGATCCATGTATACAGCATGATTGTCAATTTTCAGCAACTTGTATTACGACCGATTAATCGGAATGGAAGTCGAACATTATTAGACATTTACTTTGAAAATCGACCGGAAACTGATCGGGCAAGATTAAAATATTTAAATACAGAAGTTGCTCCCGGAAAAACAAAGTCAGGGATTTTTTCCGAAATGATCCGTCATTTAAGTAAATTTACGCTGCGAAATGTTGGAAAGATGATAGCAGAAAGTACGATTGATTTTAGAGAAATCGGATTTGGAGAAAAACCACTCGCTGTATTTATAGCAACTCCATCCTATGATTCTTCCCTGCATCAGATTCCTTCCATCTTTATCCGGCAGATGTATTATGCGTTGGGGAAAATCTGCGATGATCAAAAAGGCAAATGTGCCAGACAAGTCAAAATCATATTCGATGAAGCAGGAAACATGCCTCCGGTAGACTTAATGGCTACGATGACAACAATGGGATTAGGGCAGAATATATCTTTTGATCTTTATTTGCAAAATTATGAGCAGCTAGATGATTTATACGGTGAGTCGATTGCTGAAACAATAAAGGGCAACTGTGGAAATCATTTTTATCTACAGACAGCCTCGAAAGAGACGGCATCGGAATTTTCTTACAGTCTAGGAATTAAGTCGGAGATCGATATGCAGCGAGCAGGAGCTAGGTTTTCTTTGAATAAATATTATACCGAATCAATTAAGAAAAGAGAGCTGCTTTTACCGAATGAACTCATGCAATTTGAAGAAGGAGAAACTGCGATGTTTCGGCGATCAAAACGCCGGGATCTTGCAGGGAATAGTATCAAACCCCGCCCCATTCATAATTCCAGAGAGAATGGGCGGAACTTATGGTATTTTTATCAATATGCACCAAAAGAAAAATTTCCGAATCCAAACGAAGTGAATTTTTTGGAGGTTTGTAAGGAGAGTCGGAAAGAAATTAATTTAGAAGATCGGATATGGGATATCAGGAAGAGTTTTCAGATGATGGGGATACAACTTCCGGTAAAGATACAGGATAATTTACATACGCAAAAACAAACTGTTCATAAGGAGATTTTAAAGCAGACAGGAAACTATCTGCAGATATGTCAAATGTTAAAAGAAGTATTCGGAGAACACTATGAAGACGAATACGGAATCACAGGAGAAACAACGATTGCAGAATATGTAGGATTTATTCATTCACAAGCAATCGGCGAAGGGAAAAAGAAGATTCTTTTACAGTTAGTATAGGAAGAGACAATATGACAGAAGAAGAAATTGTTGAATTTTTAACTAAGAATATTGATTATTTTGATACAAATAATCTGGTAACTTGGTTTTTAAGAGAACTGGGATGGCTGCTTGTAAAAGGGTTTAACATCGTGATTGATGTACTTAAAAACCTGTATAACCATACTTTTGGGTTAGTGGATATTACAAATTCGGGTGTATTAAAAAATTTTTTAGCCGAATACAATCCATTGATTAAAACAATTATGATCTTGTCTTTAGTAATTGTAGGATATATGTTTCTTTTCGGAAAAGACAAAAAACATGATGTTTTTACAAGTTTAATGATTTTTGCAGTAGTTATAACGTCATCCAGTTATCTGTTCGGTACATTTAATACGATGTCAATTATGTTTAAAGATGCAGTCACAGGGAGTGAAAGTGTTACTGACGGATATGAGTTGGTCAATCAAAATTTATATGATTTGCTGTACATTGACGAAAACGGCGGATTGATCCAAATGAATGGGAATACGCCGCCGCAGTATGCAGAAAATTCACTAGATAAAAAAGATATGAAAATGATTGATATTACCGAAACGCTTGACTACAGCCGGGATGGATTGACAAATGAAGCGGAAGAAATTTTATCAAAACGATTGGAATATGCGTCTGATGAAAGCCGACTGATCGATGTGTATAATGGCGTGGCATGGACAAGTTTCGGAAACACGTTTTATTATCGTTATCAGTTTAATTTTGGTACTTATTTTTTACTGGCAATCGCATCTATCTTTGTATTTGTCGGATTAGGATGTAAAAATATAAAGATTGTATACGAGTTATTTGTAGGTCGTATTCTTGCAACATTATTTTCAGGTGATTTAACAGGGAAAAGGAAAATGGTGAGAATTTTAGAAGCGATTCGAGACGGTTATTATGCATTATGTTTTACGGCAATTACGTTACGTTCTTTCTTTTTATTTTCTGATTATATTACAGGGCGTAATTTTGGTGGACTCGAGCGAGGGATTATGATACTGATTTTAGCATTTGTAGTTGTTGATGGAGCAAATTTGATGCAACAGATTACAGGGATTGATGCAGGGATGTCTTCGATGGCAGGGAAAATGATTGCCGGAATGCATATGGCAAGGGGTGCAATGTCATCAATCCGAAATGTAAGACAGATGTCACAAATGAAACGGCAAACCAAATCTTTAGAAGAAATGAAAAACAGTAATAATAGTGAGAAAAAATCTGCATTTGAAGATCAATCGACACAACATTCTAATGATAAAACATCGCAGATGGATCAGCAGACAGCAGAAAATACAAAACAAAACAGTGAAAGTGACTTTGAACGAGCATCCGAATTTACAGAAAACAGGAATGACCATAATTCGGAATATAATCAAAGTATGGATGAAAGCACGGCAACAGAATATGATGCGGAAAATGAACGGCGTACAGAAACAATGGACGGATCGGCTACAGGGGATATAGACCGGCGGTTCGAAGCAATGGATCAGGAACTTAGCGAAAAAGATCAGAAGGTAGATTCGCAGAACAGTATAGCGGGAAAAATGCCTGAAAGCGGACAAGGGAAAAATGAAGAAAAGGGAATGTTTGATCGTTGGGAAGACAAAATGAAGGAGTCAAAATTGGAGGGAATGCAGGCAAAAGCAGGAGAACAGCAACCACATTCGCTTCAGAAGAAAGCAGAAGAACAAAAACCTATGATGCAAGGAGAACCAAAGCAAAAATTCTCGTCAAAAACAAACCAGTCCGGGGATTCAAAGCCATTTTCTTCTATGGAACGTCCATTGGAAAACGGAGAAAGGCAAAACAAAATTTCCAGTCCTTCTTTATCCAAAAGTAAGGGGAATGAGGCGTTGAGAAGAGGAATCCGGGAAAAGTCGGCATATATGGAAAGAAAAAACAGTCCGGCGAAGACTTCAGAAAAATTTTCAAACGATAAAAAAGAAAAATAGGAGGGGAACGGATGCGGTATCTTGTAACGAAAGAAATCAAATCAGAAACGCAAGTCTTTTGGAAATTATATTTCAGAGATTTTGTCTTTTTGATCCTCTGGATTGGAATAAGCCGTTTTTTGGAAAGCGCTGTACATACCTATCTTCAAATTCCTTTTTTGATATTCTCTATCGTAATGGGCGTAATTTTGGTGTTGCCAAGCAGCCAAAACCCAAAACGGAGACAGTATCAAAGTATTGCACTTTATTTAATGCAGACAAAGAAAACGTATTATTTACTTCCGAAAAAAAAGGAGAAGAAAACGGATGAAGAAAAACAAAATCGAAGACATCAAAGGAAAACTGATCCCTACCGCAAGATATGACGAAAAATTGCATTGCTTTCATCAAGAAAACGGAATATATACAGATCTTTATCAGATCGTATCAAAAGATCTTGTAAACGGAGATCCAGATGAAATTGAGATGGATTGTTTTACATGGGCAAAATTTTATAAAACATATGGAATGGATGTGGAAATTATTTCCTTGATGTATCCATGCAATACAACAAAGCAACAAGAATATTGGAAACACATTGCGGAAAAGAATCAAAATCCAGATTTTGAGCCGATGATCCGAAAGAAGATCTCGGAATTAGAGTATCGAGAACGATATACAGTAAAAAAAGAGTTTTTCTTACAGTTTTTTTGGAAAACAGAAGCAGAAATAAAATCGGGAAGAAAAGCAATCGAAAGTGTGATAGGGGTTCGGAAATTGCATGGAGAATGTGGAATTACAGAACTTTTGGAGGAAATTTCACCAACAAAAAAGGAACAGGTTTTATTTAAGATTGCAAATAAAAATTCACAAATATTTTAACGTACCGGATTTCGGTACATAGAAAAAGAGGATGAAACGATGAGGAGAAAAAAACAGGAGTCCGGGATCGAATATGACGAAAAATTGTTACAGCATATTGCGCCGATTGGAAATATGACCCCTTATAATTCGTATTGTCGAACGGGAACAGGGTATGAAGCATGTGTTCATATTTTTTCATTACCAACGATGTTAGATGATTTTTGGATGACAGATATTTGTAATTTCCAAAATTCGGTTGCAACAATTAGCATTGGAACAATGGATGAAGTGAAAGTAAAACAGAATCTTAATAAAGCGATTGAAGAGCAGGCATCAAGGATGCGTTTTGCGAAAGATTACAGCGCTTATTATGATGCGAAATCCCGCGAAGAAGAGATGCAGAGATTATACGAAGAGATCAGTTCATTAGGGGAAGTGATGAAGAGTATTTCCATGCGGATATTCGTGACGGCAAAGACAAAGCAGACAATGGAAGAACGGGTTGCAAAAACAATTAAAACTTTAGAGGGAAATAACTACCGTGCGGCAATTTTCTTAAACGAAGCGGAAAGTGAATGGAAAAGTATTTATCAAAGCATGGAAGAACAACAACTAGAACCTCATGCCCTTTCGGGATTTCCGATGAAAGCGACATTACTTGCGGCGGGAAATGCATACCATTACAGTTGCCTGGAAGACGATGGCGGAGATTTTTTGGGCGAAACGGGATGCGGTGGAAATGTATTATACAACGAATGGATGCTGACAGAAACCAGAGTGAATGCATCTGCGATCGTGGTAGGGAATCAGAGGTTTGGGAAATCAACTTTATTAAAATTGCGGATTAAATCAAGGGTACTTAGAGGTGATTATGTGCGTGTGATCGATGTCGTCGGAGAATTTACAGATGAGATCCGTGCGTTAGCCGGACGGACATTAGATATGTCGCGCTATATCATTAATTTGCTAGAAATCTTCCGTTCCGGCGAAAATGAAGAAATGAATTATGCCAGACACCTTGCAAAGCTGCGAACGTCCTATAAGTTTTTATGCCCAGAAGCGGATGGAAAAGAAATCAATGATTTTACGGAAATTGTAGAAGCATTATATAAATCATGGGGATTAAAACCAAATGGAGAAAATCAGATCACAGGACTTCCGGCAAAGGCGTATCCGATTTTCGGAGATCTATTAGAGTATGTGGATCAGGAGATTGAGGCGATTGTCGGTAAAAAATGGCGGGCAGGTGAAAAGATCCTTGTAGAAAGGAAACTGATTAACTTGGATCGTATCCGAAGTAATTTAAGGTTGATTACCAGTACATATGGTTCTGTTTTTAACGGACATACATCTGTTGATAATATGAAAGATGTAAAAGCACTGTCTTATGATTTATCAAAACTGAAGGATATGGATGCAAATATCTTTGATCTGGAGTTATTTAATATTTTGTCTCTTAGTTGGGATGATGCGGTGACAAATGGAGCGATTATGAAAAAACTGTGGGAAGAAAAAAAGATTGCATTAGAAGATGTTGCACATACCATTCTATATATCGACGAAAGCCACCGAAGTGTGAACGCGCAGAAACCATATGCTCTTGATTTATTAAGCATTTACTTAAGAGAAGGACCGAAATATTTTTCCAGCATATGGCTTGCCAGTCAATCGATCCGCGATTATGTGCCAGAAGGATCAACAACCGAAAATATCGAAAAACTGAAACTTTTGTTTGAGCTGACACAATATAAATTTATTTTTAAACAAGACCGAAATGTAATTCCGTTAATTGACCGGATATTCGGAAATGCCTTGACACCCCGGCAGAGAGAACGAATCCCGTTTTACTCACGAGGGCAGACAACATTACTTATTTCCGGAGATCAGACGATTGATTTTAAAGTATATCTTTCCAAAGAGGACGAGGCATTATTTAAAGGAGGCGCGTAATGGCAAAGCTGAAACGCCTGCTTTTATGGGGCGGTATCCTTTTGATCGGCGGAATCCTTATGCTTGGAGCGGCAGCAAATGAAATGATGAGTTCTATCCTTGGAGACAATCAACAAACAAACATCACAGAAGATATGTTAAATGGACTGCCGGATTGGATTACGCCCGAAATGGTGCAAGGCGCAATCGACATGATGCACGAGAATGGATATCCGGCAAGCGTGGTTTTAGGACAAATGATCTTAGAAGGCGGAGCGGGGGGATCAGAGTTATCAAATCCGCCTTATTATAACTGTCTTGGTCAAAAATCACCGAGTTATGGAGAAAACGGAACGGTCACTATGCAGACAGAAGAAGCGTGGGGAACAGTAACGGCGGTATTTTCCACATTTGCAAGCTATAAAGATTGTATGCTTGCATGGGCGCATAAATTTACCATGCCGCCATATGTATCCCATGTAACAATCTGTCCGAGAGATCCGGCAACCGGACATTATGATGCCGATTCATTTATTGAGGCAATTTGGCGCGCCGGATATGCAACAGATCCGAATTATGTACAAAAAGTCATTAATATTATGACGATTTACAATTTATATCAGTTTAATAACATGACTGCAGAAGATTTAGAAGATCAAGTTACCGGAAACGGGCAGTTTACCCATCCTTGTCCTGATATGACCTATCAGTCCAGTTACTTTGGAGAAATTCGCCCTTATGAACAGGGCGGACATAAAGGACATGATTATGCCGCGCCAGTCGGAACGCCAACTTATGCTGCAGATGCAGGAACGGTTACAATCGCCGGATGGTCAGACAGCGCAGGAAACTGGGTAGTGATCGATCATGGGAACGGGTTGGTGACAAAATATATGCATCATTCCCGGATTGTGGTAGTGGCAGGGCAATCGGTGAGAAAAGGACAGAAAATCGGAGAAGTCGGAAGTACCGGACAGTCTACCGGACCACATCTGCATTTCCAAGTAGAACAAAATGGAATTGCTGTAAACCCAGATTATTATTTATAAAGAGGGCAGATTATGGAAAAGGATAAAAAGGTGAAAGTCATTTTATTTGCAGGATTGATCTTATTTGCTGTTCTTGCAATGCTTTGGGAAGACCCCGTCTCGTTTGAAGGACAAGAAGAACAATATGCAATCAAAAAAAGTGAACCAAAAGAAGAAAAGGAACGGTTAGATAAAAGGGATATCTATAAACTAAAACCGAAAAAGGAAGATAATATGCAGCCGATCGATGGAAAGGAAAGTTCAGAGCTTGCTTTACAATTCACAGGATATGATGCTGCAGATCCGGCATATGACTGGCTGCAGGGAGAGGACTGGACGCGTTTTAAAGAAGCAGTTGCGGTGTATTTGGAAAAAAAGGAACTAAAAGAAGTTACAACCGTGCATGTACAGGCTGATTCTCAACAAAAGATCAGCGATTACATGAGGTATCTTTATTTTGATGTAGACTATCAAACGGAGAGTTCGGATCGCCTTGTCATTCAGGCAACATGTGATACTTATAAAGAGTATCTCCGATTCTCGTTCGAAGTCCAGTATGGAGAGTAGAAATGAAGGAGAAGAAATCAAAAAAGATAAAAAAAGGAACGAATGCAGGAATTCAAGTCTTGTTGTGTATTTTAGCAGGAGGATATTTTCTTTTCTTTACATCCAAAATATGGATGCCAAACAATGAAACTTTAATAGAACCCACGTCATTATATGCCCGACAAGTCATGGATCGACATGAAGTGTATTTGTCACAATGGGCGTATTCCGTAAAAGATCGGGCAATGGAAGTTATAATCGAAATCGAAGCGAAAGATCTTGTATCAGAAGGAATCGAGTTTGAAGCAGTTGACCGGACAGCAGGGAAACTGCCGATTAAAGCGGTAACGGAACACACTGACTATCTTGTTTGGCGAATTACAGATGTTCCGGAAAAATGGAAGGAAATATCGATCCGTTTATGTGAAAAAGGACAGAAAAAAGAACAGGGCGAAAAATTATTACGGCTCTATACAAATATAGATAAGGTAAATAAAGTGGCAAAACTGCCGCAAAAAGAAGCGATAGATTATGATATTGACCGTTTAAAAGCGCAGATCACATATGATTCGTACCGGATTTCGGAACATCAGGAAAAGATCGATGAATTGATAGAAGAAAATATAAAACTTGAAAAGCGAATCAAGGAATTAGAAACAGCAAACTATCCATCAGAAGAAGAGGCAGAAAAAGCGGAGAAAACAGTGGAAAATGCAGAAAGCAAGATTGTATCAAATGCAAATACGGTTACCGAGAAAACGAAAATGATAGAAGAATTGAAGAACCGATCAAAGGAGTTGCAGAGACAGATCAATCAGCTGAAAGATGAGGAACAAAAGAATGGGAGTGATAAAAAATGATTTTGTTTGCGGGCAGTGAAGAGAGAGGATATTTTTTAGAAGAACCAGCAAAAACGAAAAAAATGAAAGTAGAATATCTCGGAAATGCAATTTCCATCGAAACCCAGCTTACTGCAATATTAGAAAAAACAATGCAGTATCTTGTGATTGACATAGAACAATATATTGATAAAGCAGATGAACTGGCAACCAAAATTGAAAGTATCAAACGTGCGAAAAACTGTAATGTAATTATCTATGCTCCCGGTTATGTAAGAGAAAGCAGGATCATACAGGAATTGAATTTTAGAGGAATCCGTTTTTATATCTTTGCAGTCGGACAGGCAGATGCGAAAGAAGAATTTGAACGCTGCCTAAACGGATACTATCTGCAGATGGATGATCCATTGGAAGAAGAGGATCGGGAAGCTGCCCAAAAAGATATGACCGGGAAGCGGATCGGAATTACGGGAGTATGCCGACGCATCGGAACAACGACGGAAGCGGTACAGCTTGTAAAATATTTACAGGTAAAAGGATATAAAGCATGCTACATCGAAGTGAATAATACCGGATTCGTGCAAGAACATGGACAGGTGTTTGTTTCAGAACACGATGAATATCTCGGTCGGGTTACCTATGAGGGGGTGGATCTGTATTATAAACAGGAAAAGATACAAGAAATCTTCCATCAGGATTATGATTACTTTGTGTTTGATTACGGTGCATATTCCGAGCAAGGATTTAATAAAACGTCCTTTTTAGAAAAAGATATCCGGATATTTGTAGCGGGAAGCAAAGCGACAGAAATGAAGTACACTCAACAAGTACTGCAAAATGAATATTATATGGATGTGTTTTATCTGTTTAATTTTATTTCGGAGAAAGAACGACCGGAACTATTAGAGTACATGGAAGAAAAAGCGGAAATCACCTATTTTACAGTCTATGCGCCAGATCAATTTGAATATATACATAATCCAGAATTTGATCGTTTAATTCCTGTCGAAAATAAGAATCCTGAACTGCCTAAGAAAAAGGGATTCTTCCGAAGAAAGCAAAAACAAGGGGTGGTGTGATGTCAAAGTTTAAAAATGGATTTGCAAAAGAAGCAAAAGAAGCCTTAAAGCAGGAAGCAGAGCAGAAACAGCTTCGGGAGAAACATGGGATACAAGACAATAATACGTTGATCGTAGAAAAGAATAATCTATTTAAATTTTGTATCCGTTGCTTTACAAAAATAGTAAAAATATTTGTAACAGCCGGAATATTTTTACTTGCTTCTGTGGGATTAATGTCTTTGATTTATCCAGATGTAAGAGAAGAATTGATGAAAGTGCTGATCGCAATACAGAAAGAGATTACTACGATGATTCAGTTTTAGATGTACCGGATTTCGGCACAAGAAAGGGAGTAATGATGCAGGTATTTAGAGAACCAAAAAACTTTGAAACGGAAAAATGGAATTATCTTTCCATAGGTTATCACAAAGGGAAAGCGATTGTAAAAAATGAATTAGGAGAGTTGTTTTTTATGGAATGCGAAGAAGAGGTCGCGCCGATCGGAACGGTTGTGACAGCGGATCTATTAACAACGATAGAAAAATTACCTGAAACGGAATATCAGGAAATAAAGAAGATCTATGAATATCACGCAGATTAGTGAGGTGGAGTATGGCAGATCCCAGAAAATTAACTGAAGAACAGAAAGAGAAATGGAAAGAAAAAGCCTATTTGCAGGAATCTCAAATGAAGGAAATGATTCAGGAACTTGCGTCTTCTTGGCAGGAAAAACCGGAAACGATTGCTGAAATGTTCGCTTTTGGAAGCAAAATGTACCGATATTCGGTACGAAATACTATGTTGATTTATAAACAAAATCCATATGCAACCTATGTACAGAGTTTTAAAGCGTGGAAGGATATGGGAGTGTCTGTAAAAAAAGGAGAGCGGGGATATAAGGTATATGTGCCGGTACAAGCAACAATCTTAAAAATAAATGGAAAGCTTATTCCGTTAGAGCAGGCAACAAAAGAACAGAAAATTCAGTATCAGGCAGGAGAACTGCAAAGTATCACAGAAATGAGATTCCGTACAGGAAATGTATTTGATATTTCCCAGACAACATACCCGAAAGAAAAGTATCCTGAACTATTTAAAATGGGGTACGAATCTATTTATCATGGAGCGATTGTAATTGGATTGTCAGCATATGCACAACAAGAACTTGGATGTTCAGTCATCACAGAAAATTTTGCATCCATATCTTTGCGGGGCAATATGATCCGACAGCAAATGCAATTCGGTTAAACGATCGCTTAGAAGACACACAAAAACTCTCTACTTTAGCGCACGAATTAGGACATGCAGTGCTGTTACATCAAATCGGAGATGAGAAATCAGAACACCAAAAAGAATTGGAAGCGGACGCGCTGGGCATCATGTTAGAAAGTTATTTTGGAATCGAACCTACAGATTCAAGAAGACGTCATTTGGCAAAACATTATCGAGCCTATGAAAAAGAGTGGGAAGAGGTACAGCATAAAGACTCTTTCGGTCAGGTGATAAAAAACGTATTTTCTATCTTCCGGGAAGAAATTCCTATTATTGCGGAATTTGTGGAACAGCAGCTTTCAGAAAAATTAGTTTTAAAACCTGTGCCAATACAGGAAAAGAAAACTTTAGTGGAAACAGAACGTGAGGATATTTATACAAAGATCAAGCAGGATATTCAAATTTTGGATTATGCAGCAATACACGGAATGAAATTGCAGCGTGTAGGGAGGTATTATACCTTGCAAGAGCATGATTCTGTAAGGATCGATCCTGATCGGAACTGTTTTTGGAGAAACAGTGGAATTGGAGTGACTACAACCGGATCAGTCATTGATTTTGCGACTGCATTTGTACACGGAGAAGATTTACATGCAGCATTAAGCGAATTGTCAGCGATGGTTGGGGCAGAAAGGCGGTTCGTATCCAAAGAAAGGAAAGAAGTACAGGAGAAAAGTCAGGAGCAGATTCTGTTAAAAGACAAGCTGCCAGAGCGGGCAAAAAATATGCATAGAGTTTATGCATATCTGACGCAGACACGCTGTATCGATCAAGACGTTGTTCAAGATTTTGTAAACCAAAAGATGTTATATCAGGATCAAAGAGGAAACTGTGTATTTGTATCTTATGATGAGACTGGGAATCCTGTATTTGCAAATCTCCGTGGAACATTGACAGAAAAAAGATTCTTAGGAGATCTACCGGGAAGCGACTATCAAAAAGGGTTTTACATTTCAAACGGATCAGATAAAGTGATTGTAACAGAAAGCGTGATCGATGCAATGAGTATTATGTCTATTTTAAAAGGACAAGGAAAAGATTATAAGCAGTATGACTATCTTCCGCTTAGCGGAACAGACAAACATGAGTCACTTCTTACATTACTTGATAAAACACCAAAAAAAGAAGTTTTGTTGGCTTTAGATCATGATAATGCCGGAGTAAAACGGATGCAGCAAATACATGATACATTAATAGAAAAGTATCAGATGCAGGATGAACAGATCACATATCATGTGGCAGAGAAAAAAGATTGGAATGAAGATCTGACCGGAATTGTGCATAAGTTTCAATCATTAAAAAAATTGCCGTTTCTTGAGAAAGAAATACTTCCAGAAATTAAACCTTGTGCAATACAAAACACAGAACAATACAGAGAAAACGGTTTCTTTGCGCCAAAAGGAATGGTAAGATATCGGCTTGTCGGACTTTCAGAAGACGGGAATATTGTTCCTGTTGAAACGTCGATTCCAAAGAATCTGATCGTTACAGATCCTAAAAAAGTAAGAGAAGCAATCCCTAACATGTACGAAGAAGTATCCTACAAAACATTGTTAGAGATGCAAAAAGAGCGAATAACTGCAATCGGATCAGAGAACCAGAAAACGAACATTACATCAAACCGAAAGAGAGAGTCTGAAATAGAAAAAAAGCAAGAAGTAGAGGAAACACAAGCCGGGATTGTTCAAAAGTTTTTGATTGGTGATGGAACGATAGATGCACAGGTCAAGATAAACGAAAAAGAAGCACAAGAAGCGGTATGGAACAAAAAAGGACGAGTATATGTAGCCACAGGATATCAATTTGACGGATCATACACAGAATATGATTTAACAGAACAAGAAAAGGAAGACTTAAAAAAATTTATAGAAGAAAATCATATTGAATTAGACGAACAGTCGGAACTTCTTGTGCTGAAGCAGGAGATGGAGCTAAAAACAGAGAAAAAGGAGCAAAACTTTTTAGATCTTTTGCAGGCGCAGGAAAGAGAAAAGGAAGTACCGATTTTAAATGCTGAACCGGAACTTACGATCGGATAAATTTTTCTTTTTTATTGAGGACGAAAGGAGGCAGTACGAATGCAGAGAATTAAATTAGATGTTTTTAAATCATGGTTTGACAAAAATCTGACAGGGAAAGAGATTGATTTTCTGCTTGTACTGTCTTTTTATCAAGATAAAAGAGGAATAACCAGAGGTGTTTATTATAAGGATATGATGCGAGAAGGAAAGATGTCTGCACAGACGTTTTATGACTGTAAAAGATCTCTTACAGAAAAAGGAGTGATATCTTCTATAGAAGGACAGGATGACTATGATATTACATTGATAGGAAATGATTTTACAATTTATGGAAAAGAAGACTACGAAGAGGGGAAAGTAAAATATCTTAGTACGACTTACCATTTATTTCGCGACCCATATTTTAGAACTTTAAAACCAAAACAAAAGTTACTTGTAATGGATTTACTGAATATTCAGATGGCGGGTAGACCGAACGGTGTAAATACATACCGGATTTACCGGAAAAATTTTATAAAAAAATATGCAAATATAAAACAGAATGATGGAACAGAAACAAGAGGGTTATTAAACATTACAGTTAGAACACTGCAAAAATATTTTAAACTTTTAAAGCATTATTTTTCAATTTGCTTAAAAAACGGTATGTATTTTTTTACGCTTAAAACCGAATTTGCAAGATCAGAAGTGAGACACACAACAGAAAATCATATCACGATGCAGCATTTAGTAAAAGCAGCGTGCCGCAGAAATAAAATAAAAGATCCGGATGTAAAAGAACAAGAGAAAATAGAAAAAGTATTAGAAAACAGAGAAAAGGAAGTCCTGAATCGCTTTGTAAACATCAGCGATGTTATACGATCTATGATCGAGACGATCAATGAGAAAATTCCAGATCCAAGAAAGTGGAGTCGGAGGTTAAAAGCTACATTATTTATTAAAAAATTTAATGAGGCAGTATCATAAAAAGTAGGCTGGTCAAAAGATCAGTCTTAAGTGGCGTACAAAAAAATTAGAAAGAACATGAGAAAAGCAGAAAAACCGCGAAGGAAAAATAAGAAATTTCCGTACGCGGTTTTTTGTAGGCATATCAGAAAAAAGTATTCCATTTTTAAAGTATTTTTTACATATACATTCAAAAATTAAAAACAGAAAAATACAGTCTATTCCATTTTTAAAGCAAATAGATAACAAAATATTCTGATTTTGGACAGGTGGGAAAAAGAGGGAATCCGCGGAAAATAAGGGAAAAAGAGCATTTTGTAAGGTGAGCAAATTTAAATATATTTGTAAACTTATATACTTATTTAATTCATGTATATGCGTTGTAATCAAAAGCAGACACGCTAAAAAAGCAAGTTCGTGAAAACGATATTTTATTGAATATACACGAAAAATACTCAAAGAAGAAGTCGCTTTTCTATTCAATAAAAAAGAAAAAGTAACGTACCTTTTGGGGGTGGTTCGCTTCATATAATAGTATTTATATATTATAATATTATTAGAAAGAACGGAAGAGAAAGGAGGATAAGATCAGGAATGGATGAGTTGAAAAAACGACTTCAAACCATCGCAGAACTGAAACTTATGAAAGCGCCTATCACGGAATACTTAAAAGAACTGATAGAAGATTATGGTGTTTATAAGGTTGAAATGAAAATGGCAGAACTCGGTTTTATGGAAATTTTAAAAAAGGAACTAACAGATATGGAAAGTTACACTGGGAATTGGAGGACAAAGTAATGAATAAAGTAATTTTAGTTGGAAGATTAACAAAAGATCCAGAAGTAAGATATTCAGGGGGGGAGAAAATACACTGGCAGTTGCAAGATACACCATAGCCGTTGAACGTAGATTTAAAAGAGACGGTGAACCGACAGCAGATTTTATTCCGTGCGTTGTATTCGGACGTTCGGCAGAGTTTGCGGAAAAATATTTCCGTCAGGGAATGCGGGTTTCTGTTTCCGGTCGGATTCAGACAGGAAGCTACACGAATAAAGACGGCATGAAAGTATACACAACAGATGTGATCGTAGAAGAACAGGAGTTTGCAGAGAGTAGAACGGAGAGAGAAGCAAACAGAGGCGTACATCAGCAGGCTGCGACAAAAGAGGCAGGAAATGGATTTATGAATATCCCGGAAGGGATTGACGAGGAATTACCGTTTTAATTGATTGAATTGAGATAGCTAAAAAACATACGAAAATGAATGTACCGAATTTCGGTACGAAAAAGGAGAACATTATGAAGACTTATGTAATTGCAAATTTAAAAGGTGGTGTGGGAAAGACAACATCCGCTGTTAATATTGGGTTTAGCATGGCGAAAATGGGAAAAAGGGTATTGCTTGTGGATGCAGACCCACAGACGAATCTGACGCCGTTTTTTACAAAATCACATGGAGAGAGTGGAAGGACGATCCGAGAGGTTCTAAGAACGCCTGAAAAGATCAGCCACTTGATTGTAAAAAGCAAGTATAAAAATATTGATATTATAAAAGGAAGCGTGAAACTAAAGGAGGCAGATGCCGACAATGAACTTGCGTTAAAAAAAGCACTTTCTTATGTGGAAGATCGTTATGATATATGTGTTATCGATACGCGTCCTGCAATCGAATCTATTACGAGAAGCGCGTTATATGCGGCAGATCTGGTTGTGACGCCGGTGCTTTTAGATAATTTCTGCAGAGATAATTTGCTGCTTTTAGAAGATGGACTTCAAGAGATTGAGCAAGAATTTCAATGGAAAATCTTTGCTAATAAAGTGGAAAATAAGCGATCACAGAGAAATATTTATGCAGATATGGTACAGAAGCATGATTGGGATTTTTTGGACACATGCATTAGTAAAAGAGCTGCAGTCGAAAATGCACTGGCTTTATACAAACCGCTGTTAAAACATAAAAAGAAGAATGATGTAACGAATGATTACATGGATCTGGCAAAGGAATTGTTGGAGGTGTAAGTAGAGATGGCAAAAATCGAAAATATTTTTAAATCAGAAGTAAAGAAAGCAGATCCTCATCCGAAACGCGTTACAAAGTGGATTCACTATTCAAAGCTTAATTTAGATCAGGGCAACTATCGTTTTGGAGAAAGTGAAGAAAAACAGAAAAGAACGAGGGAGCGAGCAGAATCGTTAGCGGATCTGATCGAGTTGGACGGAGAAGTGCTGCAGGAATTGATCGTGTCGAAAACAGATACAGATTCTTACCAGATCATTGCAGGAAATCATCGATATTTAGCGTGTAAGATTTTAGTAGAGGAACGCGGAAAAGAAAAGTTTGCATTTTTACCATGTGTCATTAGAAACGTATCGGAAGTACGTGCAAGTTTTTCCAAATATTCATCGAATGGATACGATAATAAAGATGATTATGAGATTATGTGTGAAATTGAGCAGATGAGGCATTTACTTACGACTTATCCGGAGCAGTTCCCGGATGTAGCAACAGGACGTATGGTAGAAAAGTTGTCGAAAAAAATGAAGATGCCGAAATCAACTGTCGGAGAGTACCTGACCATATCCAAAAATCTTGGAAAAGACGCGATGGAAAAATTTGAGACTGGGGAATTAAAAAAGAGTGCGGCAGTACAAATGTCAGCATTACCAAAAGAAGAACAAAAAGAGTTGGTTTCTGCAGGAAGATTATCTCATAAAGAAATCAAAGAGTATAAGGATCAGAAAGCACAGATACAAAATCCGGGAGAACCCATGAAGAAAACAGAAACTTCTTGTGAGCATCGTCAAATAGAAAGAGAGCCTGTTTCTACTATTGGAGAAGAAATAGGAATTACTGATAGTCCATTTCCTAAAATGAAAAATATGGAGGAAAGGGAAGCTTTTGTAAATAGCTATAAGAAGTGGTGTGTATGGTGTAAAAATGAATTTACAGAAGAAACATTCTACCGATATAACTTGCCTGATGGATCGTCTATTATAGTAAAAGAATATCCGTATTCTGATTACTGGGATAGTACAAAGGAACGAATCGGGAAGCAGATGTATTTGTGGTTTCCCAAAATGAAGCATTTTAAGAATGCAGAGGCAAACATGACACAAATTAAAGAGCATCTTAAAAATTTAAATAAGGATTTATAAATCAGGAAGGAGGCGTACCGAATTCCGGTACGTCTTCCGAAAAAAGGAGGGGCAAAATGGAAAAGGCACAGATTACGTTTGCGGAATTTATGACAGAAAAAATGTATACAGAAAGTTTTCTCTTTAAAATCAGCGAGATAAAGAGCCTTAAAAAAGGAATCAAAGAAACTCGGAAAAGCTTAGACAGAGGATATCAGATCGATCATGCCGGTAAGAAATATGATTGGAACGATATTTTACGTTCCAATCCAAATGGGGAGGGAATGGTACGAGCTTATGAAACAAAAGAAGAATGGATTGCCGCTGAACAGGAATGGATACGATATGCGGAAGAAGAGATTTCGATGGAGGAAACGGAGATTCGCGGATATTGGGATGAATATATGGAATATGCGGAATCAGAAGATTTAGACATGAAAAAAGAGATGAAGGCATTTGCAGAAAAAGCAAAAAAAATAATGAAAATGATAAATGCTTTAAAAAAGCAACTGGACGGTTGTGAGAACTGTCCATTAGAGAAAATCTGCCCGGAAGATAAAAATAATGATTTTATGAATAAGTGTACAGATATATGGTTTCAATTTTTTAATAGCAAAGACATGGTAACATTTTATGAACCGATGATTTTGTGGTAAAATAAGGGTGCATGGAGATGTGCCGGATTTTGGTACATCGTCATGTAAGATCGCCTTACAGGAATCAGAAATTGTGCGCTGTGGCTGCAAAGGCATAAGGCGGATTGCATATCCTTTCGGGTATGCATCGTATGTTTTCGCCCTAACAGCAGTTGTTCTCCACTGTTAGGGCATCATGAAAAAAGTACTGATATTATGAAAGAAAAGTGAGGAAATATGGAAGGGAAAGATCAGAAAACAGAAACGCGTGAAAAAATAGAAGTGATATTAATAGTTGCAGCGGATATCTTCTTGATCGCTTGTTGGATATTACTTCCGGAAACAGGAATGTGGGGAATGGTAAATGAAGTAATGGGAGCATTACTCATTTTGAGTTGGAGCATCTGTTTTCTGATAGGTGGAATCAAAAAGAAGAAGGAAGATAAAAAGGCGTTTATGCTGGGAATAGCAGGATTTATTTGCATCTTTGCATTTGGCGGATGGCTATCGAAAAATGTTGTGATGGATCTTATGACAGGATCAAGAACAGTTCACCTAACACAGATTACAACACATCAATCAATTGGTCGAATTAGATTCTATTACTATTTAAGCGGGAAAGACGGTTCAAAAAATTATCGTTTTAAGATTTCTGCAAATGAAGCAGTCGGGTTAGAAGATGCAGCAAGCATTACGTTATCCTATTATCCGAGAACAGAGCGGATCTTGGAGTTTTGCAATGTGCAAAAAAGACCAGTATGGGATGAAGGTGCATGGAAAAAACAATCGGAAGATTATCAGTTTATTAAATAGTAATAATTCCGTATGTGAGCCATCAAACTAAACTTTCGATAGCTCTTAAAATTCAGTCGTATGACTGTGGATTAAAATATGTGTAAATATTATAGCAACAAAACAAGAAAACATCGTATCTATGGGTAATTAATTAACAACTCATAGGTACGATGTTTTCTTATTTTTGTGTTATAAAACAGATAGATACATAAAAAAGCAACATGTTTTATGGAAAAATGTTAGCTTCTTTTTTCTTTTTTATTGAGGAACAGTTTGTACCGAAATTCGGTACATGATGTTATTTTCTATAAAGAATAAAAAAGTAATATAGATTGTAAGGGAAAACTATGGTTTTAAAAATACCATAATGATATAATTATATTATAAGAAAGGAGCGGAGAAGATGTTTTTTAATAGCAGTTAAAAAGAGCTATCGAAAGTTAGTTCGACAGCTCACATACGGAATTATTATAATTCCTAACACCATAAATATAATAACACTAATACAAAAGAAATTCAAGAAGAAAAGAGGAAACAAAGAATGTTTGAAAAAATTATAAATGAGATACAGAGTGTTTCAGCAATTTCTGAAAAGATTGTCTTTCGACTGGTAAACACAAAAATGAATGAGAGTGTTTTAAAAGAAAGACCACATCGAAAGTTTTTGGATTTATCAATTATATATTTTCTGCAGATCGAGAATGGAAGAGACAATTTTGAAAGTCTGGCTATAACAGATCAATTAATAAAAATGTGGAACATAGAAGAAAGCGAATTGTGGGAACTTGCATTGAAGAATATGTTAGAATTGTTTCCGCCTCAATTTACAACACTTGAATCTATATTGATGACAAAGCTTTATGGAAGTAAAAAGGTTGATGAAGAAGAGGACGGCTTGTTGTATTTGTCAAATACATCGAATTTCTATGGCGCTTCCTGTATTTTTTATCCGAAAGTGTTAGAGAATATAAGGAGAAAAATTCAGAATGATTATTATATTATTCCAAGCAGTGTGCACGAAGTGTTAATTCTTCCGGCTGATAGTATCGGAAAAGAAGAACTGAATCAAATGATTCAAGAAGTAAATGCTACGGTTGTAGAATCTAGGGAAATTTTAGCTGAACATTGTTATAAATACGATAGTAAAAAAAATGAGATTATAATTCCTTGAAAATGAAAAGGGGAAAAAAGCAGAACTTTGCGTGTCAATTTTGACACGCAAAGTTTGAATAATTAAAATCAACTCCAAAATAAAGGAAAACTTGTTTTTACAACTTATATATTGTATTATGAAAATGAAGATGAGAGCATGATATTACATAATTATAAAACAAGTGCAGGGAAAGACCTTATATTTGAATATATTGATGGTCTAGCAGAAGATGAAAAGGCGGATGCTTTCTCTGTTCTTGAATGTTTAGAAAACGATAAAATGAACGAAGTGACGTTCAGACGATGGGAAAAGCTTTATATAAAATGAAGGAGGTTTATAATTATGTCATTCGTTCAGGTAAATATTGAAAAAGAAATAGATAGACGAAAAAAGGAAAGTGAATCATTTGCAAGAGCATGGGAGGAAAGCCGAGAAGAATATAGGTTGATTAATGAAATGATTCATTTGAGAAAACAGGAAAAAGTGACGCAAAATAAACTTGCAGAACTGATCGGCTGTAAACAGCAAGTTATTTCTCGAGTTGAAAAAAAAGAGAATAAGCCATCGTTACGGTTGTTCACCAAAATGTTAGATGTTTTGGGGTATGAGTTGATGATTGTAAAAAAAGTCAAATGAAACTATAGCATTGCACTTGTAAAATATTTTTTGGAAAGGTGTGTAGAGGGATGATTAATCACTTGAAAGAACGATTACGGATAGAATTTGAAAAGCAGGACAGGAGTGGTATTTACGGATATACGCAGAGGAATTTGGCGTATAATTCCAATAAAATTGAAGGAAGTACGCTGACGGAAAAACAGACAGCGAATCTTTTTGAGACGGGAACGTTCATGGGAGAAGACGTTATTTTCAGGGCAAAAGATGTAGAGGAAATGACGGGGCATTTTACAATGTTTAATTACATGCTTCAAACTTTCCAAGAGCCCTTAACCGATGCGCTCATCAAGAAATACCATTACAAGCTAAAAGCTGGGGTCTTTGAAGATTTGGCAAATGGATATCCGGTTGGTGAATATAAGAATAGGAAAAATATTGTATCAGATATTGAAACGGTTTTACCGAAAGATGTACCGGACAAAATGAATGAGTTATTACAAGAGTATGAAGGCTCTTCTAAGAATTTAGAAGAAATCATGAGGTATCATGCAGTGTTTGAGAAGATCCATCCATTTCAAGATGGTAATGGACGAGTAGGGCGAATGTTGATATTCAAAGAGTGCTTAAGGAATGATATTATTCCGTTGATTATCGAGAACGATAGAAAAGCAGAATATTATTATTGCTTAAATGAAGCACAACACAAAGGGGAATATGAAAAGTTATATCAGTTTGCCAAAGAAGAACAAATGGTATATGAAAAACAGGTGAGAGAATTTCTTGGATTGGAAGATGATATTGATTAAGTGAAAGCAGCAATGGAACAGCACGAGGAAAGAAAATCAGTGTTTCAAAGAGGATACAATCATGAAAAATAAGTTTTTAATTTAGTCTGGTAGAGCAGGAGAACGGAAAACGAATAAACCCTCTTTATGATTGTTCACCAAAATATTAGATGTCTTGGGATATGAGTTAATGATTGTAAAAAAGTCAAATAAAGTTGTGTTTTACCCTGTGTGTCAATTTTGACACACAGGATAAAATGTTAAAAGTGAATAGACTGTATCGAGATGCCGTGTGTCAAAAATGACACGCGGTATTTTTAGTATTAGGCGTTAGCCATTGGAAATAAATGCGCAGCGTGCATTCGTTTGAGACTAAAGCCCATCTATTATGGTGGGGGCAACTTATCCCTATAAGAAAGATTTTATGTGTCAAAAATGACACGCAATAATCGCGGGATTGATAAGTGTGCAATAAGTGTATAGATACGCTTTAAAAATCGGAAATTTTATAAGAAAGTGTTTTTCTTTTTTATTAAGGAACAGTTTTAAATAAAGTTTCCAGTATTCAAAAGAAAAAAATTTTACGTGTCAAAAATGACACGTAGCTTTCAATAAAAAAGAAAAAGCTGGGTGTGCTTTTTAACGGCGAACATTGTAATATAAGCGGTACTGTAATATAATTACAGTATAAAAGAAAAGGAGAAAATAAATATGACTGACTGTCACAATGATAAATTTGAGGTGTACAACGGAGATTGCGAAGTTGTCATTGATTATTTAACAGTTGCACAGCTTACACAGTTAGCAGATTTATTATAAGGAGGGTAAATATTATGTGTAAAATAATCGAATTTAAACCAAGACAGAGAAATGGATATTTAAACCTAAAAGAATTATTTGAAATTTGTAACAATGTAAAAAGTTGTGACTTTTATTTAGGACTTGTTGAATATCTTTACAATGGCGATCATATTACTGAAAAAGAAATGTACGGACTCCGAAGAATCGGCAGAACCAAACGACTTAGTTTAGTAGATCCAAAGTCAATAAAAGCAGAAGAACCGGGAATGTATTTATATACACCGGAAATGGGGGAACAAAAGCCGGATGGATGCGAAATGGAAGCCGGGCTTTGCCACGGTGGAGATCATTACTGGATCAGGACGCCGTTAGAATTAAAAGGCAGAGGAATTAGAAAAGATGAACCAGCACGAGACGGATTGAATAACTATACCGTTACGGAGTTAGCATACAGTAAACTTAAAAAACAATACAGAATAGCTTATAAAAGTTATTTAGATTAAACTGAAACGCTCTTCGGAGCGTCCGCAACGGTTCGCCGCGCTTGCGCTGATGATGGCAGGGCAAGCACGGGAAAATGATTATATCTACGGGAATACAGGGCGATTTTTGTTATTGCTAATATACCGCTATCCGTTCAGGCGGTCGGCGCGTTCCGGCTCTGTAATGCCAACGCTGGCGGTTTCAAGCCTGGACAAACACAGAGGACAGAGATGTGTTCTCAAAAAAATCACGTGTCAAAAATGACACGTGATTTTTGATTCAATAAAATAAGATAAATCTAAAAAATGAAATCACAAAAAACTATTCGTTTACTTCCTAAAAATATCATAAGATATGAGCTCTCAATTAAGTTGTTATTACATCATATCAGAAGCTAAAGAGCATAAGGGAAAAGTGTCCACGTGTACCCCGTGGAGCCAGCAAAGCTGGCACTTTTCCTGTGGACAGAAATTTATCGTTTGAGGTACAAGTGACTCACGTTTTAAACAGTTGAATAATGGTAGTATAAATGGTATAATATCGAAAAAGGAGTGATCGTTATGCCAGTAATAGATGAGTTGAGGATTCGTAATATGGATGCGGAAATTGCTCTTCGGCTGACGAGTATGGCAAAAAAACACGGGATGAGTCGAAGTGAATATGTAAAGGGAATTTTGACAAATCATGTGCTGTCATCTCAAGTAAAAGAATTAGATAATCAATATCAAGAATTGTTTAAAACAGTGGTTGACTGTATGGAAGGAAATGCGATGCTTTTACACGATATTCTTGAATTGTTAAAAGAGAAGGAAAAAGTATGATTAAGAAGAATTATCGCATGAATGAGGAAGATTTAGAGGTTATTCAGCAAGTCAAGAAACAACATGGGTTTCATAGTGACTCGGAGACTCTTAGATATATTGTCCGGAGTCATATAGTTCAAAACCAAGAGGAAAACAGCAAGTTGCTTTCCATTTTGCGGAAGGTGGAAGAAAAGATTGATATTTTGTTTGACATTGAAAATACAAAATTAATTCAGCAAGAAGCGGAAGTATTATATCCGGTTAGTATGTTGGAATCGCCAGTTGTTACGAAAGCGAGTGCATTGAGGAAGGAAAATTTAGCGAACAAGAAACAGAAAGCAGATTATAAGAAACAGAAACAAGGAAACATGTGTCAAAAATGACACGTTAAAAAGGTACGATATGATTTGTACCGAATTTCGGTACAGGGAGATTGGTAATGGGGGAAATTAAAGCAGGCGTTACGCTAATGCAAGATTTTTGTAGACCGAGAACAGAAAAATTTCAAGAGTATATTGATTACATGGATCGAGAAGAAGCACAAAGAAATAATGCAATTACGACATATAACCTATTTAATGAGTATATGGGGAATCCGTACAAAAGTACAGGTTTGTTTACAGCGGAAAAAGATTCTCTTACTCTTCAGGAAAAAAAGCATTTAAAAAAAGTGTTTTCAATCGCCCAAACAAACCAAAGTTTGATGTGGCAAACAGTGATCTCGTTTGATAATAATTGGCTACAAAAAAATGGGATATATGATATGAAAACAAAAATGTTGGACGAACGTAAATTGAAAGCGGTGACTCGAAAGGCAATCAATGAATTGTTAAAAAATGAAGGGTTAGATCAAGCTGTTTGGAGTGCCAGCATCCATTATAATACTGATAATATTCATGTGCATATAGCGACAGTTGAACCGTATCCGATGCGGAAAAAAATGATGTATCAAGGGAAGGAGGAGGTAAGAGGAAAGTTTAAGTTGTCTAATATTAATCATTGCAAAAGCGTTGTAATAAACGAGATTGTGCAGACAAGGGAAATGAATTTGCGAATTAATACGATAATACGAAAAGATATTGTAGGAAAGTTAAAGGAGGAGGAACTTACAAAAGATAGTGAAATTAAAAGTAAATTTTTAGAGTTATGCCAAAATCTTCCTGAAATTCCCAAAAATCGAATGAATTATGGAAATAAAGAAATGCGACAATATCGCGCTGTGCTTGATGAAATCAGCGAAAAATTTCTTAAAGTATATTCTTCGGAAAAATATTATGAACTTCGAGAAATTCTTGACAGACAGAGCCTTTTATATACGGAAGCATATGGTGGCGATCAAGGAGGAAATTATAAAAAAAATAAACTGCAAGAGTTAAAAGAAAAGATGGGGAATGCGGTTTTAAAGCAAGCAAAAGATTATATTGAATGTATGAACAATAAAGTAGATGTACCGAATTTCGGTATGAAAGAAAAGACAAATGAAGAAATGCCGGTAGACCTTGCACAGTTAGAAGAAATAGAAAATGTTTTTATTATAAACGAGCAGGAACAACTGATTGAGGAAATAGAAAGTGTAGAGCAAGTGGACGAAGCTCAAGAGATAGCAGAAAAAGAGTATGATTTAAAGCTTTCTGTAAAACCGCAAATTAATATATCAGAAACATTGCAAAAAGAATTGGATGCTGCAAAAGTATATTTTGGAGAGGAATCATCAGAAAATATCATATTAAAAGATAACTCGGAGGAGTATTCCGAGGATTTGATGCAATATTATGTTGAATCAAAAGAAATAAAAGCTTTATTGAAACAAGCGTTAGGGGCGAAAGAAAATCCGGAAAAACAGAATGAGATTTTTAACTTGATACAAAATGATGCTGAAAAGAAAAATAATCCGTTTATAAAAGAGCTGTTGGGAGAAATGTACTTATACGGTAATTTAGTAGAAGTCAATTTAGAAGTGGCAAGAGAATATTTTGCGGAAGCATTGGAAATTTTTGAAACTGAATATGATTCTTTAGAAGAAATGCGGATCATATCTCGAGGGGAAAATAAACAAAACCGATTTTTAAAAAATCATGTCGCTTTTTGTATAGGTAAGCAATATGATCGTGGATGGGGAACAGAAGAAGCACCTGAAATTGCATTCGAATGGTATGAGAACTCAAAAACAGAATATGCGAGTTATGCGCTAGGGCGATTATATTATAATGGAAGAGGGGTGGAAAAAGATGATAAAATGGCGTTTGCTTTCTTTCAAAATGCAGGGGAGAATGCGTTTGCAAAGTTAATGTGTGCCAAAATGTTAGAAAAAGAAGGTCAAGTAGAAAAGAGTTTAGGATACTATAAAAGCGCCTTTGATTTATTTTCAGCGGCGGAAGAGAAAGAGAACTCGGCATTGTTTGAATATCATATAGGAAGTATGCTGTATTATGGAAAAGGGTGTGAACCGAATGAAAAGAAAGCAGTGGAATTTTTAAGAAAAGCGGTAGAAGAGAAGAATGTTCCTGCAATCTTGTTATTAAGTAATATTTATTACGAAAAAGGTATATTAGAAGAAATTCCTTATATGATAGAACATTTAGAGGCACTGGCGGATAAGACGGATAATAAGCAGGCGCAGTATACATTAGGAAAAATTTATTTGACGGAAGGAGAATTCTATAATTTAGAAAAGGGAATCAGCTATTTAGAACGATCGGCAAGTCAAGGGAATGAGTATGCAAAGTATCAATTAGCAAAGGAATATTTAAATTCTGATAGTGAAGCTTACAATCCTAAAAAAGGGATGGCTTATTTGAGTGAGTTGGCTGAAGGCGGGAATGAATGGGCACAGTTAAAAATGGGATGTGAATATATAAAAGGAAAGCATGTCGAAAAGAATTATTTTCAAGCAACAGAATGGTTGAACAAATCAGCAGTACAGGGGAATAAGTATGCAGAAGAGATCTTAAATGACTTAAATGTGCGACAATTAAAAACGAATCGATATGGATCTCAAAGAAGAAAACGATATAATACTATGGGAGCATTAGACAAGGCAATGGTTGCATTAAGAAGATCGTTGTATGAAACACAAAAAGAGATGCGGTATAATATGATGATTTATGAGCAGGATATACGTGCAGAATTAGATGGCTATGCACTTGGAGAAAGAAGAGGTTGAATATGAAATTTAATCGGGAAAATAATTATAGAAAACAAGAAATAGAGGGAATGCAGAAAATAAATTCGGAAGTTTTGAAGGAAGTGAAACATACGGTTGATGGTTCAAAGAATGAGATTGTATATATTGATATGGACAAGATTCGACCTAATAGTAGGAATCAGTATGAAATGACAGAAATAGAAGAAATGGCAGGGATGATTAAGCTTGCAGGAGGAATCTTGCAGAATTTAATTGTTAAGCCAATGGATGAAGAAGGGTATTATGTTTTGACTACTGGAGAACGTCGATGGCGTGGAGCGCGTCTTCTGCGTGATCGAAATGAATATCCGGCGATTTTTGACAATAAAGTGCCTTGTGTAATTCAAGATCCAGTAGAGATTGAACTTCCGTTAAATGATGAAGATAAGGAGGATTTTGCAATCCTTGTGACAAATCAATACCGGGTGAAGACAGATGCGATTCTTTATATGGAAATGCTGCAATGGAAACGGATTATTTCAAATTTAAAAAAAGCAGGAGTGGAGTATCTGCCGAAGGAGTTTGGAAGCGATCAAGAGATTAAATTAAAGGGGAAAAGAACAAGAGAGCTTGTGGCAGAACAGATGAATCTGTCTACAGGTCAGGTTGCGCGTTTTGAAAAAATAGAAAAACATGGAAGTGAAGAGTTGATTTCCAAATTAATGAGAAATGAACTGAATCTTCCGGAAGCGGAGGAACTTACAAAATTAGATAAAGAAGAACAGAAGGAAATTTTGCAACAATCCGATCCGGTGAGCTTAAAGGAAGAAGTGCAGCAAAAGTTAAAAGAAAAAGAGAAAAGAGTCGGGATTAAACCAATGGAAATTAGTAAAAGAATTGAAGGTATAATGGTGAATTTGGAAGAAACGGTTTATATTCGTGAAAAGGAGTATCAGAAATTAGAACGAATCCTTATAGATTTAAAGAAGATTATGAGAAATGGAGAAAAATAAAAATGAATAAAACAACTTTTGCAGTGACAGCGGATGCATTAAAATTTGAAAACTTACTATTGAAGCATATGGACATCCCACGAACCACATTTCACCGTAGGATGATTAGTTATTTTTTTAAAAATGAAATAGAGGTACATCCATATCTTTTGATTACAGAGAAAAAGGCTAAAAATTATGTAAAGAAAGATGCTGTAGAACAAATTTATTTAGATGAACGGCAGAAAGCTCGGATAAAAGATGAGGCAAACAAATATGGATGTCGTATAGGAGTGATTCTTTTTCAGGCAATGATGTCTTATTGTATTGCGATTGCTCCTGATGTTTTGGGAAAAGAAGAATTAGGGAAATTATTTGTAGATGCAGGATAGGTAGAATATGGGAGATAAATTAGTTTATAGTCAAATGACTTACTATCAAAGAGCAAAATTGAAAGAACTGTTAGATGCGGGACTTTCAAAAGAATGTATTGCGGAGAAATTAAAAGTATCAAGAGGAACAGTTTTTAACGAATTAAAAAGAGGCAGCGTTGAAGGAGTATATGATCCGGAATATGCGGATGAAAAGGCATGGGAAAAAAGAACGGAAAGTAGAAATAAAACAATTTTAGAAAAAGATCAACGTTTGGCTAAATACATATCGTATTTGATAAAGAGAAAAAGATTAAGCCCAGAACAGGTGATTGAACACCTAAAAACAGACGATCATGGCTATGAAAAGTATCCTAAATCAATAAACACTATTTATGCGGCGATTGATAAAGGATTAATACCGGGTGTGACACGCCAAGACATGAAAACAGTATCGGCAACAGAGGTCGTAACAATGAAAGAAAATAGGATTCCTCTTCCTGAATGTATCCGAAAATGTGCAGGATTACGAAATGGAAATAGCTTTAAAATACAATGTAAAAAAAATGGGGAAATAGTTTTAAGGAAAATTTAGGGAGAAAAATATGGGAGCAGAGAAAAGCAAAAAGGGGTCACATTTAACAAAAGAAGAACGGAGAATAATAGCAGTACTGCATGAAGAAGGCAGAAGTCCTTATGAGATAGGAAAATTAACAGGTAGAGCGAGTAACACAATTAGAAATGAATTAAAAAGAGGAACGACAACGATTATTTTAGGATACTATGAAAAAGAAAAGTATTTTCCGGATACAGGACAGGCCATTTATGAAAAAAATCGAAAAAGATGTAGAAAATATATGGTAAATAAGTTCCGTAATTTTTTGACTTATATAGAGGAACAGCTGCAGAAATGTAAACGCTCCTTTGCTTCTGCGCGCGCAGAAGCAATCAGAAAAAGGTTGTTTAAAGAAGATGAAATCTGTAGTATTAGTACATTATATTCCTATACGGATCAGGGATTATTAAAAGTAAAAAATATAGATTTACCGGAGAAGGTGGGGAGACGCGTAAAAAAGAAAAAGAACCGAGAACATAAGCGGTTATGTGGACAGAGTATAGAAAAACGTCCAGAAAGCATTAATAATAAAAAAGAGTTTGGTCATTGGGAAATTGATCTGGTAATAGGAAAAAAAGAAAAGACAGATCAAGTACTTCTTACATTAACGGAAAGAAAAACTAAAAAAGAGATTATTCGTAAAATTTCCGGAAAAACAGTAAATGCGGTACATCGGTGTTTGAAAAAATTAAAAAATGAGACTCCTAACTTTAATCAAATATTTAAAAGTATTACGACAGATAATGGAGCAGAATTTTCCAGGCTATATGAATTGGAAGAAAAGTTGGGGGTTGCGATCTATTACGCGCATCCATATTCCAGTTGGGAACGTGGATTAAATGAGAACACAAATAGGATTATTCGTCGTTTTATTCCTAAAGGAACAAAGATCAGGCAGTATACAAAAAAGAAAATTGAAAAAATAGAATACTGGATTAATACGATGTATCGGAAATCACTAGGATGGAAAACAGCTGAAGAGTGTTACGAGGAAGAGAGACTGTTATTGGGTATAGGAATGACTTGATTCTTATAAGAACGATTTTGTTTAGATGTTACAAAAAAAACAAAAACAAAGAATAGTGATTGTTTACGCATCTTAGATTTGGTAAAATATAAGTAGAGAAAATCATCAGGGAAACGTCAATATCCCTATCTATCACGTTTTTATGCTTTGTGAAAAATAACAAAGCATAAAAAAATAGTTCAAGTTGGAAATGAAATCCATGTTTATTAATCACATCTATTTATGGATTGACAACAGTGAAAAAATAAAGTAAACTAAAGTTAGTTAAAGCTAATTAAAAAACGGCTTATGTTTAGATAATGGGATAGGTTTATAAAATTATAGAAACGTACATCTGATGTTTTTAATGAAAGCAAGGTGTGCATATTTTTTTCACATGAATTAGTTAAAACTAACTATTGATAAAGAAAACTTACTGGGTAGAGTAGATTCATTTTCAGAAAAGATGTTTAAGGAGAAGTGAAAGAAAATGTCAGAGGAAATGTTAGTATGCCATTGTTCACCTACGTTAGCAGGACTGAAAACGGGAAGTCTTTTTTCATGCCCTTATAGTTCACAAAAGATGATTATAAAAGAAATACGTGAATTTAATCAAAAACTGACACAGAAAGGGATCCGGATTATCCCGGTTCGCATATCAGACAAACGGATGCTGGTTTATGTCTATCGTCCAGAAAAGTTAAAAGAAGATTTAAAAAAAGATTTGATAAAGTTTTTTAAATCTAAGGTAAGAGCGAGATATTTATTTAGGTGTATTGCTTTTTTGATTAATTATAGATTAGTGAGATATTTAGATAAAATAATTAATCTAGTAGAATTCTTAAAATATAAAGCTGATATATTTATGAAAAGAGTTGAAGTTAATTAAAATGAGGAGTTAAGTATGGTAAAAATATCAATTATTGTACCTGTTTATAATGTTGAGAGATATTTAGGTAAATGTATAAATTCAATATTAAATCAGACATTTGCAGATTTTGAATTAATACTTGTAGATGACGGCTCAACAGATAGGTCAGGATATATATGTGATGATTATAAAAAAAAAGATAACAGAATTAAAGTTATTCATAAAGAAAACGGAGGATTATCTTCAGCTAGAAATGCAGGATTAGATATAGCGAAAGAAAAATATATAGGGTTTGTTGATAGTGATGATTTCATTAATAAAAATATGTATGAATTTTTATATAAAGATATAAAAGTAAATAATAGTGATATAGCTATATGTGATTATGAAGAAGTGTATGAAAATGAAAAGGGGATAAATTATCAAGAGAGTAATAGTAGTACTTTAGTTTTAACTAATATAGAAGCCTTATGGAAAATTTATGATAAAAAGGGATGGAATTATGTAATAGCTTGGAATAAGCTTTACAAAAAGTATTTATTCGACGATATTAGGTTTCCCATTGGAAAAATACATGAAGATGAAATGATAGCACATGAAGTTTTATATAAAGCTAATAAAATAACTTACAATAATAAAAAATTATATTATTATTTGCAAAGAGAAAATAGTATTATGGGGAAAAAGTTTAATATAAATAGATTAGATATTTTAGATGCCATGAAAGATAGAACAGATTTTTTTATGAAAAATAATCTTAAAGAGTTACAGTTTAAGGCTGAATATGAATATTTAAAAGTGCTTTTTAGATTGTATTTTATTATGATTAATGAGGATGAAAATATAAAACTTAGATTGAAGGAAATAAAAAATGAATTTAACTCAGTATTTTGCAGAATATTAAAAAATCCTAATTACAATATGAAAGAAAAAGTTTCAATAGCTATATTTTATATAAATCCAAAAATATATAAAAACTAATTTTAGATTAAGGAGAGTTTAATATGGAACAACAGGTAACAATAATATCTAGCAAAGCATCAAAGAAAGACAGATTTAAAGAATTATTTAAATTTAGAAGTCTTATAACATTTTTATCATGGAAAGATATAATTGTAAGGTACAAGCAGACTGTTTTAGGTATATTATGGGCACTAATTCAGCCAATAGTTTCTATGATAGTTATGACTTTTATTTTTGGTGGAGTTGCTAATATGCCATCAGAAAAAGGTGTGCCATATGCAGTTATGGTTTATTCTGCATTATTATGTTGGAACTTTTTTAGTAGTGCATTTTCAAGTACGTCAAATAGTCTTGTAAGTAATTCGAATTTATTAAAGAAAGTATACTTCCCAAGATTAGCATTACCTATATCATCAGTAGTAACTGCTTTTGTAGATTTTGCGATTTCATTTTGTGTTTTAATAGTTATAATGATTGGGTATAGATATATGCCATCTATAAGAATATTAGCCCTTCCATTGTTTATTATATTAACATTTCTTTTAGCATTAGGATTTGGACTTTTTTTGCGACTTTAAATGTAAAATATAGGGATATAAGGTGTATAGTACCTGTAATACTTCAGTTTGGAATGTATTTATCACCAGTTGCTTATTCTAGTAATACTATTCCTGAAAAGTATCAATTATTATATTCATTTAACCCTTTAGTTGGAGTAATTGAAGGATTTAGATGGTGTATATTACAAAACAAAGAACTTAATTTATTTGCGGTGGGAATATCAATAATTTTTGCAATTGTAGGGTTACTATTAGGAATTAAGTTTTTCGGCAAATTTGAAAATACATTTGCGGATTTAATATAAATTGGAGGCAGTTATGAGTGATGAAGTTATAAAGGTAAAGAATATAAGTAAGAAGTTTAAAATATTAACTCATGAAGAGAGAAAGGATACATTTGCAGCTGTTTTATTAGATTCTATAAAGGGTGGCTTTGGAAAAAGGAAAAAAGATATAGACGAGTTTTGGGCATTAAAAAATGTTAGTTTTACAGTAAATAGGGGAGACAGAATAGGAATTATAGGGCATAATGGTGCAGGAAAATCTACATTATTGAAAGTATTTTCAAGAATTACACCTCCAACAGAAGGAGAAATAGAAATTAAGGGAAGAGTATCTTCTTTACTGGAAGTTGGGACAGGCTTTAATATGGAACTTACAGGAAGAGAAAATGTATATTTAAATGGTTCTATACTTGGTATGACAAGAGAAGAAATAGATAGGAAATTTAATGATATAGTAGAGTTTTCAGAAGTAGGAGAATTTATTGATACTCCAGTAAAAAGATATTCCAGTGGTATGTTTGTTAAACTAGCTTTTGCTGTTTCAGCAAATCTAGATCCTGATATATTAATTGTAGATGAAGTATTGGCAGTTGGAGATATGAAATTCCAAGAAAAATGTTTAGGTAAAATGAGTGACGTTGCCAGTGATGGAAGAACTGTTGTGTATGTAAGTCATAGTATGAGAACAATTCAACAGTTATGTAATAGAGTAATAGTTTTAGATCATGGACAAATTATTTATGATGGAAATGTTGATGAAGGCGTAAAAATTTATATGGATAATACAAAAGAAATGGAATTAGTGAATAATTTGGAAGATATAAAAAGAAGTAAGGGTGATGGTTGTAATGAATATGCAAAGATGCTTTCTCTTGAAATATTAGATAAGGAAGAATGTAAATATAAAAAAGATGAACCTTTAAAATTTAGTGTAAAATGGAAGGCTAATAAAGATATTGAAAATATGTGTATGAGGGTAGTAATTTTATATTCAGATAGTACTCCAGCAGGAATGATGACAACAAAAGGACATATATGTGGTAAAAAGGATGAAGTAGTATTAACAGATTTTCAATGTGATATTTCATCATTAGCTCCTGGTAAGTATATTGGAAAATTAGTTTTTTATAAAGTAAATGAATATGGGACATTTGAACATATCGATGTAGTACCTAATGCATTTAGCTTTGAAAGAATACAAGATAAAGATGAAAGCAATAACATGGAATGGCAACATAGATGGTGGGGACATTCTAATTTACCAGAAATTAAAGTATTATCACAAGAGAATGATTTAGATGAATGTAGTTAATAAACTTAAGCCAAGCCATATAAAAGCATTTATAAAAAGTAAGCAATATAAATATTCATTGGATAAGCAATATAAGATATATAAAAATAAAAAGAAATTTGTACTTATAGGAACTCCAGAACATGGAAATTTAGGAGATCATGCTATTACAATTGCACAATATAGTATATTAAAAGAGAACTTTAATGAATATGATTTTGTAGAGTTAACTTTAAATGAATATTTTATTAAAAAATATATAGATAAAGAAGATGTAATAATCATTAATGGTGGGGGAATTTTGGAAATCAGTATTTGTTTGATGAAAATATAAGAAGAGATGCCATAGAAAGATTTCCTAATAATAAAATAATTTTATTTCCACAAACAATTTATTTTACAAAAGATGATAAAGGGAATAAAGAATTAGAATTATCTAAAAAAATTTATAATAATCATAAAAATCTCATTTTAGTTGCTAGGGAAAAAGTTTCATATGAATTAATGAGAAAAGACTTTAACAAATGTAAAATAATAATTACACCAGATATTGTGTTATATTTAAATGAATGTGCTAATAGGATAAATAGAAGTGGAGCTTTGTTTTGCTTAAGAAGCGATTTGGAAAGTAAAATTAACTATGATAATAAACAATGTATTTTGCAGATGTTAAAGTCAGAATACAAGGAGATTAATGTAACTGACACCGGAATAGATAAATTTATTAAGAAAGAAGAGAGAAAACAGTTCTTTTATGAAAATTTAGATGAATTTAAAGAGGCTGAGTTAGTAATAACAGATAGAATTCATGGAATGATATTTGCAGCGATAACTGGAACACCATGTATTGCTCTTAGCAATTATAACTATAAAGTAAAAGGCACATACGAATGGATTAAAGGATTAAATTATATAAAATTTACAGATGATATTGAAAAAATACCAGAGCTTATAGATGAATTAAAAAAATTAAATAATATTACTTACGATAATTCTGATTTAATGAAATATTATAATAAGATTATTAAATGTATAGCTGAATAATTGTGTATAAGAGTTAATTTATATTTATCCATGAGATACGTATATTTAAGTAGAATAAAAAAAGTACTTAATTATTTTTATTAAGTACTTTTTTTTAACCAAATATAAATATTTTAATATTATGTAATAAAGGGAAAATATACTCTTTTTACAGTAAGATAAAATATGGGGGAATTAATCATGGCATCTGTATTAGAAGTTGGATTATATGATTACTCTAATGAGGCCTTTAATTATGTTGGTAATTGGGGGGACTTTACTAAAGGCACAGAAAAGATGACTTATTCAGAAACAGCAGGAAATTATGTTGAATTTACTTTTAGTGGAACAGGTTTTAAGTGGTATACTCATATAAATGCTTGGCGTGGCTATGCAAAAATTTATATTGATGATATTGAAAAAGCTAAAGTGGATTTATATTCAAAGGATGAAATTAATAATGTTATGATATATTCATCAGATAAAATGGAAAATACTAATCATAAGGTAAAAATTATTGTAGCTGGGGAAAAAAATTCATTGTCAGTTTCTTATAAAGTAGTAATTTATAAAATAGAAATATTAAAAGAAGAAATTGTTGACTATTCTGAAATGATAGAGGAAAAGGAAGCGGAGTTAACAGAAAAAGAAGAACTATTATTAAGTATTACAGGAAAAATGGAAGAGATTCAAAATCAAATAGAGCAATTTAAAAATCAAATAAAGCAATTTCAAAATCAAATAGAGCAATTACAAAATGAAATAGAAAAATTAAAAGCACTACAAGGTGAAGAAATCGTGGAAGTTACAGATTTACAAGTGGATGATGAAAATATAATTTTATATAAAGCAGAAACTCATCAATTAACATGGACAGTTATACCAGAGAATGCTACAGATAAAACTGTTAAGTTTGAAAGTGGAAACACAGGATTTGTAACAGTTACTGATACTGGGTTATTAACTTATGTTAATGAAGGCGAAACTAATATAAATTTAACAACTAGTAATAATATAACAAAATCTGTAAGAGTTATATGTAAGGAAACAAATGAAGAAAATCCAGATGAAAACAATAATATTTTTCAAGAAGATAATGATAATACAGACTATTCAAAAGCTGTAGAATCAGAAAATTTGTATGATGAAGGTATTATTATTGCAAATGAAGCAGAAGTATTAGAAATAGGTGATATGATTAAAATAATAGCTCATGTATTGCCATACAGTGTTTATAATACAAATCCTTACGTATTAAAATCAAGTGATGAAAGTATAGTTAAGGTTAAAGGCGGTAAAGTTATTGAAGCAGTTTCAGTAGGAAAAGCAGTAATAACAGCGTACACTACAGATGGAAAATATAAAAATTCAGTAGAATATAATGTTATAAATAAGACTGAAAAAACAATAGATATTTCTAAGATTTATAGTTTAGAACTTGATAAATTTGAAATTGTAGCAGATGTAAGTACTAAAGAGCAAGCTATTAAAAATTCAGATGGAATAAAATCAGCATTATATTATGCTGTAAATAATGGATATGAAAAAATAGTATTTCCATCAAATTTAACTATATATATAGAACCAAGTGAAACTATATATATGGAAAGTAATTTAATTGTTGATTTAAATAATTGTATTATAAAATTAAGACCTAATAACTATGAACGATATTCTGCATTTTATTTTGGACAAGGAAATGGATTAAATTTAGTGGATAATAACTTCTTTAATTTTTCAGATGCTAAATATGTAGATGATTTTGATCCATTTAATAATATTACAGCAAAAAATCCAATGTATTATAAGATTTTTGATTTTACAAGCAATAATACAATTACTCAATATTCTAAAAAAATACAAATATATTCAAAATCAAATAAATTTAATAAATTATTTGATTCACTTCATTATGGCGATTCTATTAACTTTTCTTTTAGACAATTAAGATATGGAAATTACTCAATGAATATTCAATTACAATATTATAAAGATGATACTTTGATATTAGAGGAATCTTCTAAAGTAGTATCAAATTCATGGACATTTTCAACTCCTTCGTTTACTTTTAATTTAAGAAATACAGTAGATTATAATAATATTCAATTTAAATTTGTTTTTACAAAATCGGCAAATTCTACAGATAGTAGCTATAGTATCTATTATAATAATATGAATTTGAACTGGAAAGCTAAAGCTATATTAAGTAATTGTAAATTATGTAATGGAACAATTTATGGAGAAAGAGATGAAAAATCTAATGTATATCCTAATTGGTATAATATAGGCTCTACTGAAGGTGGATGTAGTATCATATTTTATGAAGGAGCTAATAATGGAATAGAGAATTTAACAGTTAAAAAATCAATAGGATTTAATATGTCTAGTGGAAAAGGCGATAATTCTTATGGAGTAACAGCATATTCACAAACACCAATAACTTATAAAGTAATGGAACTAGGAACATTAGATGATAAAGGTGAAAATTTAAGTAACAGTAATTATATTAGAACTTCAGAGTTTATTGATATATCAAAGATAAAGACATCTTATTATAATATTGGATATCCATTAGGATATCATGGCTATCCTTATGTAAACTCTAGAATATATGATGTATGTTTTTATGATATTAATAAACAATTTATAAGAAGAGATAGAGGGTTATTAAGATTTAGGCAATATAGCAAACCTGAAAATGCTTACTATGCTAAATTTGTATTTTATAATAATTATGTTCCTACTAGTGGAAATAGTGATTTTAATGGAGCTTTTGCCTTTGTAGAAAATTTTGCACATCCTATTAAAAATTATATTAGAAATTGTGTTATAGAAGATAACTATTCTTGTGGGTTTGCAGCTTGTGGAGGGCAAAAGTGGAGAATAGAAAATAACACATGGAGAAGAAACGCAGGAAGAATGCCAGGCTGTGATATAGATTGGGAAGATGGTTGGGAATATATGCAGGATGATTTAATTGAAGGAAATTCTTTTGAATCATATAACACATGTATACTTTGTGCAGGTGCTGGGCAAGTATTTTATAATAATAAATTTAATGGTATAGCAACGGTATATGGAAGGAGTCAATATTGGTCATTTATAGAAAATATAATTGAAGATACAGTTGGAATAACTAGTGGAAATGGTGCTAAATTATCATTAGGATCATCAACAGATTGTTATTTAGAAAATAATATTTATAATAAATCATCTATTGCATGGGGACCAAACCATGGAGTAAGCCAGTCAAGTTATGATTTATATGTAAAAAACGAAAAATTTACCGATAGTAATGTATTAAATAGTAATGTAAGAAGTATAAAATATTCTTATTTTAAAGGAAGTAACTTTTCCTTATATGCTACAAAAATAATTAAGTGTAATCTAGAAAATGGAATGGTATCAACAAATTCTAATTTTAACAATTGTAATCTTAAATCTATAACTATAAGACCTGCAAAAGATAGTCAGGTAATATTTGAAAAATGCAATTTAATTAATTGCTCTATAGAACCAATGTATCAATGTAAAGATGTACTGATTAAGGATAGTATAATAACCAGAGAAAAGGCAGGAAGTATAATAGCACCAAGTAGTAATAGTACAGGTGGGGTAGAAGTTACAGATTCTAATTTTATTTTTGAAAAAATAGATGATTATCATTATATAGTTGGAGGATGGAATGCAGCAGGTTGTAGTGCAGTATATACTTTTAATAACTGTAAAATGACTTTATATGATGGATTTAAAGGATATTTAATTAAATGCTCATGGTATGCAGATGCAGCAGCTACTACTCATGTAACGTTGAATTTTAATGGGACTGATGTTTCAAAATTTGAAAAAACTGATGCAAAGGGATTAAAGAGTAACATTATTTTTAATATAAATTAGATAAAGAAAGTGCTGGTTATTCCAGCACTTTTTTTAGATGTGTATTAGGAAAATATTATAAGGGAATAATTACTAATAAATTAAAATTAAATGTGAGGGTGTTATGAAAAAGATATTTAGTTTAGTTATTAGTATATTTCTAATAACATTTATTCATTTAAATACTATAAAATTATCAGCAGAAACGCTTAAAAATTATGGTGTAGATATTCAAAAGTTTAATATTAATAACAATGGATTAAATCCTATAGAAACTTCAAAGGGAATAAATGATGCTTTAAATTATGCAGCAAAAAATAAATATGATAAAATTACTTTTCCAAAAGGTGAATATTGTATAAGTGAAGAAAATCCAATAACTATGGTAAGTAATTTAATTGTTGATTTAAATGGGGCTACTTTTAAGATTAATGATAATGGATTACAGCATTATACAGTTATAGATTTTTCTAATTGTAGTAATTCTCAGCTTATTAATGGAATAATATTAGGAGATAGGGAAACTCATGATTATAAAACCATAGAAGGATCTCATGAATGGACTTGTGGTATAGTCTTTAATAATTGTGATAATTGTATATTAGATAATGTAACAATAAGTTCCTTTCCAGGGTATGGTATATCCTCTTCCTTAGGTGAAAATTTATCAGATTTAATAATAGGGGTAACAAAAGAGAATTTATCTATTGGAAATATAAATGATAAAGGAAAGTTAAATAATAAGAAAGGAACCATAAGAACTATTGATCCTCTAAATATAAGTAATGTAGGTGGAGAATTTGAATTAGGTTACAACAAGGGATACATGGGATATCCATATATGCAAAGTAAGGAATATTTATCATATTTTTATGATGAAAATATGAAGTTTATTTCTAAAGTAGATAATTGCAAACAATATAAAAAAGTATTGATTCCAGATAATGCTAAGTATGTGCATTTTGTATTTAAACAAGATTATGTTCCGGAAAGAGGAGATACAGATTTTAATGGTACAACAGTATTTTTAACTAATTATAGTAGTCCTAATAATATTACAATAAAAAATTGTTTAATTGAAAAAAATAAATCATTAGGTATGGGCATTTGTGGAGGATACAATTGGAATATAGAGAATAATATGTTTAAGGAGAATGGTGGAGGAGCGCCAGGATATGCAATAGATTTAGAAGATGGATGGGAATACATGGACAGCTTTTTATTTAAAAATAATAAGTTTATAGGTAATAACAATGATATTGTAAGTTGTGCAGGTGATAATATTATATTTGAAAATAACAGTTTTACTAGTACAGTTTATATGTGGGGAAGAACTACAAATTATAAATTTTTAAATAATTCTTTTTCAAATATAGCCATGAATATTAATTATGAGTATTCAACTGATACTGAATGTAGCGGCAATACCTATAATAATTGTAGAATAGCAATTACATCAAAAAATAAGGATGCTGAATTTAATATAAATAATGAAAATATTATTGATACACATGTAAATACTATGCCTGAAAATGTTAGTATTATTGATTCAAAGATAACAGCAGATAATATAGATAATATTAGAATATATGGTAACTTTAAAGATTGCCATATAAGTAAAGTTACTGGTTCATTAGTTAATTTTAGAGGTGAAAAGTGCAAAATTAATAATTCTAATATATATATCCAAGAAGAGGTAAACTTTAAAGAAAGTAATATAGAAGATACAAATATTGCTTCTTTTACCACAACAGAAAAAATAACCTTAGATAATAACCAATTAAAAAATACAAAAATATCATTAAGTACATGGGGATGTCCTACAGAAGTATTATTAAAGAATAATACTATAAGTATAGATAAGGATTCATTGCTTCATCTCTCAGCAGGCGTAACTAAAGAGGTGATTCTAGATAATAATACAATAGAAAATAACAGTAATAAATCACTAATAAATCTTTTTGATACTTCATATACAAAGGCAAAAGGAAAATTAATTTTGAAAAATAATACTATTAATCAAGGAAATAGCGATTATATTTTTGATGGAGTTAAGATAGAAAGCGGAGAATTTGATTTTATATATAATAATAACCATATTAATGGTGCAAAATTAATAAATCCAATATATAAGCAGATGAAATGTTTTAATGTTCAAGAAAAATAATAGTAATTATAGAAAGAGTTGGTAATTATACTTACTCTTTTTTTATTTACTTAAAAACTAAAATATGTTAATATATGTATTAAAAGTAAAAAAATAGGGGTATGAGGTGTGAGAAGTAAAGTATGGAAAAGAATGAGTGAAATTTTATTGGTATTAATATTTATATCAATATTTATATTATTAGAATTAAGAATAATACAAAAGCCATATAAGTGGATAGTATTTGATGCAACAAGAAATAAGTATACAACTTATGATAAAGATAACGATAGTATAATTTATGAAACAGATGAAATGAAAATTCAATTAGAGCATATAGTAAAGGAAGAGCCTAATTTGAATATGTGGATAGCTACTATAAAGGTAAGTGATTCTTCACAGATAAAATCAGCCTTTGCAGGAGGAGAATTTTCACAAGATGTAAAGAAAAGAACTTCTGTTATAGCAAAAGATAATGATGCTGTTTTAGCTATAGATGGTGCAGCAGTTGGATTTAATACTAATGGAAGAGTTATTAGAGATGGGGTTATTTATAGGGATTCTGATCTTGATTGTGCTCCACTTATTATTAAAGAAAATGGAGATTTAGAAGTCTTTGAATATGGAGAAAAGACTGCTGAAGAAATTCTAGATTTAGGTGGAGTTCAAACTTATGATTTCGGACCAACCCTTATTAAAGATAATGAAATAATAGATAATTACGGTGAATGGTATAGAACCACTAAAGATCCACATACAGTTATTGGACAAAAGGGGCCATTAGAATATGTAGTATTAGTTGCAGATGGAAGAAGTAAAAAATCAGATGGAATAAGCTTATATGATGCTGCAGTAGAATTACAAAATAGGGGATGCTACATTGGCTATAATTTAGACGGTGGAGGATCTACTACATTATATTTTAATGGTGAAGTTTTAAACAATCCTTCAGATATAACTGGAGAAAGAAGAATTTCTGATATACTGTATTTTACTAATTAAAACTTATGTAACACTATTGTAAACAAATAATTACATATTTGCAAATTAATAAAAAGATGATAAAATACCTATATAGTAAATTTAAAAATTATAAACAAAAGATGGTAAATTAGTAAAAGTTAAAGGGGAAGAAAATTATGAAAAAGAGATGGTTCGTAGTGATACTTACCATCGGATTGCTGCTTCGTGTTCTGCCGCTGAGTGTACTTGCACTGAGCCCCGACCCCACCATCACGGATTCGGACGGCACCATTCTGGACTGGAGTGACCTTTCCACCGTCCCCTACTCCCTTGATGATTCGCAGGAACA
>OMGY01000524.1_pt1 | contig 44214 bp, 38 predicted proteins | sample 1674461 | NCBI WGS metagenome assembly OMGY01 (sample SAMN05578579, study PRJEB25193) | human gut metagenome | biome: Human Microbiome; feature: human-associated habitat; material: feces | host: Homo sapiens | place: USA:Birmingham | reverse complement strand
CCGTCTTTTCCCGGATACGTCAGTGTCCAGACCGGAAACAGTACGTAACGCCAGTCCTCCCGCTTTGGAGAAAGCTTCATTTTCTCCTGCTCGAGGGAGAGATACTCGTTCGCCTCGTTCCGCATTGCGCCGCGCGCCATCATCTCCAGTTCTTTTTTCAGTTCCGGTGCGATCTGCGCCTGTTCGATATCACGTTTTTCCGCCTGAAATCCGGAAAGATAGCCCATAGAAAACGGCTGCATCTCCTCCAGACGATAGGGCTGCACGCATTCGATCAGATCGCGGTCGGCCTTGTTCAGTGCATTGCGCGACAGACCGTCCACGCGGACCTCGCCCTCCCGGCGGACATCGTAGATGCTGGTCTCTTTGTACTCCACATCACCGGTCTGCCAGACTCTCACCTTCCGGCCGCGTGCCATGTAATCCGTCTCAAAGTCTCCGCCGTAAATCCAGTACGGGAAATAGACACCCGTCATCTTCTGTACCTGGTTTTTCTCGAAAAAGTCCTTCGGAATAAAGCGTTTCTTCCGCGCAAATGACAAAAATTTCTCGATTGCCTGCTCCTTGCTGATCTTAAACGGCAGCACGAAATCCGGCATATATTCTCCCGAGAGCCGGCCGGAAAGCACCACCGGGTTGTGGCAGTAGAAACAGTATGTCGCTGCCGTCGTCGCATCGGTCACAATCTCGGCGCCGCAGTTCGGGCAGGTGTAGACAACTGCTTCGCCCTGCTCTGTTTCCCCTTTTGTTTCCTCCGTACTGCTTTCCTTCTGTGCATCGGATGCTTCCTGTGCACCGGCAGCATCGTCCTCCCCGTTCAGCGCTTCCGCTGCTTTCGGGTTCGCCTTTTCGGCTTCTTCCTGTGTAAACGAGGACAGGCAGTACTCGCATTTATACTTTCCGCTTGCCGGATCGAAGGTCAGATCGCCTCCGCAGTTCGGGCATTTGTATGTAATAACCTCCATATTCTATCCCTCCTTCCCCGGAGCCGCTGTTGTATTGGATGGTTATCTGTTTTCTTTTACTGTCTTGGTTTTCCGCAGTTCGAGCAGAACTTGCCGGTATTCTCGGTCCCGCATGCGCAGACCCATTTTCCTGCCGCTTCCGGTTTCGGGCTGCCGCAGTTCGAACAAAACTTCCCGCTGTTCTCCGTTCCGCACTTGCCGCAGATCCACACCATCGGCTTAGCGCTGCCGCAGTTTGAGCAGAAATTGCCAGTGTTTTCCGTTCCGCAGGAGCATTTCCATACGCCTTTTGCAGCTTCCTGCTGTGCCTTGGCTGCCGCCTGCTGCTGCATCTGCTGCTGATTCGAAGCGGACGCCGATGCAAACGAGGAACCGAAGGCATTCATGCCCATCTGAACACCCATAAAGCCGTTCATGGCTCCGTTTGGGTTGGCTGCTGCTTTCTCCATACTGCGTGCCATCGCTCCCTGTACATAGCCCTCACGGATCGATGGATCAGACATCATCGCACCTTCGTTGCGCATCTGGAGCAGTTTCTGGGAAGCTTCATCGTAGGAAAGGCTTGCGATTGCCACGGACTGGATCTCCATGCCGCGCATTGCCCGCCAGCTCTCATCCATCGCATCTGCCATGTAGCGGGACAGCTCGGCGCTCTTGGATGCTGCGAACGAAATGCGGATGCCGTCGGCTGCCATCTGATTGATCGAGGACTGCAGGCCCTCTAAAAATTCGTTCATATACTGCTCGTTGATATCCTCGATCTCCACGCGGGATGCGTTTCTCGGCACAGCCTCTGCGTAGAAGCGGAGCGGATCGATGATGCGGATGGAATAGGAACCGTGTGCCCGAAGGAACAGCTCGGCATTGTAGAACTGGTCGAAATAGTTGACCGGATTTCTCGTTCCGAATTTGATTCCCTTGATTTCCTGCAGATTAATATAGAAAACTCTCTGCTCATGCGGGGTCTGGCCGCCGAATTTCAGGCGCTCAAACGTATCTTTTACGGCTGCGTCAAGCGATCCGCTGAACATCGACGGAGACGATGACTGGTCTACAGTAAAGTAGCCCGGCTCTGCGGTGTAATCAATGATCTTTCCGCCGTCTACCAGCATCATGAACTGATTGTCATAGACATGGATCACAGAACCGTTTGAAATCGTCTGGCTTCCCTTTTTATTCTGGCCTTTTCTTACCAGAATTCCCTCTGTAAATACCGTATGTTCCCCCATCTCATACGGTTCCACGGTCTCCAGCCACTGATCGGCGAGACTGCCGTGTACTGCATTGACTGCTGCTCTGATAATACCCATACTTTTACCTCCTGTTTGCCTTTGGCTTCAAAACAGAAAGGAGCATTTCCGTCCTAGTACATCGTTTTCGAAATAACTATACCACTCACTTGTCTGCAAATCCGATTGCACAGGCATAAAAGCCTCGGCGTAGCCCGCTACGCCTACATTTTTATACCTGCACACTCGAATCTGCATCCTGCGTGATTGGTATAGTTATTTACGAAACGATGTACTTGTTGGTGAAAATGCTCCTTATTTTACTTGTCACTGTGCTCTGCCCACAGCCGAATTATGCTTCTTCCTCTTTCGCTCCGGTTCCGAGGGCAATCCACTTCAGATATGCGTTGATAAACAGATCAATTCCGCCGTCCATGACTGCATCGACGTTTCCGGTCTCTGCGTTGGTACGGTGGTCTTTGACCATGGTGTATGGCTGCATAACGTAAGAACGGATCTGGTTGCCCCAGCCGATCTCGGTTACTTCGCCGCGGATGTCGCTCAGCTTATCTGCCTGCTCCTGGAGTTTCAGCATATACAATTTTGCTTTCAGCATCTGCATTGCCTTGTCCTTGTTCTGGAACTGGGAACGCTCATTCTGGCACGTAACCACGATGCCGGTCGGCATATGCGTGATTCGGATCGCCGATGACGTCTTGTTGATGTGCTGTCCGCCGGCACCGCTGGAACGGTACGTATCGATACGGATATCCTCATCACGAACCTCAACATCGATCTCTTTGTCGATATCCGGCATAACATCGCACGATACGAACGATGTCTGGCGTTTTCCTGCCGCGTTGAACGGAGAAATACGGACGAGACGGTGAACGCCTTTTTCGGATTTCAGATAACCGTAAGCGTTTTCGCCGTTGACCTGGAATGTCACGGACTTCACACCGGCCTCATCACCGTCCAGAAAGTCGAGTTCCTCGATCGTAAAGCCTTTGCGTTCTGCCCATCTGGTGTACATACGGTACAGCATGCCGCACCAGTCGCACGCCTCGGTTCCGCCTGCACCTGCGTTCAGTTTGATGATCGCATTGTCCTTGTCAAATTCGCCGGACAGCAGGGTTTTGATGCGGATGGCATCGAAGGATGCCTTGAACTCTTCCATCATTTCCGCGATTTCCGGAACAACGGAATCGTCATCCTCCTCCTGTCCCATCTCGATCAGAGTTTCCATATCTTCTTTGGCGGATACCAGTTTCTGATACGTATCTCTGTCCTCTTTCATGCTGCTCAGCTGTTTCATCTGCTCCTGCGCTTCTTCGGGGTTGTCCCAGAAATTGGGTTCCTCCATTTTACGCTCTAATTCTTCGATCCTCTGCTCTTTGTTAGCGAGGTCAAAGTGAATCCCTCACTTCCACTAATGGTTTATCGTATGTGCCAAGTTCCATTTTGAACTGGTCTAATTCAACTACCACAAGCTTCACCTGCTTTCTGTTTTATATTTTGTATGACACGCAGCTTCTGGTAGGGAAGCTGCGTGCTTTGTCAAACGGATCGTGCTCATCCGTCTCACTGCTGTTCTGCTTTTATTAAACCGGTTTTCTTCCGCAGCACTGCTTGTACTTCTTGCCGCTTCCGCACGGGCATGGATCGTTTGGATAGATCTTACGCTCTGCGCGCTGTACCGGTTTTCTCGGGCCGGACTCGTCTTTGTTGGTTCCGGTCACTTTGGCTACCTGCTCACGTTCTACTTTCTGCTCAACACGTACATGGAACAGGAGACGGACGGTATCCTGCTGGATGGACTCGAGCATTTCGTTAAACATGTCGTAAGCTGCCATCTTGTACTCAACCTTCGGGTCTCTCTGGCCGTATGCCTGCAGGCCGATACCCTCGCGGAGCTGATCCATATCATCGATATGATCCATCCACTTCTGGTCGATAACCTTCAGAAGAACGACACGCTCAAGCTCACGAATCTGCTCCTCCTCCGGGAATTCTGCTTCTTTCTCCTCGTAGAGTTTAACAGCTTCCTCTTTTAACTGCTGTTTCAGCTCGTTTTTGGAAATCTTCTCTACGCGCTCTTTTGTCACTGCCTTCACCGGCATGACGGAGAGCAGCATCTCATTTAACTCGTTCAGATCCCACTCGGACTGCTCGGTGTTCTCGCCGATGCAGAGATCCACAGTATTGTCGATGGTGTCGGCAATCATCTTGAAGATGGTGTCTCTCATGCTCTCGCCGTCCAGAACGCGGCGTCTCTCTTTGTAGATGATCTCACGCTGCTCGTTGTTGACCTGGTCATAGTCGAGCAGGTTTTTACGGATTCCGTAGTTGTTGCCCTCGATCTTCTTCTGCGCTTTTTCGATGGCGGAAGAAAGCATCTTGTGCTCGATCTGCTCATTTTCCGGTACGCCGAGGGATTTGAAAATGCCCATCAGTTTTTCGGAACCGAAGAGTCTCATCAGATCGTCTTCCAGGGAAATGTAGAAACGGGACTCACCCGGGTCTCCCTGACGGCCGGAACGACCGCGGAGCTGATTGTCGATACGGCGGGACTCATGACGCTCGGTGCCGATGATCTTTAAGCCGCCGGCAGCTTTTGCCACATCATCCAGCTTGATATCGGTACCACGGCCGGCCATGTTGGTCGCGATGGTAACGGCTCCTGCCTCGCCGGCATGGGCTACGATTTCTGCCTCGAGCTCATGGAACTTCGCATTTAAAACCTGATGCGGGATTCCCTCGCGGCGCAGCATTTTGCTGATCAGCTCAGAAGTCTCAATGGTGATGGTACCAACCAGAACCGGCTGGTTCACGGCATGTGCCTCTTTGACTTCCTCTACGACTGCGTGGAATTTCTCTTTTTTCGTCATGTATACGGCATCGTCCATATCCACACGGATGACCGGGCGGTTGGTCGGGATCTCGATAACGTCCATGCCGTAGATGTCACGGAACTCCTGCTCCTCGGTGAGGGCAGTACCGGTCATGCCGGCTTTTTTCTCGTATTTGTTAAAGAAGTTCTGGAACGTGATGGTTGCCAGAGTCTTGCTCTCTCTTCTTACTTTAACGTGCTCTTTTGCCTCGATTGCCTGATGCAGACCATCGGAATAACGGCGGCCCGGCATGATACGGCCGGTGAACTCATCGACGATCAGAACCTCGTCGTCTTTGACTACGTAGTCCTTGTCGCGGTGCATCAGATAATTGGCACGCAGCGCCAGGATCACGTTGTGCTGGATCTCCAGGTTCTCCGGATCGGAGAGATTCTCGATATGGAAGAAGTTCTCGACTTTCTTCACACCGTCATCGGTCAGGGTAACGAATTTGTCCTTCTCGTTGACGATGAAGTCTCCGGTCTCCTCGATCTCCTCGCCCATGATCGCGGTCATCTTGGTCATCTCACCGCTTGCCTCGCCGCGCTGCATCTGGTGTGCCAGAATATCTGCGGTCTCGTACAGCTTGGTGGATTTGCTGCTCTGTCCGGAAATAATCAGAGGTGTTCTTGCCTCGTCGATCAGGACGGAGTCGACCTCGTCGATGATACAGTAAGCAAGCTCTCTCTGTACGAGCTGCTCTTTGTAGATCACCATGTTGTCACGCAGGTAATCGAAACCAAGTTCGTTGTTGGTGATGTAGGTGATGTCGCATGCATACTGCTGGCGGCGCTCATCGTTCTTCATATCGTTCAGAACGACACCGACGGTCAAACCGAGGAATCTGTGGACTTTGCCCATCCACTCAGCATCTCGGTTTGCCAGGTAATCGTTGACGGTAACGATGTGGACACCGCGTCCGGTCAGTGCATTCAGGTAAGCCGGAAGGGTGGAAACGAGGGTTTTTCCTTCACCGGTTTTCATCTCAGCGATACGGCCCTGATGGAGGATAATACCACCGATCAGCTGTACGCGGTGGTGTTCCATACCGAGGGAACGTTTTGCTGCCTCGCGGACGGTTGCGAATGCTTCCGGGAGAATGGAATCCAGGGATTCGCCTCCGTTGTAGCGGTCTTTATATTCCTTTGTCTTGGCACGCAGCTCTTCATCGGTCAGCGCCTGCATGGTCGGGCGGAGAGCTTCGATTTTGTCTACGATTGGATAGATTCGTTTCAACTCGCGCTCACTGTGCGTACCAAAAAGTTTTTCTGTGAATTTCATAGAATGTTTGCTCCTGCTTTCTCTATTAATTGCCATATTAACATATGGTACTATTCTACCACTTCTGGCACAAGATAACAATGAATTTTTCGTAAACATTTGGTGCCGTTCCCCGGTTTTCCGCTGTTTTTACGGCTTTTCCCGGACTTTCCGGCCCTTTCCGCGAAAAAATCACCCTGTTTCACAGCTTTTCTAAGCTGGAAACAGGGTGACTGTTCATTCTTTATTTACTTTTCAGCACTCCGGCTCGATCAGACCGTAGGTGTTGTTCTTTCTCTTGTAAACGACGTTTACTTCGTCGGTCTCTGCATTGCGGAATACGAAGAAGGTGTGTCCAAGAAGTTCCATCTGTACGCAGGCATCTTCCGGATACATTGGTTTCATGCCGAATTTTTTCGTACGGATGATCTGGATGTCTTCGTCCTCCAGATAGTCATGCTCCAGATATTCTTTCTGGAAGTTTCCTGATTCCTGCTGTTTGTCGGCAATTTTGTTTTTGTATTTGCGAAGCTGGCGTTCGATGACTTCCTCTACCAGATCGATGGATACGTACATATCGTTGCTTACCTGCTCGGAACGGATGATATTTCCTTTTACCGGAATGGTAACCTCAATTTTCTGTCTTTCTTTCTCTACACTTAAGGTTACAATGACATTTGTGTCAGGCGTAAAATATTTCTCCAGTTTGCCAAGTTTTTCGTTGACCGCGGCTTTTAATCCCTCTGTCACGTCAATATTTTTTCCGCTGATGGTAATTTTCATTATGCCCAACCCCTTTGCTTTCAAATTTTACAGGTTCTTCACTTCCCCTGTAAGTAACTCTAATTATAGCAATAGTTGTCTTTATTTGCAATAGTATTTAGAAAATTCATGAATATTTTAGAGTTTTTTCCTTCAATTTTTGTGATTCTTTCTTTCCGTCCATTTTTTCTCACATCTATATGAGGAAATCAAACACACTTTATCCTGTCATGTTATTTTCTTTGCTTGTTATCTTTTTCCTTACCTTCTGCACATTTCCAGTACGTCTTCAAATTTCATGTTTCCGCCAAACAGATCCAGTGCGCTTCCGATCGTCACATCCACATGATCGTTCCCAACCTTTTTCAGCAGTTCCAGATCCGCAAAGTTTCCGACGCCGCCGGCATATGTAACAGGGAAATCTTTCATTTTCGCAAGTAATTCCACCAGTTCTGTCTCGATACCGGATGCTTTTCCTTCGACATCTACCGCGTGGATCAGAAATTCATCACAGTATTCCGTCAGATGATGCAGGAGCGGTTCCGTTACTTCTTCCTCTGTAAACTTTTGCCAGCGGTCCGTTACAATATAATATTTCCCGTTTCGTTTCCGGCAGCTTAAGTCCATAGTCAGCCGCTGTTTTCCAACAGTCGTTACCAGTTTTTCGAGATTTTCATAGAATATATGGCCATCCCGGAACACATACGATGTCACGATCACATGGCTTGCACCGGCCGTCAGAAATTCGCAGGCATTTTCCGCGTCGATACCGCCGCCAACCTGCAGTCCGCCCGGATACGTAGAAAGTGCCAGCAGCGCCTGCCGCTTTGTTTCCGGATAATATTCGGAATCTTTTTTGTTCAGAAGAATCACATGACCTCCGGTGATCCCTTTTTCTTCATATAACTGCGCATAGTAAGACGCATCCTGCTCCGAAACAAAATTTTCATTTGCCTGGTTTCCCTGATCTTTTAAGGATCCCCCAACAATCTGTTTTACTTTTCCATTGTGGATATCAATACATGGTCGAAATTTCATAAATAAAGTCCCCTGTCCCTTTCCTGTTCATCGAATGGATATCTGTAGTTAGCGATGATTCGGTTAAAAAATTTTTATCTCCCTCAAATTTCTCATATTATATCAAATTTCGGACTTCCTGTGTGCAAATTCACTCTTTTTTCACTAAAAAGCTCCCCTTGGATCTTTTGTTCGTGTGCATGACAGCAAAAAAATGCCGCAATCCGGATTTTTTCCCGAACTGCGGCATCCCATTATACTTTATCTTATGTTTTGTCCTATCCCGTGCTTATGCCTAGACTCATGTTTCAGTCTATCCTTGGGTTTATGCCTGGAATCATGTTTTCTACTCCTGTACCACAGAATAAGAATAGTCAGAAAGATTGACACGGATCACCGTTTCTTCTCCGGACGGTGTACCGTCCATTTTCACATCAACATGATCACCTTCGTAATGTACTTCATATGCCCAATAGTATCCCGGATAGAAACTTTCTACTTCATACAATCCATTTCCGTCTTTATCAATTGCGCCAAAATCCGGTCCATAGAAAGAGCAGTAATAAAGTGTTCCGTCCGGTCCGAAATCCGTTCCTGTCATGGAACCATGTGATGATGCACTGTGCCAGATTTCTTTTCCGTCCCGGAGGCGTACGGCATAAATAACTCCACAATGCGCATAATAATACCTGTCTTCATAAATTCCAATTTCTGTATTGGCTGTTATCTCCGCTGCCGGAGATTTTTCTGTCTCAATGGTCCATACTACATTTTCATCCTGATCCAATCCGGTAATCACAGCATACTCCTGATCCCGATTTTCTTCTGAAGCAAACAGGTCATGCGTTTTTTCTCCGTTATTATAAAAGGTTTCCAGTATTACATGTGTTGCATCTTTTTTTGCCACCTTTTCCAGGGCAGCTTTCAGATTCAGCATCGGATACTCCTCCCGCTTGTCCTCCTGACAGGTTGATCTTGCGGTTCCGGCTGTGGAGATCAGTGTCTCTTTTACCTCCTCCGCCGAAAGTTCCGGAGCCACAGACCACAGAACAGCCGCAGAACCGGAAACCAGTGGGGCCGCCATGGATGTTCCAGGCAGATTTCCATATTTAATCCCGTTTTTCACTGTTCTAAGATTTTCATGGCCTGGATTTTCTTCGGTATAGGAATCATCTTTTTCTGTAATCGTGCTGTAAACATCATATCCAGGTGCAACAATATCTATATTGGAACCATAATTTGAAAATTCTGTCATTTGATATCCCTTTTCTGTTTCCTGCACTGCACCTACAATCAGGATATGATTTCGAATTTTCTCATAGGAGTATCCGCTTCTGCTTAATCTATGCGTTTCTCCATCCAGTCTGTTATAAACCTCCTCATTAATTCCGCAATAATCTCCTGTCTTTTGAACATCAAATCCCACACCACCGTTATCATACCCATTGCCTGCACTCTGGACAATTAAAAATCTTTCCTGTTGATTTAAAAGCAATTCAAAAAGCATCACTATCATCTGACTGGAAGTGCATTTTGCGCTCGTTTCTAATTCCTTTTGATAACTTTCGTACAACTCATATTTCTGATCAATCTTCCCTTTTTCTATGAGAAACTCCGCTATTTTTTCTTCCCATACCGGTCTTTCCCCGATTAGCGTATCTTTTAAATACTGCTCTCTGGATTGTATCACAGTTGCCCATGAATTATTCACCACGCAGGCCGTATGTTCACTTAGCATCGTTTCAATCATCTGTTTTGTTACATTTACATATTCTCCTGTACTGAAGAGATCTTCTTTCCACCAGCTCACAAAATACAAATCCGTCCGATCTGCCACACCACGGATTCCGGCCTGATTATTTTCCGCACCGATCAATCCCGTCACATGTGTGCCATGGTCAAATGCCAGATTTTCTTTGTAATCTTCCAGCCAGTGAATTTTACTTTCGCCGTTTTTCTGAAATTCTTCGTGTTCCGCATCAACTCCATCATCCATAATGCCGACCGCCACATTGGCAAGATCCTGCTCGTGGGAATCAACATAGTCCCATGCAGAAAATGCTCCAATTGCCTCTGCCCACCAGTCATTTCCATCTGGTTTGCTTTCATTATGGTCATTATTCTTTTTATCCTGTTCTCCTGCCTCCCATGGATTCTCATCTGCAGTATTTTCCATCATCATCGGAATTTCCGTCGAACTGTAGAGCACATTTTCTTCTTCCATCAGAATTTCAGCCTTCTGTTCCAGATCCGCATACGCGGTGTCCTCCACCAGGATTTCAATCACGTTCATGCTTCCGCTCATATTTCCAACCAGCGTTCCATCTACCTTTGCTGCAAGTGCTTCCCGCTCTTCCTGGCTGCTGTTTTCTATCAGATAAACAATCAGCAGATTTTCGTAGTACAACAGGCCGGTATCTTCATCATAAGAAACGGTACTTACCGACGGCTGATAAACCGTATCCCCATTGGCACATTTTTTCATTGTGCCTGGCTCTTTCACATCCTGACTATCCTGCGACTGTTCTCCATTCTGATTCTTGTTCTGTTTTTGGCTTTGGTCACCTTCATCTGCCTGCACTTTTTCCTGTTTTTGTTTCCATTCTTCCAGTTGTCTTTCTTTCCATCCCTGTATTTGCTTCTTCTGTGATCCAACTGCAATGGCAAGCAGGATACCTAAAAACAGCACAATCACAATGACAAGTACCAGAAATCTTCGAATTTTCTTTTTTCTCTTCTTCTTTTTTTCTTCCGCCACATGGCAGCCACAGTACTGGCAATAGGCATCTTCTTTCTGAATCCTGCGTCTGCACCTGGGACATTTGATTTCCTTTTTCATTTTCTGCTCCTCTTATTGCAGTTTTGATCCGCAGCGCGTACAAAACTTTTCTCCTTCTTTCGGAATTCTTCCGCAGGAGGGACACGCTGACCGCATCTTCGAAGCTGCCGGGTTCTTTGATACGGTTTCTTCCGGCTTGATTTTTTTCGATTCCGTTTTTTTTGATTTAATTTTTTCCGGCTCAATTTTTCTTGAAATACTTTTCTTTGAAGCACTTTTCTCTTTAGAAACCATTCCCCACAGTGCAAATATAAGAATCAGAACATGAAGTGCTATCCACACCCACACAAATTCCATGCGAAGCGGCATTCCTGTCATCTGGCCGTTATAATCAACCTTGTTTTTCCATCCCCAGCTGAGTCGTTGCATTGACCACGCAAGACCTCCGTTTGTCACGATGGATAATACAATTGCCAGAACATAGGTCTTTTTTCCATTTAACAGCGTAACCAGAACTGATCCCACAAGCGTTACTGCCGCTGTTCCAATCAACCATGCGTTGATATTTTCAAAGACACTTTCCTGCATCAGTTTCCAGATCATCCCTCCGACAAAAGAGTCTCCTTCCTGGCTTTCCATTCCATAGAGAATCACATCGTAAAGCCGGATGGCATCATCTTTCCAGCCGATCATTCTGCAGAAATATAGTGGTATCGTACATAAAAACAGAATTACAATGACGTATTTTGCTTTTGTTTTCATCTGAAAATTCTCCTGTTCTGCTCTATTTTTATACTTCTTCGGATGGTTCCAGCACCATTTTGCTATCTGCTGTATCCATTTCCGAAAATAACTTTTTGCCTTTCAGATCGTAATAATCTGTCTTATCTACCTCGACATATTCCGACTCACCATCCACAGTCTCTTTTTCTTCCTCGCTGTATGTTACCTGCAGGATTCCATCACTGACCAGTTCTCCTTTTTTTCCATCCTCAACGGTATATAACAGATTCCCGCTTAAATCATACAATTCTTTCTGATCGATCAGTAATGTCTTATCTTCCATGGAAAAAGATTCTCCGGCAATCGGATCGGCAATTTCTTTCATGGTATCCGCATTGATCAGGCAGACATAAAACTGATTATCTTCCCCATACATGGAAAGTGCAAGAACATTATCCTCGATGCAGCTTGTTGTAGTGGAATAATATTTAAAATACGGCGCATACTTTCCTGTATATTTTTTGATATCGCCTGTCTCCAGATCACACAAAAAATAAATGTCCTGGTCGTCCTGTCTTACCGTAAAAAGTGCATATTTTTTTGTCCAGTCGAGCAGAGTCGGATATCCGCCAAACGGGCCAAGATACTGACTCGGGATTTCAATTTCTTTTTCTTCTCCATTCCCGATCACTGTAATATGAAACGGATTTTCATCCCCTGCCCAATATCCATCGTCCATTGCGCCCGTTTCTATGATAAGTCCGTCCCGCATTCCATGTTCTTCTGCTTTGTCAAACGAAACGTTTAACTCTGTTTCTTTTCCCAGTTCCGGCTCAACCAGAACACAGACTTCTTTCGTACCGTCCATTTTTTTATACAGAAATTTTCCATCACCCATGTAGGATCTTTTAAAGCTCAGATTTTCCAGGTCCTGATTGCTGACTGTATAATCACACACTTCACCCCCTTCCGGACTATACAGTGTATATTTCCAAAACCCGGCATCATCCCAGGATACATTTTCTTCCTCCTCCAGCCAGGTATAACCACCGCCGTAATCTGCCACTTTGTCTGCATCATACTGGCTTTTTATCATTCCATCCGTGTCAATCACATAAAAAATATTGTCATAGACGAACCAGTTATAACCATTATTAAAATTCACATCGTACCGATAAATATCTGCATCAATTGCATCTTCATCAAAAGGTATATAAAACTTTAACTTTCCCTTTTTATCCAGAAAGCCTTTGTAAGATTCCCCCTTTCCGTGAATTCTTACAAAGGCAAGTCCATCCTGAAATTCTCTTGCATCAGAAAATTTCATATTTTCCAATGTATGAGACGTCTCCGCATTTGAACTTATATCGTCTTCATCATCCGACCATGTATCATCATCATCTTCTTCGTCTTCGTCGTCATAGTTTTCTTCCGATCCATCGTCCCAACCCTCAAAGTCGAGATACCATTTTCCGTCAATTTCAACAACCGCTATCTCCATTTCTTCCGGTTCTATGCCGGATGCACCCACTTCCACAAACACATTTCTTGCATCGGTGACCGTATCTCCTTCTTCTCCATAATGACTTTTTATTTTTTCCATGTTGCCTTCGGACTGTTTTTCTGATCTGACTGGCCAATGGGTAATTTGTATATCCCCAACTTCATCTTGCAGTTTCTGAAGTTCCTCTTCCACTGCATTTTCTATGATCCACTGTAACGTTTCCCCATATTGGCCAAAATACCGCTCCGGCAACAGGCTCAGAAGCGTATCGGTATCTCCTGTAAATAATGCTTCGACTGCACGATCTGCCACCTGCATATATTCCTCATCGGACTCCTGGCTTTCCGCTGTTTTTCCAGCTTTTTCCCCTGATTCCGTCATCTGGAGTATTCCATATTCCGGAACAAACTTCCATGGATATAAAATTGCTATAGCCGCCATAATTCCAAAAGTAATGATCAAAATTCGGCTTCCTGCTTTTTTCATATATTCTCTACTCCTTTTTCTCTCATCGTATCTTTACTTCTGAATAGAGTCCTAATATAATTTTCCAGATTTTTTGCACTCTCTTACTCTGTAAGGACACTGCTACTCTGCTTTCCACAATAGGTAATAAGGATCTCTTCTTACCAGTCCAGCCGGAAATTCTGTTCCGTTTTCATTTCATCCGCATACCAGAAATCTACTATACCGATTCCAATCCGCTCACTTTCTTCCTTTTGATAAAGCATCAGATCATGCCGGCTGTCATACACAATATCTCCATCCTCTTCCCGAATCGCCTTCGTGACTCCATCTGCAATTTTTGTCTTATTTCCTTTTTTATCAAAAATGGAAAGTTCATATTCTCCATCGGAATTCCGATCCGTGTAAGCCATGACTGTTCCATCTTCGTAAATCTTGACATAGTCTTCCAGCACTTCTTTTGCAAGGCATCTGCTTTTTCCATTTTCTATCACGTTGACATCGTAGTACGCATTGTCCCCTTCCGTGTAGGAATTGCTTGTATAATAAATCTCTGTTGGCGTAACAGATTTTACATAGCCTTCCGGCATCTCTTCCAGATCGCTGACTTCATCATTTTTGATTGCGGCGTGCCAGAAATCAGATCCGCTTTCCAGGAACAGATCTGTTTCGTTTGCATAGATCCAGAAGTTTTCTCCTTCCTTATCTATGTCTTCAATTTTTTTCGCAACTTCTCCTATGATGTGAATGGAATTCTTCCTGCTCGTTGGTTTAACATACATTCCCTGCTCATATATTCTCTGATCTAAAAGGTCAATCATATAATCTGCATCCTTCACTTCTGCTAAATCTACCGGCTCCATTTTCTTTACATCCAGGTATAGTACGCTATTTCCCCTATAAAGTCCGGCATTATTAATGTCATTGGCTGTAATCTGTTTTATTTCACCATCTTTATATTCATAAAGACTTTGACACTCCGTTGGAACAGGATGATATGATTCCGCTTCTTTTTGTAATTCTTGCCACTGTTCCGTGTTTCCTCTGCTGTCAATCACGAAGTCTTCCAGTTCACATTCTGTATTCTCGCCGGAAGCAAAGTAATAAACCGCGCCATTTTCCCATGCATACATATCACTGACTGGTGTTCCCAGCTCTTTTGTCTCTTCCTCAAAAGATGTTAGAAAAACAAGCTGATCATCCTCTGACTGACCGTCATATCGTCTGCACAAAATATGCTCCTGATCATCTGCCAGCATAACATCGGTCATCCCATCCGCCAGAAATACTTCTTCCGTTGGATTGTTATAGCTTACGCCACAGACATCAAATCCTTCGTCAGCGTTTCCCTTCGTATAAACGAGTCCCGTTCCGTCTTTGAGCTGATAATATCCCTGCAGTGAATCTGCAATCTTCACAGATACTTCCCCGTCATAACAAAACAGCTCGGAATCCTTGTCGATATAAAGGAGTTTTCCGTCTTCCAGCGGATAAAAAACTCTGACATTTGCCGCAACTTTTGTTTTGTATTTCTCATTTTTTTCTTCTTTTTTGGACAACTTCTGATATTCACACCGGTAGAGTCTGGACGTTCCCGTCGAAATATCATAGTTTTCCATATAATAGAGATATTTTCGATCCGGTGAAAGCTGCATTACGGCATCGCCCAGCCAGTCCAGCCCATTGTCTGTAATGGTTATGGTATGTCCCAGTTTTTCTTTCGTGAGAATTTCATAACTGTCCCCATATAATTCTACAAATGGGTGTTCCATGTTTTCCCCGGACTTCACACAGAAAACTACTGCTCCGACTGCCACTATTGCAGTCAGGCCAAGTGCTGTCGCAATTTTCCATCCTTTTTTTCTGCGTTTTACCGGCAGCACGGCGTCCGATTTATTGTATTCTGCTCTTTTACGTTCAGCTGTGTTTTTTTCTTCTTCTTTTTCTTCTGCTATCTTTTTATTTTCTGCTGTTTCCCTCGTTTTCGGTCTGACAGGTTCTATCGTTTTTTTCACACTCGGTTTGACCGGCTCTGTTTTTTTTCTCTGCTCCTCTTTCCCATCATCCGGCACTATATCTGGCACTACAATATTTCCATCCTCCAGTTTTGCTCCACAGCTTCCGCAAAATCTTGTCGCATCTGACCACTCTTTTCCACATACCGGGCATTTTTTCATACTTGTTTTCCTCTCCTGTCCCTTTTTATCCACAAATCTTTTTTCTTTGCAATAAATGATCCAAAATCCACCTCCCTATTTTGGATCATTTATCTTTTTGCTGTCTGATTTGATCTTCTCTTCTGTGCTTTGCTTTTTCAAACACGCTCTCGATTTTACTCGTCAACTTTATGTCCACAAACCGTACAGAATTTCATATCCGGTTCCAGCGGTGCTCCGCATTCACTGCAAAAAGCCGGCCGTTCCTGTTCTTCTTCCACCGTTTCCTGTTCTTCACTCTGCAGTTTCATTCCACAGCTGCTGCAGAACATCATTTCCGGTTTGATTTTTGCACCGCAGCGCGGGCAGCTGTTCATTGCATTGATTGCCTGGATCTGCAGTTTGCATGCTTCCATAGCCTCTTCCAGCTCCCGGATCTGGCCAATTTCCTCTTTGACTTCTTCCAGCGGATTTTCCCGATATGCACAGTAAACTTTATATCCTATTTCACTGTAGATTTCATTGATTTTCGTCTCCGATTCAGAAACCGCCATATTCAGTTTCGTAATCTCCGACAAATCCTTTGCTTTTTGCATAGTTGAATATCCTGCTTTTGAAATTTTTCCTTTTACTCCATCTAAAAATGCCATTTTTCTTCCCCTTCCATTTCTTTTTTGTACTTTATAATCTGCTTTTTTTAGATCTGCCGTCTTCTCTCTTATAAGGGGCTTTCCCCTCCTGATTCACGCAATTCCCCGCCTCACTGCTTATTGCTTTTCTCAATGAAAACAGGGATTTCCTTGATTTGATTAAATTTTTCCGCTCAGCGCGCATCACTTTTCGATTCGTTTTTCTATTTTTCTTCCTTATAGCTTTTCAGGACACGGCTCAGACTCTCCGGCGATAAATGCAGATAGGAAGCGATATCTTTCTTACTCACAACGTCTACCAGATCCCGATAGGTATCAACAAAATATTGATATCGTTCCTTTGCCCTGTGGTTTGCAACAATATCCTCATGTTCAATTAGCTTTTTATATGCAAGGCTGAGTGCACGGTTATATAAACGCATCATTTCCAGCGATTGCTCAATCAACTTCAACAATTCTGGTATCGGGACGCACAGCATGGTACACGAACTGATTGATTCTATCGTCAAAAGTGATTTCACATTTACGGATAAATTGGAAATTCCTACAACAATGTCTCCTTTTAAATAACCAAAGCAGGAAACATGCTCTTTTCCATCTCCCTTGCTTTCACAATACCCTTTTACAATGCCCGATACCAGAAAAGGAACGCATGGCAGCGGTTCCCCTTCTCGAATGATAACTTCCTTATCTTTCACCTTCCAGACATACGCCATTTGTTCCAGACTGCTCAGCACATTTTTATTTTTGATACCTAAATAAGTTTTGAAGAACTCCTGTTTTTCTATATTTTCATTTTCCAACCGCTCTATTTCCTTTCTGCCTTTTTATTTTACATTACATAACATCAATCTTTTTTATTCCTATGCAATTTTGTTAATTATATCATGAACAGTTTTTCACATCTCATCATTCTCTTGATTTAGATCAATATTTGCAATTTTCTGAATATTCTGTATTTTTAAATTTTGTCAAAAAAGAAGAACCTGTTTCTCCTGCAGGTTCTTCTTTTCATTTATCTCATATTTTCTATTTCTTTCATATTAGAGCGTGTTGGAAAAGACTTTTCATATTCTACATGCTCAAGTCTGTGAGAAATTTTGTCCGAATGAGAACAAAAACAGATAGATTTTTTATTTATCAATATCCTCAAACGCTTCCTTCACCTTATCCATAAACCCTTTTTTCTTCTTCGGCTGTTCTGCGGTATTCTCACCATCGGCTGCTTTTGCTTCTGGCACCTGACGGTTTCCGCAAGCTTCATCAAAGGCACGAAGGGCTTCTTTTGCTTTTTCGTTCAGCCTGGTCGGTGTCTGAACAACAAGTGTTACATAGTGATCGCCGCGTACATTGCTGTTTCGGAGAGATGGAACGCCTTTTCCTTTCAGACGGATCTTGGTATCGGTCTGAGTTCCCGGTTTTACGGTATAGAGAACGTCTCCGTCAACGGTGCTGATCTTCACATCACCGCCGAGCGCTGCCTGCGCAAATGTAATCGGTGCGGTAGAGAAGATGTTCATATCCTGTCTCTGGAAGATCGGATGACGGGTTACCTGAACCTCGACAAGCAGATCTCCTCTCGGTCCGCCGTTTACACCCGGCTCACCTTTTTCACGGATCCGGATGCTCTGTCCATCGTCGATTCCGGCCGGAATGTTGACCTGAATGCGTTTTCTGCTGGATGTATAGCCCGTGCCGTGGCATGCGGTACATTTATCACGGATGATTTTTCCGGTTCCGTTACAATCCGGACAGGTCGTCACGTTTCTCACAGAGCCGAACATGGTCTGCTGTGTGTACGTAATCTGACCGGTTCCGTTACATTTGGAGCATGTTTCCGGTGAAGTTCCTGGTTTTGCGCCGGTTCCGTGGCACGTTGTACAGGTATCCTTCAGGTTGATCTCGAGCTCTTTCTGGCATCCGAAAACAGCTTCCTCAAACGTAATGTGGACAACAGCGCGGAGGTTTGCTCCCTTCATCGGTCCATTGTTTGCTCTTCTTCTGCTTCCGCCGCCACCGAACAGGTCGCCGAAAATATCGCCGAAGATATCACCCATATCTCCGCCGCCAAAGTCGAAGCCGCCAAATCCGCCGGCTCCTGCGCCGCCACCGCCGTTTTCAAATGCAGCGTGGCCAAACTGATCGTACTGACGCCGTTTGTCCGGATCACTCAGCACGCCATAGGCTTCTGTCGCCTCTTTAAATTTTGCCTCGGCCTCTTTGTCGCCCGGGTTCATATCCGGATGGTATTTCTTGGCCAGTTTACGGTATGCTTTTTTTAATGTTGCATCGTCCGCTCCGCGGTCTACGCCGAGGACCTCGTAATAATCTCTTTTTTCTGCCATTTATGTTCACCTTTTCATTTCTGTTCCACAAATTTCATCTTTGCAGAAATGTTTTTCCGCACGCTCCAGTATAGCACTTTTCCGAAAGCAATACCAGCATAAATACAGGGGGCGGAATGTGTTTTCCGTCCCCTGCAAACATTCGCCTCACAGGGCTTTTTGCGTTTATTTACTTATTGTTTCAACTCACAGTCGGTATTTTCACGGAGTGTGACATGCTGAAAATTAAACCTCTTTGTAGTCAGCGTCTACGACATCGTCGTCATGGCCGCCTGCTGCTCCTGCATTTCCCATATCCGGGCCTGCACCAGCTGTTCCGGCACCAGCGCCTGCTGCGCCGCCCTGCTGCTCATACAGCTTTGCGAACAGTTTCTGAGCGCTTGTCATCAGTTTTTCCTGAGCTGCTTTCAGGTCAGCTACCTGTGCATCTGTCATCTCTTCCGGATTGCATTTTGCAATGAGATCTTTCAGTGCGTTCAGGTCAGCTTCTACTGCTGTCTTATCGTTTGCATCCAGCTTGTCGCCGACTTCCTCGATTGCTTTCTCGGTCTGGAATACCATAGAGTCTGCATCGTTTCTTGCGTCGATTGCTTCTTTTCGTTTCTTATCCTGAGCTTCGAACTCAGCAGCTTCTTTGACTGCTTTGTCGATCTCGCTGTCGGACATATTAGAGCCTGCGGTGATGGTGATGTGCTGCTCTTTTCCTGTTCCCAGGTCTTTTGCAGATACATTTACGATACCGTTGGCATCGATATCAAAGGTAACCTCAATCTGCGGAACGCCTCTTCTTGCTGGCGGAATTCCATCCAGACGGAACTGGCCGAGGGATTTGTTGTCTTTCGCGAACTGACGCTCACCCTGTACTACGTTGATATCTACTGCTGTCTGGTTATCAGCTGCGGTGGAGAAGATCTGGCTTTTCTTGGTCGGGATTGTGGTGTTACGCTCGATCAGACGAGTTGCAATACCTCCCATCGTCTCGATGGACAGAGACAGCGGAGTTACATCCAGAAGAAGGATGTCGCCTGCGCCGGCATCTCCTGCAAGTTTACCGCCCTGTACGGAAGCACCAAGTGCTACGCACTCATCCGGGTTCAGGCTCTTGCTCGGCTCGTGTCCGGTCAGCTGTCTTACTTTATCCTGTACAGCCGGGATACGGGTAGATCCGCCTACCAGAAGGACTTTGGAAAGCTCGGATGCCTGAAGGCCTGCATCAGAAAGTGCTCTCTGTACCGGCTCTGCGGTTTTCTCTACCAGGTCGTGGGTCAGCTCATCGAATTTAGCCTTTGTCAGGTTCATATCGAGATGTTTCGGGCCATCTGCGGTTGCAGTGATGAACGGCAGGTTGATGTTGGTTGTAGTTGCGCTGGAAAGCTCTTTCTTTGCTTTCTCTGCTGCTTCTCTGATTCTCTGCAGAGCCATTTTATCATTGGAAAGATCTACGCCTTCCTGTTTCTTGAACTCAGCAAGGATGTAATCTGTTACTTTCTGGTCGAAGTCATCGCCGCCCAGACGGTTGTTTCCTGCTGTGGAAAGAACTTCGATAACACCGTCACCGATCTCGATGATGGAAACATCGAAGGTACCGCCTCCAAGGTCGTATACCATGATCTTCTGCTCTTTCTCGTTATCCAGTCCGTATGCCAGAGCTGCTGCGGTAGGCTCGTTGATGATACGTTTTACATCAAGACCTGCGATTTTACCGGCATCTTTGGTTGCCTGACGCTGTGCGTCATTGAAGTAAGCCGGAACTGTGATAACTGCTTCTGTTACTTTCTCACCAAGGTAGTTCTCTGCATCACCTTTCAGTTTCTGAAGGATCATAGCGGAGATCTCCTGCGGAGAGTATTTCTTTCCTTCGATGTCTACTTTATAATCAGTACCCATCTCACGTTTGATGGAACGGATGGTTCTGTCTGCGTTTGTTACAGCCTGACGTTTTGCCGGCTCGCCGACCAGACGGTCACCTGTTTTTGTGAATGCTACGATAGATGGAGTTGTTCTTTCACCCTCTGCGTTTGCGATAACGGTTGGTTTTCCACCTTCCATAACGGCTACACAGCTGTTTGTTGTTCCTAAGTCAATACCAATAATTTTGCCCATTGTTGTTTCCTCCTCAATGAATTATGCTAAAAAATGGTTTAATTTCTATTTATTTATCTTCAAGGCTTAGTTAGCCACCTTGACCATACTGTGACGGACTACTGAACCTTTGTACATGTAGCCCTTCATGAACTCTTCTACGACGATGTTCTCGCCGGCTTCCTCATCCTCCACATGCATCACTGCGTTGTGCAGATTCGGATCGAATTCCTTTCCAACGGCCTCGATCACGGTTACACCGAGTTCATCGAGTGCTGTGGTAAACTGTTTGTATACTTTATTCATGCCGTCTGCGAACGGATCTTCCTCCGGTTTTTCCACCGTTGCAAGTCCGCGCTCGAAGCTGTCAACAACCGGAAGAATCTTCTCGATGATGTCTTTTGCTCCAATGGCATACATATTTGCTTTTTCTTTTTCGGTGCGTTTGCGGAAGTTATCGAACTCTGCCATCTGACGGGTCAGGCGGTCAGTCAGCTCTTCGATTTTCTCATCTTTTTTATCTTTTTTCTTTTTGAAGAACTTTCGTTCTTTGCCATCCTCAGCAGTTTCTTCTGCAGCTTCCGCTTCTTTTGCCTCTGCTGCTTTCTTTGCTTCTTCCTGCTCCGCAGCCGGTTCGGTTTCCGGCAGATCGGTCTCTGCTCCGGTTTCTTTTTCCATCTCGCGTGTAGGTTCTTCCATGGTTTCCTCTTTCTTTCTATTTTCTTCGCTCACGGATCATTCCACCTTTCTACTCACCTGTGTCCGGCTTTTTGAAGACGGCGTCCAGTTGAACTTTTAATGTTTTCAGGTTATCTACCACATTTTCGTAATCCATCCGCTTTGGTCCCACGATACCGATTGTTCCGCGCATACCGTTTCCCATATCGTATGTGGTGGTGACCACGCTGCAGTCCCGTAAGGGTTCCATCGAAGATTCATTTCCGATGTATACCTGAATACCGGTATTTTCCTCTCCGTCCTGCTCCTCGGCAGCTCCTTTGATCATATCGACCAGTTTCTGCCGTTCCTCGAATGTGGAGATCAGCTGGCTGGCTTTGCTGCTGTCGGAAAGCTCAGGGTACTTGAAAATGTTGGTTGCGCCGCTGGTGTACACCGGCACATCTTCTTCGCTGACTGCGATGGCTTCCGCTACGGTATCGACCACTTTGCTGATGATGCCGGAGTGGATGCCTGCCTGCTCTTTCATCTTCTTGATCATGCCAAGATTGATTTCTTCAATGGTCAGGCCATTGAGCTGTGTGTTCAGAAGCAGGTTCAGCTTTAATATCTGTTCATCGTTGATGGTCTCGTCGAGGTCGATCATCTGGTTTTTCACCAGGTTGCCTTCTACGACGATGACGGCCAGGAGCTGCTCTTCATTGACTTTTGAGAGCTGGATGAATTTCACTTTATTTCTGTGATATTCCGGTCCTGTAATCAACGTTGCATAGTTGGTAGATGAAGCGAGGACTTTGACAACCTGCTGCAGAACTTTTTCCATTCGGTCTGTTTTTTCAATGACCATGTTTTTGATGTCTGCAACTTCCTGTTCTTTTTCCCGCATCAGCTCATCTACATAGAGGCGGTAGCCTTTATCGGAAGGAATGCGTCCTGCGGAAGTGTGGGGCTGTAAGATGTAACCCATCTCTTCCAGATCGGACATTTCATTCCGGATTGTGGCGGAGCTTAAATTCAAATCCGTGTATTTGGAAATCGTTCTTGAGCCGACCGGCTCGCCCGTTTCCAGATACGTCTGGATGATCGCTTTTAATATTTTTCTTTTTCTTTCATCCAATTCTGTATCCACTAAGATAAGCTCCTTCCTGTTGTATAGTCCTGTTAGCACTCGTTTCAGTGGAGTGCTAACATCTATGCTCTTAAGATAGCACGCTGCCTTTTGTTTGTCAACACCTTTTCCCGGTTTTTCTATGAAGAAATTGTGAAAAAAGTATAAACCGTTTTCTTTCTGAAAAGGAATCTGACTTTTCTTTTTTATTGCATTCTACTGTTTCAAAGGCGCTATAGCCGTATGGTAGGATTCTGCCATTTTGATACGACCATTTAGTAGCATTTTTCTCAGAGGTGATGAATCATGAAATATCAGAGACTGGAGGATCTGCGCACGGACCACGATCTGACGATCCGCCAGGTTGCCGACTATCTCGGCTGCAACCGCGATGTGTATACCCGATATGAAAAAGGCGTCCGGCAGCTGCCGATCTCCATTGCCATCCGTCTGGCGGAGCTGTATCAGGTCAGTCTGGATTATCTGGTCGGCATCAGCGATGAGAAGCGGCCGTATGGATCCTGACTTTCCGGTGTCTCCGCCGCAGCAAAAGCAGGAGGACAGTTTTTCTTTTCCCTGTCCTCCCTGTTTTGCTTTTTCGTTTACAGATTCTGCAGATATTCCATCATCCGCGTTTCGCTGAGTTTCCATCCGTCCGGCTCCCCGCAGAGATACAGCGTAAAATGCCCGCACGGGACTCCGTTTTCCAGGTGGATGCCAGTATACAGTTCTACAATGAGGAGTTCTTCTGCTTTTTCTTCATATATATTAGTGATCTGATAGATGCGCTCTCCCTTTTCGTCCACCGGCCATTCTTTCTTCAGCACATCCCTCAGACGGCTCTCCTGCCCCTGCGCTTCGCATTCTTCCTCCCGGCTGATCATTTTTTCAAACGCTTCCGGCGTCTCCATCCGTTCCACTATATTCTGGACAAAATCTTCTATTTCTATTCTTTCTGCTTTTCCCATTCGTTCCCCCATTTCTGCCGTACATATTTTTCTGTTTTCTGCACAGGCTGTCTTCACCCGCCGTTTCTCTCTCCCGCCCCATTCTCCAATTTGCGACCATATGATCTGATTTAACTTTGTCCATCCAACCGTTTGGTAGTATGGGTTTGAATCTGAAAGGATGGTACAACGTATGAAATACCAGAGAATTGAAGATATGCGGATCGATCAGGATCTCACCATCAAAGAGATTTCTGCCCTGCTCGAATGCAACCGCGACGTCTATTCCCGCTACGAAAAAGGAATCCGCGACATCCCGATCGACTATGTGATCCGGCTTGCACGGTTCTATGACTGCTCGGTCGACTATCTGCTGAGTGTCTCCAGTAAAAAGAGAAAATTCGGCGATTAATTTTTTTATTGTTGTCTTTTTTATTTTTGTGTTTTGCGTTTTTGTACGACCGTTTGGTCGTATTTTATATTATAATGGTATTCTTATTTTGCGTCAATTCTGAACAAGAAGGAATCAAAATCGGACGCAAAAAAGCGTGCCGGAAAGTTTTCTGTCGCTTTTCCGGCACGCTTTTTTTCATGCTCTTTTCTTCTTTTTTATTTCTGATTTTTTATTCTTCCATGTCATCCAGGCTCTTCTTCAGTGTGATCATTTTGTCACGCAGCTCGGCGGCCATTTCGAAGTTGAGTTCGGCGGCAGCGGCTTTCATCTGTTTCTGTACCTGGCCGATCAGTTTTTCCAGTTCTTCGCGGCTCATGGACTCCGGGTCTTTTTCCATCTTTTCTTCTGTCTTTGCCACTTCTTTCGAAATGCTGATGAGATCGCGGACGGCTTTTTTGATGGTGGTCGGAGTGATGCCGTGTTCTTTGTTGTAGGCTTCCTGCAGGGCACGGCGGCGCTTCGTCTCGTCGATCGCGAGGCGCATGGAATCGGTCATCACATCGGCGTACATGATAACATGGCCCTCGCTGTTTCGCGCGGCACGGCCGATGGTCTGGATCAGGGAGGTTTCGGAACGCAGGAAACCTTCTTTATCGGCATCCAGGATCGCCACGAGTGTGATTTCCGGGATGTCGAGACCCTCACGCAGAAGGTTGATACCGACGAGCACATCGAAGACATCGAGACGCATATCACGGATGATCTCGGTCCGTTCCAGGGTGTCGATATCGGAGTGCAGGTAGCGCACGCGGATGCCGGCCTCTTTCATATAGTCGGTCAGATCCTCTGCCATACGCTTCGTCAGCGTCGTCACGAGAACTTTGTTGTGTTTTTCAGTTTCTTTCTTTACTTCCGAAATCAGATCATCGATCTGTCCCTCCACCGGGCGCACCTCGACATCCGGGTCGAGAAGGCCGGTCGGGCGGATGATCTGTTCGGCGCGCAGCAGCTCGTGGTCTGCCTCGTAGTCGCCCGGCGTGGCAGATACGAAGAGGATCTGATCGATCCGGTCCTCGAACTCGCCGAAGTTCAGCGGGCGGTTGTCCTTGGCGGACGGCAGACGGAATCCATAGTCCACCAGCGTCGATTTCCGCGACTGGTCGCCGGCATACATGCTGCGGATCTGCGGAACAGTCTTATGCGACTCATCCACGATGATGAGGAAATCATCTCCGAAATAGTCCATCAGTGTGTAGGGCGGCTCGCCTGGCTTTAATCCGGAGAGGTAACGCGAATAGTTTTCGATGCCGGAACAGATGCCGGTTTCTTTGAGCATCTCAATATCGAAATTGGTCCGCTCCTCGATGCGCTGGGCCTCGATCAGTTTTCCCTCGTGCTTGAAGAACTTCACCTGCTCTTCCATATCCTTTTCAATCTCGCCTGTTGCTTTCAGGATCGTGTCCATCGGCACAACGTAGTGGGAGGCAGGAAAGATTGCGATATGGTTCAGTTCACATAAGATTTCACCCGTCAGCGTATCGATCTGCACCAGACGGTCAATCTCATCCCCGAAGAACTCGACGCGCACCGCCTTGTCCGTCTCTTCCGCCGGAAAAATCTCCAATACATCACCGCGCACGCGGAACGTACCGCGGTGGAAATCCATATCATTCCGGTCATACTGAATATCAATCAACTGTCGGATCACATCGTCCCGGTCCTTTTCCATTCCCGGGCGGAGCGAAATAATCATCTCCATGTAATCCTTCGGGCTTCCGATTCCATAGATACACGAAACACTGGAAACCACAATGACATCTTTCCGCTCACTCAGTGCAGAAGTCGCGGAAAGCCGCAGCTTATCAATCTCATCGTTCCGCGCAGAGTCCTTCGCAATATACGTATCCGAAGACGGCACGTAAGCCTCCGGCTGGTAGTAGTCGTAGTAGGAGACAAAATACTCCACTGCGTTCTCAGGGAAGAATTCCTTAAACTCACCGTACAGCTGTGCTGCAAGTGTTTTATTGTGCGCAAGTACCAAAGTTGGCTTATTAAGCTGGGCGATAACATTCGCCATGGTGAAGGTCTTACCGGAGCCTGTGACACCCAGCAAAGTCTCGAACTGGTTGCCTTCCTTGAAGCCTTTGACCAGTTTTTCGATGGCCTGAGGCTGGTCGCCGGTTGGTTTGTATTCGGAGTGAAGTTTGAAGATTTGTTGTGAATTCTGCACAAAAACACCTCCTGGTTTTTATATCAAAAAAGTTCGTCTATCAGGCAGAAATTTGTCGAAGCACATTCTCTGATTTTAGCCGAATATGCCTCTCGACGAATTCTGTTCACCACCTGACATTTTATAGACTTATAAAAAGTAGTAAAACTAACGTGGACGAATTAACACTCAAATGTAAGAGATATTATATCATGGAAATATGGAATTGTATATATAAAACGAACATTAGTTCTGTAAAAATTTTTCTACATTTATCATCGTATCCAGAACATTTTCTGTATTATCCTTCTTCTTTTCCGGTAATACTTCTTCCATATAAGAAAGCAATTCCGGCGGAATCTCTTCAGCTATAATATTTCCATTATCTCCATATACATCCATGGTTATCAACTCTCTTGCATGTCCCATCAACTTGGATACTGCCTTAGGAGAGAAATTATTCTTTAACAACAGAGTGCAATATGTACTTCTCAGATCATGCCACCGAATATCAGGAAGTCCTGTCTCCTGCAATAACTGTTTGTAGTGTTTCCAGTGAAAATCCTTACTTCTCGGTTTTCCATAAGTTGAACAGCAAATGTAGTCTCCATCGAAAAAGTATTTTCCTCTACGCCGACGATTCTTTTCATATTGCTTACGTTCCTCAACAATAGCTTCAAATACCAGATCTGGAAGTGGAAGAACACGTTTACTGGAAAACGTCTTTAGCTGAAGTTCTTTCTTAGTGGCTCCATCATTAGGAGCGTATGGTTCTCTGTTGAGTTCTTTGCCTAACTGCCTTTCAACAGATATTGTTCGATTGATATAATCCACATCTGAGTATTTCAGACCATTAATTTCCTGTCTTCTAAGCCCTAGAAGCACATTAAACAGTATCTGCATATGAATCGGCGTATCCTTACTCGCTTGTAGCAGCACATAAATCTGTTCTAATGTTAAAGTCTTCTGAGTATCAATAGTCTGTACATGATATGGCTTACTTTTTACTGTTTTAGGCAGATTAACACCTTCTGCCGGATTAACCGCTATAAGCTTATGCACAACTGCATATCGCAAAGCTGTGTTCATTACCGTTTTTACCTGCCTTGCAATATGAATGGAATATTCTGTACGGTTCTGATATAACCGCAGAATATCGCTTTTGTCAAGTTGGGAGAGTTTCTTCTTTTTCAGGATAGGAACAATATGATTCTGAATAATATTAGAATAGGTAGTATAAGTATTCTCACTTCCTGCTCGTTTTCTTATATCATATTCCAGCCAGTACTCCAAAAAATCCGCAGTTTTAATACGTGTGTCTACAATATAAGTGCCATTGGACAACTCACCAATCGTCTGTAATCTGGCTGCTTCCGCTTCTTTTTTCGTTTTAAATCCCGATTTTTGCTGTATAGTATTTGTGCCGTCCTGATAATTCAGGACGACACGGTATGCATAAGTATCTCTTTCATTCAGTTTTATAACACTTTTTACATTCCACTCAATGTAATTTGCCTTTGGCAGATCAATCATTAAGCCTCACCTCCCGGTACAAATTTCATGTTCATAAAGTCACGAATAGAAGCCTCATCGTTCATCGTCTCGCAGTAAAACTCAAAAGTAGTATGAATGGAAGAATGTCCCAACAGTGCTGAAATCTTTACTAATGGCACACCTTGTTCCAACAGAATACTGGCATACATATGCCTGAGGCTATGCACCGTAAGATGTGGAAATCCATTTCTTTTACACAGTTTGGTCAAGGCATTGTTAAATGCAGACGTTGAATGTGGAAGACCATTGCCGGAACATGACACATAATTTCTGTCAATGTAGTCTTTTCCCAATTTCTTTTTCTGTTCCTCTACTTCCTTCTTTCGCTCCTGAACTTGTTCCAGTATTGCTTCTGGAACTCTAAGTGTCCGGTAACTGTTCTCAGTTTTCGGCTCCTTTTCAGCAATACGATATTTCAGAACTTTACCACTTCCTTTTTCTACAAGTGGATTAGCTGTTATCTGGCGTGAAATTGTAAGCGTATGACTTGTTGTATCAAAATCATCAAACTTCAATCCTAAGATTTCCCCCTTCCTAAGTCCCATAAAAAGACCAAGCAGTATTTCAAGATACCAGTTGTTTTCTGACGCATACTCAAGGAAATGACGAATCTCTTCTTTATTTAATACTATAATCTTTACTTTAGAACGTTTGTATGGCTTTGTGGACGGTACTGGGTTATATGGAATATATCCCTGCACCACAGCTCCTTTTAACGCCATATTCAGCAGTTCTCTGCTCTTGTTCCCTGCTGATTTACAAACAGGAGCGACTTTTTCAAGCAATGCATCCAGATATTCTACATTAACCTGCTTCAGTTTTACATCCTGTACCATCTGTGGTAAAAGCAGATCATACAGTACATAGCCACTGAGCATCTTCGTAGAATTCTCCACTCTTCGGGAAAATACATTCTCCAGCCAATAAATCAGATAATCTTTAAGTGTAAAATCTCTGGAAGATCGGATATGATAAGCCCTGTATGCATCCTGATATTGCTTTTCATAGCTCTTATAGCTTTCTTCTGCGTCTTTTGCAGTAGCAAAGCCGCCTTTCTTACTGTATTTGGTTGTTCCGTCTTCTTGCAGTACCTTGATTCTATGGTACCAGCTCCCAGCTTCGTAAAAAGCCGGAGATTTATTCTTTGCCATCGTTTATCCCTCTACTTTCTTTATTGCACTGCGTTGATCCAGTCATCAAACGATTTTTTCGGTACTCGAAACAGCTTTCCAACCTTAATTACCCGAAACGGTGGATTTTCCTGCTGTCTGTAGACTTCATCCAGAAAAAGATATGTCTTACTTCTTCCCAGACCTAATGCTTTCTGAATATCTGATGCTAAATAAACCATTGTTTCCATATGCTTTTCCTCACTTTCCTCTTTACTTCACGGATATAATATACAAATCAGAAGTTTTACCTTGCCAACAGTGGCAATACGGTTTTCTTTTTTGTCTCCGTTGCTGTATAATTGGATTATATGATATGCCATTTTATGGCTGGACATAGCTTTGCGAAAAAAACAAAAATGGATTACCTACTTTATTTTGGAAGGAAATGGACACATGAGCAGTATAAGGAACAAAATCAATACTAAGGAATTGATAGACGCAATACTAAAAATAACAAATAGCGTAATCTTATATGATAGAAAACCTCTTGAAAAGGATATATGTAAGCACAATACACTTACTTGCGCCTTATTCAGTAATACGACCACGAGTAAAAAAGAAATGGAAACCATCCGTAAAATAGGCACTAAGGATAATCGCAATCTATCAGAAAATAACATACTTACGTTCATAGACAATTTTTATGATGGAGGTCAGTTTTATAATTATGCAGACACCTTCTCCTCTAAGAAATCCGATTCAGAAATATACGACATCGACACTGATACAAATGCTATGCTTAATCAGGTAAATGCCTTATACCATTCCATAAATCCATATCCTTGGGCAGATTATAATGTTTTTGAAGACAATGCCATTACTGAGGAAGAGTTTGAGAAAGAACCTGACGATGCCATAATGAAACAGCTGTTATTGCTGCTTGTGTACACCAATTATTGCAGAAACACTACTGTTCAGAGTGATTATGAATTATTTTCTAAAGATATACATAATTTTTTCGTTTGCAATGATAATTTCAGTGAGCAATTAATTTCCTTTATCGCAGAGCATAGACCAAACTGTATAGCACATACATTTTCACTTGAATCAAAGACAGATTCCTATACAGATCTTCTCAGTCAGTTATTTCCTGAATATGATTTCTGGCATAAAGATAACCTTGCACTCCAGCAGTCTTCTCCGTTTTCTTCGAAATACTCTGAAGAAAAAATAATACTGTCCACTCTACAACCGGATGATTTAGTCATTATAAGAAACGCAATTTCAGATAAATGTATGAGCATATTACAGCAGACCCATTGTCACATCATATATGCGGTTCCTTCCTGTAATCCAACGTCTGAAAATTTTGCGAAAGTATCAAGTGAACAGTTAATTTCTTGGGTTCTCCCAGCTTTAACAACGGATTCTTTTGAATTGACCTGCTTACTTAATTCACACCGTTCGCTCGGATCAGACCTGGAAATATATAAGAGAGTTGATGCCTACTATATGAATTTTAAGAAAAAAGATATTGATGCAGCAAAAGATTTTTTAGAAGGAATCTGTACTTCCGTAACTTTAGCTGAGCTTTCTTTAAGATTAGCACCTTATGAAAATGATAACTGGAAATATTCTTACACGAACCCTAAAAATAAAAGACCTTCCGGTGTTTACATTTCCAAAGAGATATCTAATTTCCTTAAATATGGCCTTCAACCAGATCATGAAAGATTATATGAATTACTACGTTTGCTTTCTCTTGTACAAGAAGAAAATTCAGCAATCGGCCTTCAATCTGTATGCAGATATTTTAATCTGGAAGATGCTCTCGAAGAGCTTATATCTTTAGGCTGGGTTGATTCTAAGAGTAAGCAAATCCCGCTGATAATAGCATATTCTGTAACTTATGGGAAATCTATGTCGAACGCAGCGTTTGATTTCTACATGGATACTATAATTGTCTCATTACACGAACACATACTCGGTCATACTAATGACCCTGTAAATGTTGTTTTATTTTCAACGCTTATTCGTATTTTGCATCGGGAATTATTGAATTATATCCGCAAACGTGCTAACGCTTCAATATCATCATTAAAAGAACACTATCTTAAAAATTTCACTATCAGCACACTTTCGAATGATAAAAAAATATCCATTGAGGATGCTGTGTTTTTTGGATCACATGGATATTTTGTTAATGATACTGAAGAAGATAAAGAAAATCACCATACTCCAGCTACTATTGCTCACACGGCTATTTTATTGAACTTTTATTATAGTATTCTGATTTTCTGTTACGAATACGGTTTGAACAATTTAGCTAAAAATATTTTTGGCAATGCAGATAATCTATCTGCTGTTCTCTTTATAACATCTGACAGTTATAAGAAAACTCTTGAGTGTCAATTAATACAAAAATATTATTCTGTTTTATTTAGCAATTTGCCTTTCGACCAAATACAGCAGAAAATAGTACAACTATTTTGCATTTTTGAAAATGGTACATTAAAAAAACAATTTAAGCAATATTCAAAAAAGCTATCTGAGCAATCGATTTTTTCGGAATATAGGCTACCATTTTTTATGTTTTTACGAGTTTCATTATTTCATATGCAGTTGACTTTCTCATTGATTTACAAAAACGCTGACTACATGGAAAATTATAAATCACTGGTATGTGACGTAGCAAATATAACACGCAGACTGAAGCCTGAAATTATCTTGGATTCTTTATGGCGGCAAGAAATGGCAGCTTTCTATCTCCACCGTAAGATTATTAGCGTACTGTACAAGACTTCCATTGATGTTATAGAAATAGAGGGATCATCAATTTTTTTCGCAACACATTTATACATATATAAACTTGCACTTGAACCTTTTGATATTCCTGCACAGTGTTTTCAGCTAGGGGATCTTACACCAGCAACTACATTCTTAATAGAGCTTATACAAAATTTTTCCAGAAACAAGCTAACAGACTAAAGATCAGGAGGGCCTAAGCCCTCCTGCGTTTCCTTTTCTTTGTTTCATGATAGTATAGCTGTCCAACAGACCATGGAAAACGAAATTCGCAGTTATTTAATACATTTCTTCCAACGTTTGGATGCTTCAATAAGTAATCGTCAACCTCTCTATTCCCCCGTATTACACATACACATTCCATATTTTTGAGGAACTTCTCTGGATATCCAGACGCGCCTACATCGAATACGCCAAAATATTCTTCCATTACCAGTACAAAATATTCTTCAGACATTAGCTTCCTGCTCCTTTCCCTCATCGGTTAATGTAATCATATAACTCACGGGCACTGTTTTCTTTTTGCTTTCAACAACGTACCCATACGGTTTAATTGCCTTGTTTATACTTACAATTCCAATGTTTCTGTCACTTCTTTTATCTGTTCTAGGGTCTGGTAGTATCTTTAAAAGCCTTTCCGCTAAGTCATTAAGATCCTCTTTGGTAATCTTCTGATCCAAATATGGTGACAAACATTTTCTAAGTTTTACAGCAATTTCACCTTTGGGTTCATAGCTACAGAAATATTTCTCTATTTCTGACACTTTGAAATGAAACTGCTGTAAAATGTAGTCAGCATAGACATATTTTGCCTGATTGGATTCTACCTTGCTCATTTCATCTATCAACTCATCATAACGGCAAAAATCATAATTTGTTTTGACTTTATAATAGTAATTAATATGAATTTTTTCATCCATTATATATAATGGTGACTTAATGGAAGCATAAATCCCCCTTGGGTATTCTTCATTTGTTTTTTGATACTCTGCAAGATCATTCTCAGCACAGCCTTTGCGTTTGTTAAGTTCCTTGATTGTAGGAACGTGAAAATACACAAGTACCTTTTCATCCTCATCCAGTTTGACTCTCTTTCTCCCAACCATTTGCTTGATCTCGATTGGGTCATCATCAAACACAACAACGTTTACATTTTCTGTTTTTATATTAACACCGACATCAAGAACCTTTGTCGAAATTGTAACTCTGTGAGCCAGTTCTTCATTCTCTATCAGTCTTTTATATTGTTCTAGCTCCTTGTCTGTATCCGCATCATAGTAGGTAATATCTCCCTCCGGTAAGTTTAATTTTTGCACCAGCTCTGATGCCATATCCTTTGCTCTTACAAAAATCAACCATTTTGCTTCCGAGTTATTTAAGATAAGTTTCTGTAATTCCTGTGCTGTTTCAAAGAAGCGAGGCTGTAAATAAGCATAGTCTTCATCCACTGCTATAACACCCAAATGCAGATTTGATGCTTCTGGATTAGCATTATATAATGGATTATACTTACACTGCCACGCATCTATTGTCGTTCTTTTATGGCAATATTTTTCAGTCTCGTATATTACACCAAAACTTTCCTGTGGTGTCGCTGATAAATATATCCTTCGTGTATGTTTAAAAATGCTTGTAACTATATCCAAAATTAACTCTGTAAAAGGATTAAATTTTGCATCAGCTAAAAAGAAATGTGCTTCATCCATGACAACAACTGCATACTCATCTACTTTATTCTGTGAAAAGTTAAGCATTTCCTGATAGGCATAAATATCTATCAACCCAAATTTGTGTTCTTTTGAGAGCCCTTTTTCCGTATAGTATTCTTTGTATTCTGCGACTTTTATTCCATCCACATAGGTAGAATTATTCCAGGGATTCTTCATCGCTTCTTTCTTTATCTGATTTTTTAGTGCAGTCCTGTTACATAAGTACAGCACCTTTTTTCCTTCTTTTTCCGCTACAGGAATACAATTTTCAAATATAAATGTTGTTTTTCCTGATCCTGTCTGTGAGGAAATAAATAATGGTGTATTACCCTGCATTCTTTGAACCAAACGCTCGCTTACAATCTCAGAAACCCACTTTTTATTGTATCGGCTAACCGACACATTTTCCATATCCGGTACATCAACCCAATTATATTTATACAATGGGCTATAGACCTCATCCATTATCCTCTGATACATTGACTTTCTTACAATGTTTTTAAATTTTCTCATTGCGTGTTCCTCCTTAGATTTTTTCTTCCTCTTTACTATACAAAACTTTAAATTCCGCTTGGACAAGCCTTTACGAAAATTTCAAATCCTTGCATTTTCTGCTCCTTTTCTCTGAATGAATCGTATATTATACCTATGCAATTAGCCGGACATGATCCGCCTAGCAGGAACATAAAGGAACGTAGTAGAGATAACAGGCTTAACCGCCTGTGGTAATTTTTTTGTCCATTTTTGAAAAACTCCAAAAATACAGGCAGATATTATAGTTGTGAAGAAGCAATAGAATACAGTGCTTCTTCGAACTCGTTAGCACTTAGATATCTACCGGAATTGTTACAGGAACAAGGAAAGGAGGATCACAGGATTCCTGACTACTGGTGAAACGATATCATTCACAGCTATAAAAATATGTTTAAGAATTGGAGGATTTATTATGGCAGCATTAGTAGAAACAATGTTTTCAGTAAGAGAAAAACCATGGCATGGATTAGGAACAATCGTAAATGAGGCACCGGATTCACAGAAGGCTCTGGAGCTTGCAGGATTAGACTGGAATGTGATTCAAAAAGATATTATCACATCTGACGGAAGCAGCGTGATTTCTGGATTCAAAGCAAATGTGAGAGACAGAGATAACAGTGTACTTGGTATTGTAACAGATCGTTATAAAGTAGTTCAGAACAGCGAAGCCTTTGCTTTTACAGATGAACTTCTCGGCGAAGGTGTACGTTACGAAACAGCTGGCAGTCTGCAAGGAGGCAGACGTACATGGCTTTTAGCAAGACTTCCGCATCAATATATTATCAATGGCGAAGAAATCTCACCATTCCTTGTATTTATGAACGCTCATGATGGTAGTTCTGCGATTAAGGTAGCAATGACACCAGTTCGTGTTGTTTGCAGTAATACGCTGAATCTTGCACTGTCTACTGCTAAAAGAAGCTGGAGCTGTTATCACACCGGAGATATTAACGGAAAAATGGATGAAGCAAGGAATACCCTTCTCTTTGCAGGAAAATATATGGCAGAACTGGGAAAGAGCTTTGATGAGCTCGGTCAGATCAAGCTTCTGGACAGTAAGGTGGTGGAATTTATCAATGAACTGATTCCTGAACCGGATAATGCCAGCCCGCAACAGCACAGAAACATCATCAAACTTCGTGAGGATGCAAAAAGCAGATATTTTGATGCACCTGATCTGCAAGGTGTTGGAAAGAACGGTTATCGTTTCATTAATGCTATTTCAGACTTTTCCACACACGCAAAACCTTTAAGAGAACGTGCTAATTATAAAGAAAGTCTGTTTTCACGTACTGTAGAAGGACATCCAATGATTGACAAAGCATACCAAATGGTATTGTCAGCCGCTTAAATTCAATATGGTAAATAAAATCAGAGACTGCTCCTGCACATGAACGTGCAGGAGTATTTCAGTCAGAAATGGAGAAAAGAATATGAAGATTTTAGCGAAAACAAAAGATCTCAGCCATGAAGAATGGTTGAAGTACAGGACACAGGGAATCGGTGGTTCAGACGTTTCTATTCTTGCAGGAATCAATCCGTTTAAATCGGTCCATCAGTTATGGCTTGAGAAGACTGGTCAGGTAGAGTTGGAAGAAAGTGATACGGAATACACTCATTTTGGAACTCTTCTAGAGCCAATCGTAAGAAAAGAGTTTACAACCAGAACCGGAATCAAGGTACGCCAGAAGCACATGATTCTGCAGAGTGAGGAATATCCGTTTATGACAGCAAACCTTGATGGAACAATCAACGATAATGGAGAAATGACCATCTTTGAAGCAAAGACAGCTTCCGCATTTAAGCAGGATATCTGGGAAGAAGGCATACCAGCTCCTTACATCTTGCAGATTCAGCATTATATGGCAGTCACAGGAGCAAAAAGAACTTATATTGCGGCAATTGTGGGAGGCAATCACTTCTACTGCCATATGATGGAACGTGACGAAGAGATGATCGAGAAAATCATTCTTATGGAAAAACACTTCTGGGAAGAAAATGTCCTTGGTGGTATCGAACCTGTTCCGGATGGATCTGAAGCTACAACTAGTTATTTTAACAGTAAATTCAGCCATTCCAATGGAGAAACCATTACTCTTCCTGAAGAAGTAATTCCTATCTGTGAGGAATACGAAAGACTGTCTAAACAGTTAAAAGATGTAGAAGTTGCCAAGAATGCAGCTGGGAATCAGTTGAAAAATTATCTGAAAGAAGCAGAAACAGGGATTGTCGGGAATCGTAAGATCTCTTGGAAACAAATCAACAAGAGTTCTATTGATACAAAACGCTTAAAGACAGAAAAGCCGGATATTTACAATGATTATCTTACCCAGAGCCAGTACAGACGATTGCTGGTAGCTTAGGAGGGGCAGATGAGAGAATATTTTCTGGAACGAATCTATGGTGAATACCAGTCCTATAAGGCTTCTGTACTGGAAGAAAACAGTGGTGCTATCTATGCACGCTGTTATGAGATTGACTGTATGATAAATATTTATGAAATTTTAAAGGAATTTGCAATGAAACTGTCAGATGAGGAATTAAGGACTCTGATGAACTATCGTAATATTTTGAACTATTTTTATGAATTATGGTTAAAGAAAACAGATAGTCAGTATGCTGAAATGGAACGGCATGTAGCAGCTGAAATGAAAAAACTGTTTTCTGATACAGGAAAGAATACAGAAAGGATGGCAGCATGAATCAGATCCGTCTATTAAAAAGTGATGAAATTGAGTGCCGAGTCGGTACAATCAGTGAAAAAGGATTATCACTACTGCTCTATAAGGATGCCAGGGCAGATATGAAGATTCTGGATGAAACATTTGGTGCAATGAACTGGCAACGTCAGCATGAACTGATCGGAGATAATCTTTATTGTACCGTGCGTATCTGGGATGAGAGCAAAAACCAGTGGATATCCAAAATGGATGTAGGTACGGAAAGCTATACAGAAAAAGAAAAAGGGCAGGCAAGTGATTCCTTTAAAAGAGCTTGTGTAAGCGTTGGTATTGGCAGAGAGCTATATTCTGCACCGTTCATCTGGATTCCGGCAATTAAAGTAAACATTCAGAAGAAAAATGACAGATGTGTTACCTATGATAAATTCAAGGTAAAAGAGATTCATTATAACCAGAATAGAGAAATCTCAGGTCTTGTGATTTCAAATCAGAACAGTCAGGTTGTGTACAGTCTGTCACCAGCAGAAGTAGATAAAACGCAATCTATAACAGTGTTTTCAAGTGTAAAAAAGGCTGTGGATTATGAGCAGTCTATCAACAGGGAACTGGAACGGACAGGCGTGGCACTGGATACGGTATTAAAGAGATATAAAGTACAGAGCATTCAGGAAATGTCAGAAGAAACTTGCCAGAAGGCAATTAACAGTTTAAAGAAAACTAAGAGTAAAGCAGCTTAAAGAAAGGTTGGGATAAATTATGATGCAGTTAAATGAATTTGCAGAAGAGGTATTAGCAGGTGTTAGAGAGAAAGCAGATGGGGATTTTAGTGCATGGACTACTACCATTCATAAGAATAATGGTACCTCATTCATAGGGATTACAATTTCCGGTACAGAGAATCAGGCACAGCCGATCGTGTATCTTGACGGATATTATAATATGTTTCTCCATTCCAAGATTTCACTGAAAGAAGTTTCTGATACTGTTTACGATGTGATTATGGAGCATATGAACTATGTTCCTGATGTCAAGATTACGGACCTGATGAACTGGAATCAGATGAAATCCAAAATATGTGTAAAGCTTATCAATGCGGAACAGAATAGGGAACTGCTGACAGATATGCCACACCGTTTTTATCTGGACTTTGCGGTGGTGTATTACATAAAGATCAGTGAACGCGGAGACGAATTAGAGACTATGGACGTTAAGAATAAATATCTGGATATGTGGGGGATTTCAGAAGAAGAACTGTACAGAACCGGAATGGAAAATATGGAAATATCCGATCAGGTCTTCTTTAAGAATATGAAAGAGGTTCTCCCAATATGGCTGCAGAAAGAGGATGAGCTGTCGTTTCCGATGTATGTACTGACCAATGCCAGCCGTTATTATGGGGCTTCTGTTCTTTTGTTAAAAAAGGAACTGTCGAATATCAGCCAGAGCCTTGGTAACCTGATTATCCTTCCAAGCTCTCTGCATGAGCTGATCGTATTACCAGAAAACCAGTATACCGGAGATTGTGAAGCGTGTGCGGAAATGGTAAAGAATGTCAATACATCTGTAGTTCTTCCAGAAGATTACTTATCGGATCATGTGTATACTTATAACAGGGATACACAGGAATTAAAAATTGCAGCATAACAATTATTAATGTGGGACAGTCAGGCAGATGCCTGGCTGTTCAACAGATTTTATTTTTTGTGGGGTAAATCTGACGTGTAGATGATTAGTAGTAAAATTATGGCATTTTATATTTGCCATGGCATAAAAAACAAGTGTAAATCTAACGACCGTCAGATTTACTACCATTGGAGGTGAGTTGAAAGTTGAAACTATATGGATATTGTCGTATTTCTACTAGGAAGCAGAACATGGAACGGCAGGTAAGAAACATATTGGCGGTGTTTCCAGATACAATCATTATCAGAGAAATCTATACCGGAACGAAATTTCAGGGAAGAAAGGAATTGGAAAAATTACTGAAGATTGTCCAAACCGGAGATACGATTATTTTCGATTCTGTCAGCAGGATGTCGCGTAATGCAGACGAGGGATTTCAATTATATGAAGGACTGTTCCGTAAGGGAATCCATCTCATTTTCTTAAAAGAGCCGCATATCAATACGGATACCTATAAAAAGGCAATGGGAAATCAGTTGAATATGACCGGTGATGCGGTTGATCTGATTCTGGAAGGAATCAACAGTTATCTTTTGGAACTGGCGAAATCACAGATCAAACTTGCTTTTAAACAGGCTGAGAAAGAAGTATCTGATCTTCGCCAACGTACCAAAGAAGGGATAGAAACCGCCAGATTGAACGGAAAGCAGATCGGACAGCTTCCGGGACGTACTTATGAAACAAAAAAATCAAAAGCAGCCAAACGAATCATCATGAAGCACAATCAGGACTTCGGTGGTTCTCTCAACAACATAGAAACAATGAAACAGGCTGGAATATCAAAAAAGACTTTCTACAAATATAAGAACGAACTTAAAAAGGAGTGGTTTTAAATGCTTGCAGTCGTATCTGCCTATCTGAAACATAACCAGAAAAATTATTATTTTACAGATTCCGTTCTCTGTAATATCAACTCCAAGAAGGAAGGATATAAATATGCAGAAGAACTGGAATGTACACTGATTGACAACATGCTTTCTGCCGGATTATATGCCAGCAAGACTTCCATCCTCAGAGCGATTAAAAATAAAGCCCTGACAAAAATATAATGCATTCAATGTCATATTAATGAGGATGCTTTACTGGAAAAGCAGCAAGTATCATCCATTTTATATACTGAGGAATATCAAAAAGAAGTGGATTTTCTGTAAGATACTACACTATTTTTTCTGCCATGGCAAAAAAAGTTGCCTTCACATATATAAATAGCTACTGACAATATTATTTGCCAGTCATTTATTTTTAAATAACTACCTATCGGAACCTGAAATTTCAGCGTTCTGATAGGGAAGAAGAAATGTCGTTCTTTATTTTTTTGCTCTATTGCTTTTCCGTACCACACCTGCTACTATTATTTTATAAATATTCTGAAACGGGGTGAGCATCATGGATAACTGGGGGATTGGTCAAGAAGAATAATCCAAAGAAACAGATTAGGGCAGACATCACCGTCTGCCCTATATCTTTTTTCTTATTCTTCCTGATATTCACCTGCAAGCAAATCATTCGATGTCTCTATCATAATGTGAGAATCATCTGGATAATATTTTAAAGCAAAATCTTTTCCATAATAGTAAACAAGTTCTCCATCATCTCCAATTTGATCTGGCTCTATATGTAAATCCCATTCCATGTAATCACCATTAACACCATTAAATGTAACAAATAGAGATGAATCGTTCATACAATTTACCGACAAAGTATCGCCCACACGGGTATGTACAAAAGAGTAGTGATTCTGATACCACAAATAATCATTACTACTATCAGAAAATCCTGTTGCTGTTTCTGGCTCTGTTACAGGTTCTTCCTGAGTTTCTGTTGCATTTTCCTCGTCAGCATCTACTTCTTCCCCATAATCAACGCTTCCATCATCCGCATTCAAACTTACATCCCCATCATATTCGTATGTACCAGCAACCTGTGAATCCGAAGTTTCAATGTAAATATGCTTGTCTTTAGGATAAAAATGTAGCACTTGATCTTTGCCATCAGCAAAATAGCTATCCTGATTGACATGGTAAATAAAATCTCCATCTGTTCCTTTTTCATCATATGTAAGTTTTATATTCCATCCAGCAAGGGCTTCTCCCTCTGGACTATAGCATATAATATCCAGACTTCCTTCATCTCCGTAAGCTTTTGTAAATTTTACTGAAAGATAATTTTTATCACATGTGAAAGATTTATAATGCAAATACCAGTACTCATCATCCTTATAATGAACATTAATTCCATGCTTATACAAAATCACGCTATTCTCGGCATTATAGCAATAGCCATAATCACAGTTATAATAATCAATACAATCATCCAACGATTCAAACGGTGTTTTTATCAATTTCAGATCATCATTTTGATATTTTTCTATATACATTACGCCATTATCCATATAAACAGTACCTTCATCTGTACCAAAGCCATCAACACCCGACACATCTGAAGCAGTAATTTGTGCTGTTCCTGTTTTATCAGTTCCCGTTGTCCATGAATAATCGCCCTCTGTTCTGGCTGAAGTGGTACTTCCCTCAAATCCAATCAATTCATATTCTACCGAATTATCAGTGATATCTTTAATCCACACACCGATTGCTCTAATCGTATAACCACCTTGACCACTTGGAACAGTAAGCCAAATTCCCTCATAATCAGAAGTCATATTATCCGTAGTCTCTGCAATTTCTGATTTCATAGGAATACCAGAAGACTCTTCTTTCTCCTGAAAGGCAAGTGCAGCGACTATGGCACAACAAATAGTAAGTATAACTGTTAATTTTTTCTGCCTGTTTGTAAATTTCTTTTGAACAGCCGGAGTAAGTAATATGCCACATATCATTAGTGCAATACCTGACAAAATCTGCCCCATGACAAAAACACATATAGCAGCTATAAATGCACCCATAAAAAGAAATCTAAGTCTTGAGTTCCAGTAAAGATCATATGCCCCCAATAATATACTGCTAAGCTTTTCTTTCTGATTTGGAGTTTCAGCTGATTTTTCCTCTTTTTCAGCCGGGGTTCCACAGAACGGGCAAAAATTTCCTTTAAATTCCTTTCCACATTTAGAACACTTCATACTCATTCCTCCATTTGAGCATTTTTATTTCATAAAGTTTATAAAAGCATTTAGTTTTGCCGCACGAGCTGCACTCTTTGTATTTTTAGCAATTTTCTCAGAATATGCCGCACTCTTTTCATTCGCATTTGCTGTACGTTCATTCGCATCAGCAGTTCTGTTAGCGGCTGCTTCCATTCTCTGTTGGTGTAAGTCTGCTTCATACAGATTAATTGCTTCTGAAAGACTTTTTGCACGACGATTCTTTAATATTCTTGCAATTTCATAAATAACCTCAGTATCTAAATAATCATCAGGAATCATAACTCTCATGTTTTTATAATCTTGAGATCTGATAATATCTTTTGCCTTTGCCTGTAAATCGCTGATTCTTTGAGCAACTGGAGGATATTCTTTTTCATAATAGGCATTTGCTTCAGCTTTTCTTTCTTCTGATTTTGCATCTGACTGCGCTGAAAAATATTTTATTGCTTTGATTCCTACAAATATTAAAACAACTCCGAGAACTACTTGTCCCCATTTGCCATCTCCAAGACCTGCAAAGGCCAAGCCAAACCATACAACACACCAAGCGACACCTGCGATGATCCATCCTGTACCTTTTGCTTCGATTGCTGCTTTTTTCTTCTTTATTTCCTCCGCTTTTTGCTTCATCAATTCATATTCTTCCTGAATAGAATTTAAAGTCTGAATACATTTTATAGCCGCTTCAAGATGCGTAATTAATTCTTCTCGCCCCATTGATTCAACTACATCATCCGATAGAGTAGCCGCTTCATTATCCTTTAAAAACTCTGCTAATATGCCGACTGCTTTCAACTCTGTAATTGCTTTGCTTCCATTTTCTGTTTGCATAATCTTTTCCGTTCCAGAAGAAAGATCATCTACAATTTCTTTTGCCTCTGACAGATCTAATGCAAATAACTCCCTCAAAGTCTGTATTGTCTTAATTTTGTCATTTCCTGAATATTTTCTTAAAACCAGCTCATCCATTGTATTTCTCCTTTTCACATGTAGTGGTATTTTCAAAACAGCATCTTAATTACTGCTATTGGAATCAGAATCCATCCAAATAAAGTACCCACAATCAACCTTCTCATAAAAATAGTATTTCCTGTTCCTATCAATATGCTATTTGCATATATAGTTCGCCCTGTTGCCCAATATCCCAGAGCCATGTAAACGAAAAACAGTATTGTCATTTTACTACGTTCCTCCTTGATGTATTAATAGTGCGCCTTAATATCCTTATTTTATCACTTCTCCTTAACATTTTCTACTTTAAAAGTAGAATCACAGTATTTTATCTATCTTTGAAAGCGTTAATAAAAGAAACCATTTGAAATAAACTATATGCATGGGAGGTCTCATGCACATGAATAATACAAATAATTTAGAAGCCATTGGGAAAAGAATTTCCCTGACCCGACGTGCTAAAGGCATGACACAAGAAAATCTTGCGGAAAAACTTGGTGTAAGTCCAAAACATATTTCACATATAGAATGCGGTACTTCGTCCCTGTCTCTGAAAAGTCTCATTGAATTTTGTAAAATATTTGATTGCAGCATGGATTACATTATCTTTGGAAACAGTGAATCTAAGCTTCTTTCAAAATTACCTTCAGAAATTACCGATATTCTTCATACCGGAACAGATGCCGATTTAGATCGTCTAAACCGTTATTTGCAGGTCTATGTAGAATTATTACCAGACCATAAATAAATGCGAAAAAATATTCCCACCGCCTAATCGACGGTGGGATATCTGTTGTTAATATAATCTTGTATTATGATTCACATATTCGATAACAGACTGTCTGGATATTTTCCAAATCCTTCCGATTTTAAAAGCATGAAGCTTTCCTTCCTTTAACAAACGATATGCATTGTTTTTCCCAATGTTCAACATTTGGCATACATCATCTATCGTTACCATGTCTTCATATGTCTCAAACATCTTAAATCCTCCAATCCTTTATTTCTTACTATCATGTTGCTTTCTTAATCAAACATGACCTCCATGGTGCATACATAATCAATGTTAATCTTAAATAACATTACTAACATATTGGTAAAGAATAGATCGGTGCACTTCGTTATTTAACGAATGTGTACCCTTTTTCTATTCTTGCCAACGATATGATTACGCTAATATTTTAAAAACCAGGAGGAATTCTTATGAATCAAAGTAAAGATGTTAGAAACATTCAAAAGAAATTTAAAATAAACAAAGCTGAAGAAATCTTACTTACTCAGCGAATTAATGAGAGTGGATTAACTGCTAGTGAATATATCCGTCAGTCTGTTCTCCATGATAACCCAGTAGCTGTTATTGATAAGGCAAATATCATAATCCCTCAACTTGCAGATATTTCAAGTCTTACTAATGATTTGCTCGAATGTGACACCCTGCCCTCAGATCAAAGAGATATTGTTAACCTTATTCAGAAAGGAGTTCATGAATTATGGCAATCTTTACACAAGTAAAGCCTGGAAGCGATCTATATACTGAAGACTATATAGCTACAAAAATTGCGTATATTCTTCGTCCTGAAGCCATTCTATCCAATTACTGGGGAGGTTATGGATTTGTGAAAGGAACACTTCAAGAAGTAACGGAACAATTCTATATTGTCAGAAACTTGTACCATAAAAGTAATTACATTCCTTTGAGGCATTTTGTCTTATCGTTTGATCCGTATTATGAATACGATATTACTCCTTTTCAGGCATATCATATTGCCAAGAAAGTCTGTAAAATTTTTGCAGATGCTCAGTACCAGGTTATCTTTTCTGTCCATGAAAATAACAGCCATCTTCACGTCCATATCCTTGTAAACACAATAGATTTGACTAATGGTATGCTCTATAACTGTGATATGCATAATTTCTATGC
>OMGY01000520.1_pt1 | contig 44512 bp, 44 predicted proteins | sample 1674461 | NCBI WGS metagenome assembly OMGY01 (sample SAMN05578579, study PRJEB25193) | human gut metagenome | biome: Human Microbiome; feature: human-associated habitat; material: feces | host: Homo sapiens | place: USA:Birmingham | reverse complement strand
ACTTATAAGATGCCAGTTTTATTAGCCTTTTATAATGATGGAGATATAAAGATGGAAATATCAGAAGATGATATTTATAAGAGTTTTTATGATTTTTATAGAAAGGGATCTAATAAGGTTGATATGCTTAAGGATAAAAGCACTAGTGATTTTATGAGTTGGGATAAGAAGAAGTACATTAGCTTAGCTAAAAATAATCCTATTAAGTTTTTGATTAAAACTCATGGTGATTTCTTTAAAGAGAAAGATAACTGTATATTAGCTCTTCAGGATGATTTAAAAGAGTTAATTGGTAGCAAAGCTTTTAAGGAACATATGCTAGATGCGATAGATTTAAGGGTTGAAACCTATTATAAGAATAGGTTTTTTAACAAGAGAAAATAGTATATAATACAATTATCAAAGAAGTCAATTAATTTTGGCTTCTTTATGATTTATATAAATGAATAAGAATGGTTATTATAAGGGGGAATGAGTATTATGTATATATTAAATAAATCTGGAAATTTTCTTGAGGAGGTAAAAGAAACAACATTTTATGAAAGTGATATAAAAGAAAGACAACATATTGAAGAATGGCTTAGAAAAAAACCTGAGGTTATGGGAGAGGAGCTACTTATCATTGGGCATGAGTATGATAAATTTGAAGTAAATGAAAGATTAGATTTATTAGCTTTAGACAAAGATGGTAAGTTAGTTATTATAGAAGTAAAAAGAGATAACTCAGGAAGTGCAGTAGATTTTCAAGCATTAAAGTATGCTTCGTATTGTTCGAGATTAACACCAAAGGATATTCTTGATATATATCGTGAATATATTGATAACTTTGGATTAAATTTAAATCCAGAACAAGAGATAATGTATTTTCTACAAGTAGAGGATGAAGATGTACTTAATGAAAAGTTAAATAATTCTCAGAGAATAATAGTTATAGGAAAAGAATTTGATAAACGAATATTATCAGTTTGTACATGGCTATATGAAAATAGTATTGATGTTAAGTGTATTTCTATTAAACCTTATGAGTTAAATAATGAAATTTTAATAGACATAGATCAAATAATACCTCCTGATAAGATTGAAGATTATTATATAAATAAGAAACCAAAACAAAATAAAACTATTATCAATAAAGATAATAATAGTATTGAATTTTTAGCAAGTATTGTTAATGAAATTAATAAAAAATCTAATTTGAATATTAAATATTTAGGGAAAAAATATTATTTTGGAGCATCTAGAATAAAAGATAAAGGAATTGAGTTTGTAGTATCTTATAGTAAACGAAATAATACTGTTGGTATATCAGCAGAAGCTTGGAGAGATGAAGGAGTTAAGAGGTTAAAGAAGGTTTATGATGAATTTAGTAATGAAATTTCAGAAAAACTTGGGACAAAGCTGTATTTAGAAAGTGGAGTGAAAAATAGCGAAGTTTATAGAATGTTTATTAGGATTAGCATGGATGGAGTAATAAATCTATTAGATAGTTCAGATGGAATAGCTAATAAATATTTACTGTATAAATCTATTTTAGAAGATAAAGTTAGAAATTTAGAGTAGAATTATTATGAATTAATACACTGAGTTAATTTAATGAAGTTAAGTTATATATATGATATAAGAAAATTAAAGTGAAGATTATAAATAATTGAAGGGAATAAGACAAATGATAAATAACACATTAGATTTTTACAACAATAATTCAAAAACATACATAGAAACAACACTTACAATTGATATGAGCAAATTATATAAAGAGTTTTTAAACAATATCCCAAAAGGTGGAACTATCCTAGACTTAGGGTGCGGAAGTGGTAGAGATAGTAAAGCATTTATAGATAAAGGATACAAAATAACAGCAGTAGATGGTTCCAAAGAATTAGCACAAAGTGCATCAAAACTAATAGGGCAAGAGGTTTTAGTTAGTAAATTTGAAGACTTATCATTAATAGACAATTTCCATGGAATATGGGCATGTGCATCATTACTTCATGTTAATAAAAAAGATATCCTAGATGTTATAAAAAATGTATCATCAAATTTAAATGATAATGGAATCTTTTATATGTCATTTAAGTATGGTGAAGATGAATATATAGATGAAAAAGGAAGATATTTTAATTGCTATACTGAAGAAACTTTTAACGAATTAATAAATAAAGTTGAAGGTTTAAGGATTATGAAAGTTTATAAAACCATTGATATTGTTCCAGGAAGAGGCGATATTACTTGGTTAAATGCAATTTGTGTTAAGGAGAGTTAATAGATTATGAAAACTTATAATAAATTAGTAAGAGATTTAATACCAGAAGTTATAAAATCAACAGGAAAAGAATGTGAAATAGAAATAGCTCCAAAAGAAGAAAGAACAGCACTTCTTGAAGCTAAACTTATGGAAGAGGTTAATGAATATTTAGAAGATAAAAACTTAGAAGAGCTTGCAGACATTATGGAAGTTTTATTTGGACTAGCATCTAATCTTGGATATAGTGAAGAAGATTTACTTAATAAAAGGCAAGAAAAGTTAAAAGAACGTGGTGGATTTAAAGAAGGAATTATATTAAAAGGTGTTAAATAGAAAATAAATCGATACGATACCTAAAAGAATGTTTAATTTGAAACAAGATATTAAACAATACAAAGAACTCTACTAATAAATTATAAGGTAGAGTTCTTTGTATTTTAATTTAAAAGAAGTTCAGTTACTTTATAAAGAAAATAGTATTAATACCTATTATTAATTATATAGATAAGCATAAAAACTACTCCATATGAGTAATAAAATGAAACTTTTTATTCATATATTATATAGGATTTTATTTGCAATAAGATTTTATTTAGGGGGTCAAATGTATGAAAAGATTGCTTATTGCTGGAATACTAGCTACTTTAACTTTATTTGCAGGTTGTTCAAGTGCTACAGAATCACAAGAAAATGAAACATATAATTCACCAGAAATTGAAGAAGCTGAAGATGTTGAGACAGAAGAATCAGAAATCAATATAAATGATTTTGTAATAACAGGACAACTACAAGAACCAGACAGCATAGGCACTATATATTATCAAGCTACATTAACAAATAATAGTAGCTATCCAGTTAAGTATGCAGATTTTAAGTATAATATAACTAAGGATGGTGTCAAAGAAGGTTCTTATTTAACATTTTCAGATACAATATTAGCAGGAGAAACAAGTAGTATTAGTGAATGCTTTGGTAGTGATGATATGGAGTTAATTAGCATTGAATTAACTCTTGTAGATGCTGAAGGTAATGACATTTATGTTGAATATGATGTTAAGCTTAATCAAATGGAAATATGGTAATAAAATAAATAGAGCAGTAAAAATAAAGGGTATATAAATCGTTTATAGATCTTATTAGATATATTTATAAATAAAAATAGTATATAATAGAATTAAAAGAAGTCATTTGTTGTGGCTTCTTTTAATTTTTATGTTAATAAATGTGGATTCCACATTGTTGAATTTTTTAATAAATATTATAAAGATTCTCAAAATGATAATATTGATGATGGATTTAAAGAAGAGTTTTTTAGGTTTGAAAAAGTAATGAAATAAGTATACCTAAGTTAAGGCGTTACAATTTGATTATTAAGTTTATATAAGCAATTTTAATATATTGACTTTTAAAGGCGTGTCTAAAATAGACATCCCTTTAAGATATACTTATTTAAACAATAATTTTAAGTAAGGATAATAAAAGATTAATCAGCAATATAAAACCTTATAGAAAATTTAAATATAAATTATTAAATTGAAATTTTTCACAATTAATAAAAACATGGTAAAATTATAACTATAAAAATAATATTTTTATTCAAAATAAAAGGATAACAAAGAGATGCAAATGGAGGGGATTATATGTTAAAGAACAAGGTAGCTATTATTACAGGAGGTAACTCAGGGATTGGAGAAGCAACTGCACTATTGTTTGCTAAAGAAGGTGCAAAGGTTGTAATAACTGCAAGAAGAAAAGAACAATTAGAAAATGTTGCCCAAAGAATCAGGGGCTTAGGTGGAGAAGTATTAGTAGTAACTAGCGATATTTCTAAAAAAGAAGATTGTAAAAATGTTATAGATGAAACAATAAAAACATTTGGTAAATTAGACATTTTAGTTAACAATGCTGGTGTACTAGATCATGCACTTTTACCTATTGAAGCTGTTGATGAAAATGATGTTAATTTTGTAATAGATGTTAATACAAAAGGAACTATAAATATTACAAATGTAGCTGCTAAGGTAATGTTAGAAAATAAAAGTGGCGCAATTATTAATGTAGCATCAGTTGCTGGTGTTTATGGTTCTGGAGGAGCTGTATATTGTGCTAGTAAAGGAGCAATAATTGGATTAACTAAAAATATTGCATTAAGAATGGCTAAAGAAGGAATACGTTGTAATGTTGTGTGTCCTGGTTCAGTAAAAACACCAATGTCTAAATCAGAAAATTTAGCTAATATGAATATGGATATGATGAATGCTATGATGGCTCATGCAGATTTAAAGCTACCAGTTTGTGAACCAGAGGATGTAGCTAACACTATAGCTTTCTTAGCTAGTGATAAGGATAGAGCAATAACAGGACAAGTATTAGTAACTGATTTTGGTGCAAATTTATAGTAAAATAAAAGTTAATTATTAAGCTAAGTAAACTTATATAATGAGTTTTATTATTAGGGTAATATAAAAATAGTAAATAAGTAATACATTTAAAAAACTAGAAAATATTAATTAGTTTTCTAGCTTTATATTATTTTATATGAATTTTTGAATAAATTGTTTTTAATTTTGAGTTAATATGAATTTATTAAATATTTATACAAAAAAATAAACCTTATAAAATATAAGATTTATTTTTCTTGGTTGCGGGGGCAGGACTTGAACCTACGACCTTTGGGTTATGAGCCCAACGAGCTGCCAACTGCTCCACCCCGCGATATTATGTTTTGCAAACTTGTTTTGCTTAACTTGTAGGTTAAGTATAACTTTATAATTACATATAGTCAAAACTGCATTATGCCATATTAAGCCTTTAGAGGACAAGAAGTAGTTTAGAATACTAAATCTAGCTATATACTATCAATATAACAACTTTTAAGTATTAATGATTTTTTAATATAAACTATGTGATATAATTTTTAATATATTTAAATTAATATAGTAATAAATTTATAAAATTAGAATAGAGGTACAAGTATGATAAATCCCAAAAGAGAGTGGAGAAAGTTTGAATCATCAGAAGAAAAAATAGAAGTTTTAAAAGAATTAAAACTAATTAGCCCTAAGGCAAATGAAGTTAAAACTTTATATTATAAAGGTGCATATACAGAAAATGCTGTAGAATGCGATGTTGTTGGAATAGTTGATAATAATGAAATAATATTAGATATAAATGGTGAATTACATAGCATACACCCAGATTACTTATTAGATATGCAGAAAAAAGAAAGATTCATAATTGTAGACATAGAAACACCAAGAAGCTTTAGTCCAGCTGATGGAATAAGAGAAGTTGCTGCAATAGTTGTAGAAGATTATAGAGTGATTGATAGCCTTCATTTAGCAATTATTAATGATGAAGAAAAATATAAAAATGGATATGGTGATGGCTTAGATGCAATTGAAGAAAATGAAGAGCTTAAGTCAAAATTTAAATCATTAGTTAAAAAGTATAAGTGTCCTTTAGTAGCACATAATGCAAGTTTTGATAGAAACTTTTTAAGATATTGGGGCTGGGTTGAAGATAATCAAGAATTTTATTGTAGTATGAATACAATAAAGCAAAAAGAAATATTACCTTCATATAAGCTTGTTAACTTATTAGAACATTACAATATTAAAAAGGGACAGGCTCATAATGCATTACAGGATGTTTTAGATTTATTAGAGCTATTAAAAGTTATTAAGCCTGAAAGATGGTCAGCTTTAGGTACACCAACATCAGCATCAGTTGCAAAGAAAAGTAACAAAGATAGCAAGAGTAGTAATGAAGCTAATGGTGCTAAGCAAGCTTCAGCTTCAACAGCAAATAGATTTAGAAAGTTTGCAAAGGATAAGGAGCAAGTTGAAGAAGAGAAAAAAATGATTGAGTTTGCTAAGGAAAACTTAATAAAGGATATATTTAATAAAAAGAAAATAGTCTTTACTGGTGATATGTCTAAAAGTAGAGTAGAAATGAGAGCAACAGCTATAAGATATGGAGCTGACTCACCAACTAGCATAAGTGGAAAAACTAATATGCTTGTAATTGGTGAAGGTGCTGGAAAGAGCAAGTTAGAAAAGGCTAAAACTCTAGGAATAGAAATAATTACTGAAAAAGAGTTTTGGGATATTATTAATAAAAATTAGTTTTATTTCTATGTAATGAAATTTAATTTAAAATATATACCAGAAAATATAATTATTAAATTATTATAAACTTTAAATTCATCAATTTAATATAAGTAATTTATTGTAAACACTTAACATATAGTAGCAATATAATAAGTTAAGAGGTACTGTATGGAAAATAAAACAAAGAATTTATTTATAAATGCAATATTATTATCAATTACAATGATGATAATGAGGAGTATAGGAGTTGTATTTAATGTATACATATCAAATGAAATTGGTACAGAGGGGATGGGATTGTACAAGCTTATTGGAACAGTGAGTATGATTGCAATAACTTTTGCAACTTCAGGAATAAGTTCAGCAGTAACAAGAATTGTAGCAGAAGAAATGTCAAAGCAAGAGTACAATAATGTAAAATATGTGGTGTTTAAAGCATCTACAATATGTGGAGTATTGGGAATAACAGCTTCTATTATATTATTTGCTTTTTCTAAAAATATAGCTTTAATATTTTTAAAAGACACAAGAGTAATACTTTCAATAAAAATATTTGCAATAAGCATTCCTTTTATTTCAATATCATCATGTTTAAAGGGATACTTTTATGCTGTTAGAGATATATTCATACCAATAACAACTCAGCTTGCTGAAAAGTTTATACAAATTACAGTAATAGTATTATTATTACATTCAGCTGTATCCATAAAATTAGAATATGGTTGTGCAGTGCTTGTATTAGGAAGTGTTATAAGTGATATTTTATCTTGTTTATATGTATTTATAGCATATAAGTTGGAGAAAAAGGAAATTAAGTATTTAAGTAATGTACAAGGAAATACAAAAGGGTTGATTAAAAGGTTATTTAAAATATCTATACCTATGGCTACTAGATCCTACCTAATGTCTGCATTTAGTACAGTGCAAATGATATTAATACCATTATCTCTTGTAAGGTTTGGAATGTCTGAAAGTGAAGCTATAAGTGCATTAGGTGGAGTTATGGGAATGGTTTTTCCCATAATTATGTTTCCAGCAACATTACTCATGTCTTTAGCTAGAGTTTTGATGCCAGAGATTTCTAGAGCTAAGGCTATTAATAATAAAGAAAGGTTAAATAGTGTAATTACTAGAAGTATTGGTTTTACAAGTATAATAGGTATTATATCTTTCTTTATATTTTTTACATTTTATAATCAATTATCTATATCAATTTATAACAGAGAAGATATAGGAACGTTTTTTAAAATGCTTTCTTTTATAATTCCATTTATGTATATTGATATGATTATGGGTGGTATTTTAAATGGATTAAATGAGCAAGTTAAAGTATTAGAATATCAAATTATGGAGTCTGTATTAAAGATTTTAGGTATATATTTTTTAGGGTCTATAAAAGGAATAGAAGGCTTAATTATAGCAATGTATATATCAACTATTTTTAGTTTTACAGTAAGTTTTATTAGAGTAGTTAAGGTTACTGATATTAAAATAGATTTATTAAAGTGGGCATTCATGCCTATAATCTTTGGTTTAATATCAACTATATTTGGAAAATTAATATGGAATTTTCTAGCTTATAATACTTTATTAATTGGAGTAAACACAATAATAGTAATTAGTTGTGTTGGAATTGTTTATTTTATATTATTAAAAACTTTTAATTGCATAAAAATAAGAGATTAATTAAATGAATGTGTATAATACTATTTATTTTATTAAATAAAAAAGAATATATTAATTGTTAGTATACAAATGATGTATTTTAAATGATGAATGTTTATTATATAGTTAATGAAGCAGCACTTATGATTAGATGATATAAGTGCTGCTTTAAAATTTGTAATTATAAAATAACAATATCAGCTGTTTATTACATATATTATTTAGATAAAATAATAATTTAATGAGGTAATTCATGGACAATATCAATGAGGTATTAAATGCTATGAATGGTGGATGTAGTTCTATGAGTTGGACTACAGAAGATAATAAGCACCTATGGGGAAGAAATTTTGATTTTAATTGTATTGCTGAAGAAAGTAAAATAATATATATTCCTAAAGGTAAGAGTTATTATGGATGTGGGACAAGAGTAGAAAATAACATAGTTGAAAAAACAAAAACTGTATCAAAGTATGCAGCTGTTGGAACAGGAATAAGACTTATGCAATCTACACCAATTTTGTATGAAGGGGTTAATGAAAAAGGGGTAATGGGTGGACAGTTAGCTTATCGTTGTTTTGCTAAATATAATGATAAAAAAGCTAAGGGTACAATAGCTGTGCAGCCTCCATTTCTTGTTACATATCTTTTAACGAGATGTAAAAGTGTAGATGAAGTTGTTGATATGGTTGAAAATAAAATTACTTTAATGAATATACCCATACTTGGGCAAGTACCACCAATTCATTGGATATTTTCAGATAAAACAGGTGAATCTGTTATTATTGAGCCAGATGAAAGCGGAGTAAGCATTTATCGCAATTCCATGGGAGTTATGACTAATAGTCCAAGTTATTCTTGGCATTGTTTAAATTTATTAAACTACTTTAATATTAGAAATTTAGATTATGACACTTTAGAGATTAATGGAGAAAAATTTAATAAGTGTTTCACAGGAGATGGTGCAATGGGACTTCCAGGAGACTGTTCTTCTACATCAAGGTTTATTAGATTATCATTTTTGAAGAAGTATGCTGTTAAGGGGATAGATGAAGAGGAGGGTGTTAGTAATATTATTCATTTATTTAATAATGTTGCAGTGCCTCTTGGTTTAGTTGAATTATCAGAAAAAAATAATACAATTGTGTATGATGAATGTTTAGAACGGTATGAATATACAATTTATACAGCTGTAATGTGTGCTGAATCATTGAAGTTTTATTGGGTAACATATGAAAATCAAAGAGTTCAATGTATAGATTTAAATGATTTGTTAGATGTTGATGATTATGTTGAATATGATCTTAATAGGATGCCAGACTTTAAGTATATTACTAAGGAGTAGATATAAATAATACATGATAAAGGATCTACGTCAAGGTAGAGCCTTTATTTTAATGAAGAGATTTATAAGTATGTTTCTAGAGTAACAGTTTTAAATACTAATGATCCTTTTGTAAAGGATATATCATTTTTAGAAAAAGTTCATAATGATATTAAACCTATATATAACATAAATGTAAATGGTGTAGAAATAAATTATGGAGTATTATTTGAGTGTATCAAATAATAATATAAAATGACCAGTATATATTTTTCTTGAGGGAAATGTATACTGGTTATTTTATTAAAGTATTTAATATATAAAAATAAATAATCATAAAACATCTAAAAGGAAAAAAATATAAAAAAAGTTATTGACATACATTTGCAAGAGGGGTATTACAACGGCTAGCCATCAGGTAAGTATTTTATAGTAAAGGATGGTGAAGATTTAAAATAAACATTTAAAATTCAGTAATAATTAATAGCGCTATTAAAATTTAAGGTATTTAAAAATTGGGGAATTAAAAAATAATATTTAAATTTTAAGTAAATCAATAGGGGGTTATTACATGTTAACACAAAAAAGATCTAGTAAAAAATATAATATTAAAAACTTATTAAAATTTGAGGACTATTGGGCTATTATATTGGGGTTTGCAATATTACTATGTACATTATTTGTATTTTCAATAAATTATACTAAAAGTATAAAAGCAGATTTAAATAACTATAATAGTATACTTCAGGCAGAAGGGGAAAAGGCTCCATTTAAAACTATAGAATGGTATGAAGCAAATGATGAAAAAAGTTCGCTGAAATTCACTAGTATACCTTTCATATCTCAAATAAGTGAACTTTTCTCTAAACCATATTCTTGGAATGATGATCCACTAAAATCTATTTATTTAAGCAAAGAAGAGGCTTCTAAATTATCAGCTGAAAATGAAGTCAAATATGAAGAAGCTGCTGCTAATGCAAGTTCTGCAAAAGAAATAGCATTAAACTCTCAAAATGCTGCAGCAGAAGCAAATTATAAAGATGAAGATTTAAATATGAAAGCTGAAGAAGATATAAATACTTGGTATGAATTAAAAGGAATTGAGGATTCAGCTAAATCTGAAAGTAGCATTAAACCATATAATTTAATACCATCATTAATAATTTTAGGTATTGTTCTTTGTATATTATTTTCAATTGGAATTCACTTTATGGGGAAATCAGTTAAGGAGTTTGCCCTTGGTTTCCCAGTAGTTTTTATAGTTGCAGTATTAGCATATATACTTGCATCTCAAGTAAATTTAAAGGCTTGGGGACTTGAGTATGTAGTATGGGCATTACTAATTGGATTTTTAGTAAGTAATACTATAGGAACTCCAAAGATTGTATTAAAAGCTGCAGAAACTGAATTTTTCATTAAAACAGGATTAGTTTTATTAGGTTCAACAGTTTTAATTAATAAGATGCTTTTAATTGGAATTCCAGGTATATTTGTTACTTGGTGTGTGACTCCAATTGTATTAATAACAACTTACTGGTTTGGACAAAAAATACTTAAGATAGAATCTAAATCTTTAAATATTACTATTTCTGCTGATATGTCAGTAAGTGGTGTATCTGCTGCAATAGCTGCTGCAAGTGCAAGTAAAGCTAAAAAAGAAGAGTTAACATTAGCAGTTGGAATATCAATTTTGTTTACTTCATTGATGATGGTAATAATGCCTTTAATAATAAAAAAGTTAGGATTAAACCCAGTATTAGCAGGGGCATGGATAGGGGGAACTGTAGACTCAACAGGTGCAGTTGTTGCTGCTGGTGAGTTACTTGGACCTGTAGCTCGTGATGTTGCCTCAACTATAAAGATGATACAAAATATTTTAATAGGAGTTATGGCTTTTGGAGTTGCTACTTATTGGAGTTTAAAAGTTGAAAGAAATTCAACTAGTGAAAAGAATATTTCAGCAAAGGTATTATTTAAAGAGATTTGGACTAATTTTCCAAAGTTTGTTTTAGGTTTTTTATTTGCATCTATTTTATTTTCATTTATTTATTTTATCCTTGGTAGTGATGTTGCTAATGTGTTTATTGATAAGGGAATGGTTAAATCTATAATTAGTCCATTGCAAGGATGGATATTTTGTTTAGCATTTGCCAGTATTGGGTTATCTTAATAATTATATCCTGTTCTTGTGATGAATAATTATCATTTGAACCGGAATCTGCATCATGACCTTCTTCAATAGGTTTAACTAAAAACTTTATACCTAAAAAGATTGTAGTTAACATTGAAATATAGCCTAATCCATCTGGCTGTGACTGTGAAAAAAGAAATCCACTATAGCTACCAATAATAGTTCCTATAAAAGCTGTAATTGTAACTAGCATTCCATTTTTATAAACAAATTATATTAATATGGATTGATATTTACATAATATGGCTAATATAAATAGATATAATAGTTTATTTAAGGAGAACAAAGAAAAATATGATTTATAAGAAAATACTATTAGTTTTATCTGTTTCAATTATTTCATTATCACTTATAAGTTGCAATAAAAAGAATTTATCTATTGATGCTACAGAAAATTCAACCTCAATTGAAACTAATAATTTAAAAGAAGAAAATGAAGAAGTTGAAGAAACTGTATCAATAAATAAGGAAGAAGTAATCAATAAGTTATGTTCAGATAAATTTGAAGGTAGATGGATTGGAAGCGTAGGAAATGAGCTAGCTGGAGAATATATTAATGATTTATTTGGACAAATAGGATTAATTCCAATATTTAATGATAGTTATAAGGAGGAATATACACAAGAAGTATATAAAAATTCAGGATTGATTGCAGAAGATGATTATGGAGAAGTAAAGACTATTAATAATATTGTTGGAAAAATAGAAGGTAATTCTAACAATGCTATAGTAATTTCTGCACATTTTGATCATATAGGAATACAAGATGGGAAAATAATAAGGGGAGCAATTGATAATGCATCAGGGGTAGCTGTATTATTAGACTTAGCAGAAATTTTGAATAATAAATACTCAGTAAATAAGCCAGCATTTGATATAATTTTTTGTGCCTTTAATGGTGAAGAAAACGGATTAACAGGAAGTGAAAAGTTTATTGAAGATATAAATGGGAAATATGATAACTTAATAAATATTAATATTGATTCTGTTGGATATAAAAATGGAGGAAAAGTAACATTCTTAGATAAAAATACGGATACATCATTATATGAGCCAATGAAAGAAGTTATAGAGAATAATGGGTTAGAAGTAGAATTAAATACAGGTTTAAAAGGAACAGCTGATAGTGTTGAGTTTGACAGAGTAGGAATACCAGCTATATGTATAATTGATGAAAATGTAAAAGAGGTAATTCATACGGAAAATGATACACCTGAGTTAATAGATTATGATAGGTTAGATAAAGTAGTTAAATCGGTAGATGATTTTGTTAGTTCATTTACATTTAATTAATTATGGGATATGTACTTTTGAATATTAAATATTTGATATTTAATATTCAAAATACCGCATATACAAAAATAGAATATGCGATATTTTTAGTAAGTTATTGTTTAAAATTATTTTTCTATATATAAAATTAATAATAGAATTGTTAATCTCTTAAATAAGCTTAAAATAAATCAAAGTTTTGGCCACTTTTCACTTTTTATAAATGAATCATAAATATAATTTGCATCATTTAATATATTAGATTTAAAGTCCATTACTTTTAATAACTTAATTGCATTTCTTGTTGTTGATGGACCAGATTTAAGTTTATAGTCAAATAGTACATCATTATCTGTAATAACTTCTCTAAAGTGATAATTATCATATCCAGTTTCAATCATTTGTGTTAATTCAATATCATGAGTTGCAACTAAAATTCGTGCATTGGTTGTGTTAACATACTTTAGTATTGAGGCTGATGCTGATATTCTTTCAATAGTATTAGTTCCTTTTAAGATTTCATCTACAAATGCTAAAACAGGAATATTACCATTTAATGAATCTAATAACCTTTTTAAACTTTTTATCTCAGAAATAAAGTAACTATCTCCCTCAATAATATCATCTCTTATTGCCATAGATGTTACAACTTTAGAAAATCTACATTTATATTTAGAACACAATGCTGTATTTAAGCTTTGTGCCATTATACAATTTAATGCAACAGATTTAATAAAAGTAGATTTACCAGAAGCGTTTGATCCTGTAAAAATTATATTTTTATCAACAATTATTGAATTTTTTACGGGGTTATCTATAAGTGGATGATAAATATTTTCTAATTCAATAACATTATTTTCAGTAAAATCTGGATTTGTGTATTCATCTATGCTAGCCCTATAATAAGAAAGACTTAATGCAAAATCTAATTGAGCTATTAAATCATAGATTAAGAAAAGATATTCTTTATTTTCTTCCAGTATTTTAGCTATGTTTTGATATGCAATAATATCTACCATAAAAAACATCTTTATATATTCAGTAATGAGGTCTATGTCAGAAAATAAATTAACACCGCGTTTACTTAAAGCAGAGTTATATTTTTTTACTTTTTTTAATTTAGAAAATTTACTTAATGCCTTTTCTAATTCTATCCTGAACTTCTCAAAATCAGTATCTCTTATTTTTGATAATTTTTGACATAACTTAATATTATTTAATAAATATACCATTACATTAAAATTATCTTCTAAATAAGTTTTAGCACTTTGATAAAATAATATATTAGCACACAGAAAAAATACTGTTCCAATTAGGCCTATATTATTAGTGAAAAATATTAGTAAAATTGATATTGCAAGACCTAATGCCAATAAAGGATATTTATGATAACCAGATATTTTGCTAAAATTGGAATTGTAGATAAAATTAATAAATCTCTCATCTTTGATTTTACCAACCTTTAAAAGTTCTAATTTAATAGAATTTCTTAAAGAATCATTAATCATTAAATTATTTACTAATTCTTCAGTAATGTCCCATTTGTCACTATCATATGATACTTCTCTAAATTTATAATATAAATACGTTTCTCCTAATGTTGTACTAGTGTAATTAGTTCGCTTGAAAACATTATCCATATCAAGGTCATTCCAAGTTAACTCATCAATTGATTCACTAATGTTTTCATGTTTTTTACGTGTTTTATAATATTCTCTAACAAAATTCATATCAAAGTCTTCGGAAAAATTATTAGGCTTTTCTCCAAATTCATTATTTATTTTGTTCAATGTATTAATTTTTCTTTTATAATTACTGAAACATATATATGCCACTAATAATATCAATAGTAAAAGAGTTAATATTTCCACATTAGCACCTACTTTCTGAACTTCTTTCTGAGTTGATATTATATTCCAATTCCTTTACTTTGAAAAAAAGTATCTACATATATTTTACAAATCTCTTTTTCTTTCATTTGAATAAATCCTTTTATTAAACCATCATCATAAACTAATATATTTTTTAATATTTCATCTTTTCCAAAATAATTATCAATCATAGTAACTACTTGTAATTCTCCAAAAGAAAAGCCATCATCTTTAAAAATTGGCCAATAATTCACTCTATTATTAAAAACATATATTTCTGATACTCTTGATAAATCTTTTTTTGTTGCTTTTCTAATATTCATTCTTCCTATCTCCTCAATAAATTCCCATTAATTATACAATAATATAATTTTGACAACTATTTAATAGAATATTAACATAAAATAGAAAATAACTCCATTATTTGTTTTAAATAGTAAATTTTTAATTCGATGTAGAAAAATTAAAAGTATGAGATATGAGGAATATGCTTTATAATTTTATATTTGGTATAATGATTATTAGTTGGTAAAATCAAGGATAATGAAAAATGATTAAATCATCAAAAAACTTAATATTATATTTATTTGTTTATAAACAAACTGTGTTTTACAAATAATATATAAAGGCAAAAGAATATGAAGGCGAGGGAAAATAAAATGAAGAATAATTTAGGTACACAGCCAATAAATAAATTATTAAGAAATTTTGCAATTCCAAGTATAATAGCAATGCTTGTAAGTGCATTATACAATATAGTAGATCAATTTTTTATTGGAAGAAGTGTTGGAGAATTAGGGAATGCTGCAACTAACATAACATTTCCACTTACAACCTCATGTATTGCTTTAGCTTTATTATTAGGAATTGGAGCAGCATCAGCTTTTAATTTGACATTAGGTGAAGGAAAAAAGGAAAAGGCATTATATTATATAGGAAATTCTGCATTATTACTTTTTCTTTCAGGGGTAGTTTTATGTATTATAATTCAGATATTTTTGGAACCTATGCTTAGATTTTTTGGATCACCTGATAATGTATTAGTTTATGCTAAGAATTATACAAGGGTAACTGCAATAGGTTTTCCATTTTTAATATTTTCTACAGGTGGGGGACATTTAATTAGAGCAGATGGTAGTCCTAAATATAGCATGTTATGTAATTTATCTGGAGCCATAATTAATATAATTTTAGACCCTATATTCATATTTGGATTTAATATGGGTATGGTAGGGGCAGGATTAGCAACAATTATAGGACAAATTTTTGCTGCATTTTTAGTATTAAGATATTTATTAAAATATAAAACAGGTAAAATAGAAAAGAAGCATTTAATACCGAAGTGGAATTTTGTAAGTAAAATAATTTCATTAGGTGCAGCACCATGCTTTAATCAGCTTGCAATGATGATTGTACAAATTGTAATGAATAAGTCTTTAACATATTATGGCGCATTATCTGTATATGGAGAGTCAATACCACTTGCATGTGCAGGAATTATAACAAAGGTAAATCAAATTTATATGTCAATAGTAATTGGGCTTTCTCAAGGGTTACAGCCTATTGTAAGCTTTAACTATGGAGCTAAGCTATATGATAGAGTTAAAAAGGCATATACTACAGCTATATCTTATGGTTTAGGTGTATCAGTAGTAGCTTTTCTTGCATTTCAGTTTTTGCCAAGGCAAATAGTATCTATATTTGGTTCAGGTTCTGAAGTTTATTATACTTTTGCAGTGAAGTATTTTAGGATATTTTTATTTTTTACATTTTTAAATTGTCTGCAACCTATATCATCTAATTTCTTTACTGCTATAGGAAAACCAAAGAAGGGTATATTTCTTTCTTTAACAAGACAGATTTTATTTTTGTTACCATTAATAGTTGTATTGCCTTTATTTATTGGAATTGATGGAATAATGTATTCTGGTCCTATTGCTGACTTTATTGCAGGAACTGTATCAATATTAATGATATATGTTGAGTTTAAGAATATAGGTACTAAGAGGGTTTCTCAAAAGAAGATTGTTTAATAATATTATTTTTATGAAATAGGGTTACCTATTATAAAGGTAGTAAAAGAAATGTTTAAAGTATTTCTTTTACTACCTTCAATCTTTGATAAACATTGTATGGAAGTAAACAACTTTATTTCTTGAAATAATAGATTGGAGCTCTAAATGATATTTAGTATTATCTGCTTGCATTTAAGACTCTAAGCTACCTCTTACACTTTAAAGCCATAATACAACATAATTCAACTTTGACTACAAATACTTATTAGATTATACTAAGGATACAAGTTAAGCAAGAGAGCTTATAAAACATAATATCGCGGGGTGGAGCAGTTGGCAGCTCGTTGGGCTCATAACCCAAAGGTCGTAGGTTCAAGTCCTGCCCCCGCAACCAAAAAATAAATCTTATATTTTTATAAGATTTATTTTTTTGCATAAATTATAAATAAAATTAAATTCGACTATGTAAGGAGATTAAGCTGTGAGAATAATACTAGAAAATAATCTATGTGAAAATAGACCATATATTAACCTAAAAAAACTATCACCAAAGACATCATTAAGAGTAGGTTCAATTGATGATCTTGGATTTAAAGGTACATATATAATAAATCAACATACACAAGCATTATCTAAAGATGAAAATTATACAGCAGAATATAGAAATGGAATTGAAAAAGTAACATTTTATACAGAAGATTTAAATGAAATGTTATTAGTTGATATAAATTACTCATTTAGAAGTGGTGATAGCTCTGCTAAATTTAAAGTATATTTAATTTTAAATAATATTAAATATGCATTACCATTTAATTATTTTGAAGATATTTATAGAAATTGTATGGATATATTATCAAAAGAACTAAATGGAACTGAAGAATTGTCTTACATAAAAAAAGCCTTTGATAATTTAAAAAAGGAAGAAATACCTGTAGATATAAACCTAAACTTAAAAAGGTTAGCAGAGTTTAAGGAAAGGGTAGATTATAAGAGAAATGTTGATTATTTTGTAATTAATAATATAGCTTCATCTATTTCAAAGTATGATATAAATAATAAAACTAATAAAATTAAAGTTACTGATAAAGTAAAGGTCTTAAGACATAATTATAAGACTAGACTTTATGAAGTTGTAACTCCTAATGATAATAATATTGTATCTTTAAAAGAAACAGATATTATCTGTAATTTAGGAGATGAAAATAATTTCCCAACAGTTGATATATATACTGAATATGGTCTTGGAAAGATATTAGACATTAATAATAATGTTATTCCAACTAATAACACTTTATCATTATTTGCTAATTTATTAGATTTAAAATTAGATGGTTTATTTAGAAATTAAAATAAAAATGAGGCTGTATCAGATTGAATTTATTAATTCAATCTGATACAGTTCTGTTATTTGGTATTTATTAAAATAAATGCAAATTTATAGATTTTAAGATATTGTTGCTAGTTTCTTATTTTTAGATAAAGCTTTATTAATTCTAAGTACAGCATATGTTAAATAAACAACACTATAAACTAAAACATTTATAATATATTTAGTATTACCAGTTTTAGCTATAGGCATCATTATAAGCATTATGTGAAAATAAGTTAATCCATAAAAAGCATAAGCAAATCTTTGAAGGTTTTTCCAAGATTTGTACTTCATTTTTTTCCTTATGTTAGGGAAAGATGTAATCATAAGTGGAAGCATAATTGCAATTAACATTAAACTAACTATTGCAGCTAAAAGCATATTAAATGACATTGATTTTGGGTTAGTAAATAACGCAACAAAGTGATATCTACCAAAAATTATATTATGAGCAAGAGTAAGAATACATGCAATTATTGATAATTCAGCTCTTATAGGAAATAAAAGCTTCATAAGCTTACTACCATTTTTTAATGCACCAGTATACATAACTACTATAAATAATGATGTTGCAAAAGCACTATTTGTAAATAGTGGTAATATATAAAATCTTATAAATTCAGGGATATTAGCAATAGCACCAGTATATGAAATTGTAATTAGTATTATAGATATTATAGTAGCTAAAATATAACAAAATTTAGAGTGCTTTTTTATAAAAGCATGTCCAACTCCTATTATTAAAATAGTAAAAGATAAAGAAATTAATAAATTCATATAGTTCTCCTTTATAAAAGTATTTTTTTATTAAATTAAGTATATCTTAAGTAAAGAGTTCAATCAATAATAATTTTCAATTGATATATATTTTCAAATAAAACTTATGGAGAAATCAAATATAGAATTAAATTGAAATTTCAATATTGATATTAATAATATTCATTAAAAAACGTTATTTATAAATAAGAATTTCTTTATGTTTTAAATGATTTAAGTTGCAAATGAAAGTTCATAATTAAGGTTATAAAATTGTAAATGATTAAAAAATAAAAATAAGATATAAAAATAGTCAAAAGGGTTGAAATAGAATATGATTTTAGTAAAATAATAAAAGTAAAGATTACGAAACTTGTCGAAAGAATATTATAGAAATGATAATAGTTAACAATATTATTAGTTGATTGGGTGATGAGAATGAATAAAAAAGGAATATTTATAATTGTTTCTATATTAATTATTATTTGTGGTATAAATTGTTTTTTTTATAAAGATACACATTTCATGTATATGAAGTCTAATTACAAAGAGAGAAAAATAAAGGTTGGATATTATTCATATTATCCCTATTATTATAAAGATAAAAAAGGGAATGTTCATGGATATTATCATGAATTATTAGATAATTTATGTTCTAATTTAAATATAGATTATGAATATGTAGATGTTAATATTAATACTGCAATAGAGATGTTAGAAAATGAAGAAATAGATATTTTAATGGGATTATATAATATACCAAATAAAAATTCTAAATTAATATATTCTGATAATCATATACAGTTTGATAATCGATACATATATATATATGGTGATATTAATGAAGTTAGATATGGAAATTTAAATTATTTAAATGGGAAAAAATTTACATATGCTGCTGGAGATATAAAAAGTGAATGGTTAATTCAACTGTTAAAGTATCATGGTATAAATGTTAAACCAGTAAAGGTTAAGACAAAGGATGAGTGTATAAAATTATTAGATTTAAAAGAAGTAGATGCACTATCTTCGAATAGAATTAATGAAGGGTTAGAAGCTTATAAAGAAACAATGAAGTATTATATAGGTGCTGTTTATATTGTTGGTAATGAGAAAAGTAAAGATGTCATAAATTACTTTGATTTTTTCTTAAATAATAGTTTTACAAATAATAAAGTTGATAAACTTAGGTTTATATATAATAAATATTTTCGTAAAGATATAATTTTTAGGGATATTATATTAATTACTCTTTCAATAGTAACAATTTTGGGTATTATATATATGATAATATATCCATTTATAAAAAAAATAATTATAAAACAAAGAGTTACTAAAAATATGAAAGCTGGAAACTTTTTATTATATTATCAGCCAATAGTAGATCCTTTTAAAAATATTGAGGTAGGATTTGAAGGTTTATTAAGATTAAAAGATAAAAACAATAAAATATTAACTCCTTTTACTTTTATTAAAGATATAGAAAAAGGAGATATGTTTTATGAACTAACACTTTGGATATTAGAAAAAGCAATTTGTGATTATAAAATAATAAGTAATTATGAAAATTACAAAAATAAAAATTTTTATATATCTATTAATTTATCATTTAGGGAGCTTGAAAATACAGAGTTTATAAATAAAGCAATTAAATTAGCAAAGGATTATAATATTAAAAAGGGAAGTATTTCTCTTGAAATTGTAGAGAAAGTTTATGCTAGAGATTTAGAAAAAATACAAATAGCAATATCATTATTAAAAGAAAGTGGATATAAAATTGCAATAGATGACTTTGGAGTAGAATATTCTAATTTAAGTATTTTGGAAGAAATAGATTTTGATAGTATTAAATTAGATAAATGCTTTGCAGATAATATTTCAATATCAAAAATTACTAATGAGGTAATAGCATTTATATCTAAAATAACCTTAATAACAGATAAGATGCTTGTTATTGAAGGTGTTGAACAGAAATATCAAATTGAAGAAATAAAAAAAATAGTCAATAAAAATGTATATATACAAGGATATTATTATAGTAAGCCTATGAATATTGAAGAGTTAAAAGAATTTTCCTTGGAAGAATAGGATTATAAAAATGATATAAACTTAAAGTAAGCAGCCTTCATGTAAGGTTGCTTTTTATTTTAGATAATTATATACACTTAGTATTTATTTAAAGGACATTTGTACAAAATATAATAAAACTTAACAATAATTAAGGGTACATAAGTACATTTTTTTAGTACCACAAAGCCTTAAATACAAAATTAATTAAAAATATAATAATTATATAAAGAATTTATATTATATTAAAAAAGAGAGGAATTTTTATGGAAAGTTTCACGTTAAGAGAAGCAACAAAAGGAGACTCGAAAACTATTGCAGAGCTGGTTTATAAAACAGAAGATGATCCTGAGCACGTCTGGGGTTATGGAAATAAGGTTGAAATAATAAACAGAATAAAAATGTTAGTTGAATGCGAGGGTTCTAGGTATTCTTATAATAATGTGAAGGTGGCAGAAAAAGACGGAAAGGTTTGTGGAGCTATTATATTATTAAAAGGTAAAGACTTATCAAAGTTAGATCTAGCAACAAGTATAAAGTTAATTAAAAATATAAATGGAATAAAAAATAAGCTAAGATTTATTAAAGACCTTATTTTAGAGTTTAATTTTTTTGAATGTGAAGAAAATGAGCTTTATATTGCTAATTTAGCAACCTTTGAAGAGTATAGGGGAATGGGAATTGGAAAAGCTCTTATTAAATTGGCTGAAAATAATGCTAAGGAAGAAGGATATAAGATTTGCTCTTTACTAGCAAAGGATAAGAGTGTTAAAGGATTTTATGAAAAGTTAGATTTTGTTTTTGAAATGGAAGAGCCTTATTATTCACATGTTTTATATCGAATGGTTAAAGCTGTTTAAATATTAGGGTTTTATAATAAAATGTTATTTTTAAGATAAGAAGGAAAAACAGGTAAATGTGTAATAAGCATTTACCTGTTTTTTATATATATAGTATAGGTCAAATTTTATTATTGATTGGGGGGATAAAATATGGATATGAACTTTATACAAACTCACTATAAGTTATATGTAGAAGCTGGAATTTTAACTATAAAGATTGCAGCAATAGGAATACTATTATCATTAATTATAGGAATTATTTGTAGTTTAATTAAGACTATGAAAATACCAGTACTTAAAACAATAGTTTCGATATATATTGAATTATCAAGAAATACTCCGTTATTAATTCAGTTATTTTTCTTGTATTTTGGATTGCCAAAGATAGGAATTGTCTTAAGTTCAGAAACTTGTGGAATTGTAGGACTAGCCTTTTTGGGGGGAAGTTATATGGCAGAAGCATTTAGATCAGGAATTGAAAATGTATCTGTAGTGCAACATGAATCAGCTTTAAGTTTAGGTATGACAAAATCACAAGTTTTTTGGCATATTACATTACCACAGGCATTTGAAACTTCAGTTCCAGTTTTATGTGCAAATATTATTTTCTTAATAAAGGAAACTTCAGTGTTTAGTGCTGTTGCTTTAGCAGATTTAATGTTTGTAGCTAAGGATTTAATAGGTATTTATTATAAAACAGATGAAGCATTATTTATGTTAGTTATAGCATATTTAATTATCTTGCTTCCTATTTCTTTAATTTGTACATTCATAGAAAGGAGGGTTCGTTATGCAGGATTTGGGGATTCGAGTGCTATTTGAGGGTAGTAATTTCTTAAGGTTATGCCAAGGTATTTGGGTATCTTTAAAAATTGCTTTAATTTCAATGATTCTTTCAGTAGGACTTGGAATTTTAATGGGAATAATAATGACCAGTAAAAATAAGGTTATTCGGGCAATTTGTAGAGTATATCTTGAAATTGTAAGAATAATGCCACAGCTTGTTTTATTATTCTTAGTATATTTTGGTGCAGCAAAACACATAGGAGCTAATTTTTCTGGTGGAATTGCTGCAATAATAGTATTTACTTTTTGGGGCACAGCAGAAATGGGAGACTTAGTAAGGAGTGCACTTATTGCAGTACCAAAACATCAATATGAAAGTGGATTTGCACTTGCAATGACAAAAACACAGGTATTTATACATATTATAATACCTCAAACTATTAGAAGGTTAATTCCATCAGCAGTGAATTTATTAACAAGAATGATTAAAACAACTTCTTTAGTAGTACTTATAGGTGTAGTTGAAGTTGTTAAAGTTGGAAAGCAAATAATAGATGCAAATCGTTATACTACACCAGATGCAGCACTTTGGGTATATGGGACAATTTTTATAATGTATTTTATAATTTGTTTTCCATTTTCAAAGTTGTCTGAAGTATTAGAGAGGAGGCTAAGGGATTAAAATGGGTGATAAAATATTAGAAGTTGAAAATTTAACTAAGTCATATGATAAATCAAAATTAGTTTTAAATAATCTTTCATTTTCATTAGAAAAAGGTGAGGTTGTAGTAATAGTAGGGCCTTCTGGGTGTGGTAAAAGTACTTTTTTAAGGTGTTTAAATAAGCTAGAAGAAATAGATTCAGGGAAAATTGTTTTAAATGGAAAGGAAATATCATCTGATAATAATAAGGTTCATGAAATTCGTGAAAAGATAGGTATGGTATTTCAAAGTTATGAGTTATTTCCAAACATGAATATAATGAAAAACTTAATTTTAGCACCAACTTTAGTACAAAAAAGAAATAAGGAAGAGGTTAAAGCAGAAGCTGAAAAACTTTTAGAAAGAGTAGGACTTTTAGATAGAAAAAATGATTATCCAAGGCAATTATCTGGAGGACAAAAGCAAAGGGTAGCTATTGTTAGAGCTTTAATAATGCATCCACAAATATTATTATTAGATGAAATAACTGCAGCATTAGACCCAGAAATGGTAAGGGAAGTTCTTCAAGTTGTATTAGAGCTTGCAAAGGATGGAATGACAATGTTAATTGTAACACATGAAATGGAATTTGCTAGAGCAGTAGCTGATAGAGTTATCTTTTTAGATAGTGGGAAAATTGTTGAAGAAGGATCACCAGAAGAATTCTTTACTAATCCAAAAACTGATAGGGCTAAGCAATTTCTTAATACATTTAGTTATGAAAGTGTATAAAGAATTAAAATTAATAAATTTAAAGGGGGATTTTTATCATGAAAAAATTCTTAGGAGTACTTTTATCAATCATGCTAGTTATGGGGCTTTTAGTTGGATGTGGTTCTAGTACAAATGACTCAAGTAGTGCATCAAATGATGCGGGAAGTAGTGACACAAGTGGAAGTGCTAAGGCAAGAACTTTAGATGAAATTAAAGAGGATGGAAAAATTAAAATAGGCGTGTTTAGTGACAAAAATCCATTTGGGTATGTTGATTCTAATGGAGATGTTCAAGGTTATGATGTAGAGTTTGCAAAAAGAATAGGTAAAGATTTATTAGGTAGTGAAGATGAGGTAGAGTTTGTTTATGTTGAAGCAGCAAGCAGGGTTGAATATCTTAAGTCAGGTAAAGTTGATATAATATTAGCTAATTTTACAGTAACAGATGAACGTAAGGAAGCTGTTGATTTTGCACTTCCATATATGAAGGTTGCATTAGGTATAGTATCACCTGATAATGAATTAATTACTGATGTTGACCAATTAAAGGACAAGAAGCTAATTGTTGTTAAGGGAACAACTGCAGAAACATATTTCTCAGAAACTTATCCTGATTTGACTCTTGTTAAATATGATGAATATCAAGAAGCATATGATGCATTATTAGATGGAAGAGGAGATGCTTTTGCAACTGATAATACTGAAGCTTTAGCTTGGTCAAACCAAAATGAAGGCTTTACTACTGGTATAGAAAGCATAGGTAATATTGATACTATTGCACCAGCTGTACAAAAAGGAAATACAGAATTATTAAATTGGATTAATGATGAAATTAAAAGCTTAGCAGATGAAGAATTCTTCTTAAATGATTATAAAAAGACATTAGAACCTGTATATGGTGATGCTGTAAATCCTGAAGATATAGTAGTTGAAGGTGGAGAAGTAAATTAATATAAAGTTGATTGCGTAATGTAAAATTGCCTCTATGGAAAGTTTAACATTGTAGCTTTCTATAGGGGTAATTTTATGTTCAAATTGAAAAATTTGTAGAATGTAGTATAATAAAGAAAAGTTAGTAAATAAAATAGGAGATATACTATATAAAGTTTTAGGTTAAATTATATAGTATAAAGCATGAAAAGGAGAATAGTAGAGATGATGCAAGTAAAAGATTTAACTGTTGGTAGCTTCGAAGGAGCTATTACTCTTGTTTATGAAGATAAGCCAGCAAATAATGAAACTGTTGATATTTTAAAATCTAAAAAAGTTTTTGAAGGAAAAAGTGGCCAAGTATTTTATAAGACTACAAATGATTTAAATTATGAAATTTTTGTAGGTCTTGGAAAATATGAAGAGTTAGAAAGAACTGACTTAGTAAATGCAGTTATAAGAGGAATTAAACAAGCTGAAAAATTAAAGATAAATGAATTAAGTATTAATTTTATAAAAGCAAATGGATTATGCACTGGTGGAGTTACAAAATCTATAGCTCAAGGTGTAAAATTAGCAAGTTATAAATTTGATAAATATAAAGGAAATAATGAAGTTTATACTCCTAATGTAACTATAATAGGCGGGCCAAAAGAAAAGTTTGATAAGATGAGAGCAAAGATTGAAGAAGCAAGCAATGTTGCTGATGGAATTATTTTAGCTCGTGACTTAGTAAATGAACCAGCTAATATCTTATATCCTGAAACTTTAGCAGAAAGAGCTGTAGAAGCAGGAAAAGAAAGTGGATTTGAAGTAGAAGTATTTGATGAAAAGCAAATCGAAGCTTTAGGAATGAAAGCATTCTTAGAAGTAGCAAAGGGATCAGTTCATAAGCCAAGATTAATAGTTATGAGATACATGGGTAATGAAAATAGTGATGAAAGAGTTGGTCTTGTAGGAAAAGGTCTTACTTTTGACACTGGTGGATATTCACTTAAACCTTCAACATCTATGGATACAATGAAGAGTGATATGGGTGGAGCTGCAGCAGTTATAGGAACAATGCAAGCTCTTGCTAAAAATAAGGTGGAAAAAAATGTAGTTGCAGTAGTAGCAGCTTGTGAAAATGCTATTTCAGGTGGAAGCTACAAACCAGGTGATATTATAGGTTCTATGGCAGGTAAGACTATTGAAGTATTAAATACTGATGCAGAAGGTAGATTAACTTTAGTTGATGCTGTGACTTATATTATTGAAAAGGAAAAAGTAGATAAGGTAGTTGATGTTGCAACTCTTACTGGAGCTGTGTTAGTTGCACTTGGAACTGAAGTAACTGGAGTTGTAAGTAATAATGATGAGTTTTATGATGAACTAATTGTTGCTGCAAGAAGAAGTGGAGAAAAGTTCTGGAGATTACCTAATGATAAATGCTATAAAAAGTTATATAAAGGTGATTTTGCAGACCTTAAAAATACTGGTGGACGTTATGGTGGATCAATTACAGCAGGTATGTTCATTGGAGAATTTGTACAAGATAAGCCTTGGCTTCATTTAGATATAGCAGGAACTTCTTGGAGTGATAGTGGAAATGATACAACACCTAAGGGAGGAACTGGAGCACCAGTTTCTACTTTATATGAATTAGTTGTAAAGCATGAGTGTAAGCATAAATAATATATAGAAATTTATAAAGGGCAATCTTATATTTAGATTGTCCTTTATTTATAATAAGGAGCACAGTTTATGAGATTAAATAAAATACATCATATTGCAATTATTGCATCAAATTATGAAGTTTCAAAAAAGTTTTATACTGAGATTTTAGGCCTTGAGGTAATAAGGGAAGTTTATAGAAAGGAAAGAGATTCTTATAAGCTTGACTTAAAGCTTGGTGATAGTGAAATTGAGTTATTTTCATTTCCTAATGTACCAGTAAGACCAAGTTATCCTGAAGCAAGAGGGCTTAGACATTTAGCTTTTGAAGTAGATAATATTGATGAAGCTATAGCAGAGCTAAATTTACATGGTATCGAATGTGAACCAATTAGAATTGATGAATTTACAGGAAAAAGATTCACTTTCTTTGAGGATCCTGATAAATTACCGTTAGAATTATATGAAAGATAAATTTAAATATTATAATCATATAATATTTATTTTAGAAATTTAATATAGTATATTTTATAAATAATAAGTGTAATATTATAGTGGAACCATATTTTGGAGGAAGATCCATGTCATCAGACATTAAAGAAATAAGCAAGCTAAAAGAATTATTGTGTAGAAAAAAAGTTTCTAAAATAAAAAGTAAATACTACAAAGCTGAAAAGAAGATTTATAAAAAATATATAAGAGATAAAGAAGAGGATTCAGAGTTTTTACTAAAAAGTAGCTTTATTGAATTTAGAAAAAGATATTTTAACAATTTGTATACAACCATTAATAATATAGTTGATAATTCTATAGGTAACTTAGAAAGTGATATGCTTGAATATATTTCAGAACGAGATAGATATAGAACCTTTGAAGTTATATCATTAATAAAGAGCATATTTGATAGAAATCATATAATATGGGCACTTTATTATGAATATATTGAATGTAGAAAGGATGGGAAATGTCCTGAAACTATTATTATTGTTGTTGGACAAGAATATAGAAACATAGCTTTAAATATTTTCAATGTATTAGGGGAAAGAGTAAATAATGTAGTTTTTCTTATAAATAATATAAAAGTTCAACTTGCATTTACTTTTGAGATTGAAAATAATACTTATTATTTAACTAATAATAATATAAAATACTGCATTTTAGAAGATGAAAGAATACCTATATTAACACCATAAATAAAAATAATATAAGAAAGTGGAAATTGGACTTTCGTTAGTTAAAGCTTTGGTTGAACTTCATAATGGATGTACTTATGTAAATATAGAAATTAAAGATGGGACAGAGTTTTGTGTTGAACTACCAATTAGAAAAATAAAAAATTCTCTTAATACTGATCTTAGAGAAAAAAGTATGGTTTCTAAGGTAGAAAAATTTAATATAGAATTTTCGGATATATACAATTAATAAAGGCATTCTTCATCATAATTAAATGATGATGGATGCTTTTATTATATTTTTTATACTATAAATAAGTTTTATTTTTAATAGAAAGATGAATATTTCTTTTTCTTATGTAAAATATTGTTTAATTGTGCTGTGAAAGTTAAAATATTAATGTGGTAGGTAAAAATTTACATGTTAATTAGCTATAACTAAGATTTAAAATTTTAATTTAGTTAATGAAACTTGCTTTAAATATCAAATTTTAACCAATACTTTATATCAAAGACTTAGTAAAAGTTACATACTTAGTGATTTGGTTAGTTTAAAGTAAGCTATAGTGTACTCAGTGTGTGGAAGAATCAGAATTTTCTAGTTTAAATATAGTAAGGAGGCTAAATATGAGTAGTAGACAATATTCAGATTCATTAAGAGTAGGAATTTTGCTGGCATTAACAGGAGGATTTTTAGATGCATACACTTATATAAGTCGAGGCAATGTATTTGCTAATGCACAAACAGGAAATATGGTTATGCTTGGAATTAATTTTATGGAAGGTAATTTCAGAGGAATTATAAATTATATTATTCCTATTATTGCTTTTGCAATAGGAGTTTTGTTAGCTGAAGTAATAAGAACAAAATTATCAAAAAGTGAAAAGCTCCATTGGAGACAAGCTGTTTTAGCAATAGAAATAATATTATTAATATCTGTTGCTTTTATACCATTTGATTATGTGGCAAATACAATAATATCATTTATTTGTGCAATGCAAGTAGAAAGCTTTAGGAAGTTTCATGGAAATGCTTATGCAACAACAATGTGTACAGGAAATTTAAGAAGTGGTACAGAAAAGTTAGTTATATTTATAAGAAATAAAGATAAAAAACATTTAAAAATAGCCTTTCAATATTATTTCATTATATTGATTTTTTGCTTAGGAGCAACAATAGGCGGTTTAATAACTTTAAATATGGGCTTAAAGGCTGTGTTAATTGCAATTATTCCATTAATATTAGCATTAATAGTAATGTCTTACGAATAAAATTATGAAGGTATATAAAACTTTGAGTTTAGAATGTTTTGGATATTTAAGAGTTAATAAATTCCATAAAGTTTTTGACTTGGAGTTAACTTCAAGGAGTAACATTAATATAAAGGTTAAATTTTAACTAAAGAATAATTAAGGATAAAAGGAATTAGAGAAATTATTTTTTATATGAGGTGAAATTAATGGAATCAAAAAAGCTAGGATTTGGACTTATGAGACTACCGCTTACAGAAAAAGATAATCAAGAAAGTATTGATATGGAACAGTTAAATAAGATGGTGGATACCTTTATAGAAAGAGGATTTACTTACTTTGATACTGCATATATGTATCATAATTTTAAAAGTGAAATTGCTTTAAGAGAAGCAGTTGTTAAAAGACATAAAAGAGATACTTTTACTGTTACAACAAAAATGCCAACAATGTTTTTAAAAAAGGAAGAAGATTTAGAAAGAATTTTTAATGAGCAAATGGAAAAGTGTGGTGTAGATTACTTTGATTATTACTTGCTTCATAACTTAGGAGTAACTAACTATGAAATAGCTAAAAAGTTTAATGCATTTGATTTTGTTCAAAAGAAAAAAGATGAAGGAAAAGTTAAAAAGATAGGTTTTTCATTTCATGATACAGCAGATGTTTTAGAAACTATATTAACTGAACATCCAGAAGTTGATTTTGTACAATTACAAATTAATTATCTTGATTGGAACGATGGGGGAATTCAATCTGGTAAGTGCTATGAAGTGGCTAAAAAACATAATAAGCCAGTAATAGTAATGGAGCCAGTTAAAGGTGGAACATTAGCAAAAGTTCCAAAGGAAGCTGAAAAACTTTTTAAAGATTATAACAAGGATATGTCTATACCATCTTGGGCAATAAGATTTGTTGCTAGTTTAGATAATGTAATGATGGTTTTAAGTGGAATGTCTAATATGAATCAGCTTTTAGATAATACTGGGTATATGCAAAACTTTAAGCCATTTACAGAAGAGGAACATAAAATAGTAGATAAAGCAGTTGAAATTATTAATGAATCAATAGCTATTCCTTGTACAGCTTGTGAATATTGTGTTGCTGGATGTCCTAAAAATATAGCAATTCCAAATTATTTTGTATTATATAATGCTGAAAAACAAGCATTAAATTCAGGATTTTCAACTCAAAAGGTATATTATGATAATTATATAAAAACTAATGGAAAAGCTTCAGATTGTATAGTCTGTAGAAAGTGTGAAAAGAGTTGTCCTCAACACATAAAAATTACAGAAGAGTTAAAGAAGGTAGCTAAATTATTTGAATAATATATGATTAACTCATGTGCAAATGGGATAGCTACAGTTAATATAGATAATGGATATGGTGCAGGTTATATTGCTACACAAATCAATAGATTGGGGGTAAGAAGTTATGAATAAGTTATACTTAGAATGTTACTCTGGAATTAGTGGAGATATGTTTGTAGCATCACTTATTGATTTAGGTGCAAGTGTTGAAGTTTTAGAAAATGCTTTAAAAAGTATACCAATACAGGGTTTTGAAACTAAAATAACTAGAGTTTCTAAAAGTGATATTGATGCTTGTGATTTTAATGTTATTTTAAATGAAGAATATAATAATCACGATCATGATATGAAGTATTTATATGGAGATAATAAACAAGAAAATTTAGGTGAAAATCATAATCATAATATAAATAATAATAGTAATAATGAGGAAAAAGAAATTTTAATTGAAGATCATAATATAAATAATCATTTGGATAATCATGAGGAAAAAGAAATAGCAGATTTAACAGCACATAATCATAGCCACCATGAACACAGAGGGTTAGAAGAAGTAATAGAAATTATAAATAATACTGACATTACTAAAAATGCTAAAGAAATTGCAATTAAGATTTTTAAAAGAAACTACTACTATTGGAATTAGAAAGCAAAAAGTAGAAAGAACTATATTAAAGCGTGAAATTATTAATATGAAAACATCATTAGGAGAAGTTCAAGTGAAAGTTTGTGAACTATCAAATGGAAAAAGAATTTATCCTGAGTATAGTTCTATAGTAGAAATATGTAAAAGTAGTGGTTTATCATATCAAGAAGTATATGACATTATAAGAAAAGAAGTAAATTTATAATTTTATAAAATAAATATGCCTCTAGAGTAATCTAATATTTAGATTGTTTCTAGAGGCAGTTTTTTATAAATCTAATGCCATATCACCATAATTAATCCATTGCTTCTTACGCATAAATTCAGAAATTATAAATGTAAGAAGAGCAGGAAGTACAAAGTGCATAACTATAATTTGTAATAATACTATTTTTGATGAAGCAGTTTGAGTCATAGTTTGATAAGCCATGATTTGTCCTACAAAACCGGCAGATCCCATTCCAGATCCAGTTGCATTATTGGTCATTTTTAAGAAGGTTGATGAAATAGGACCAAGAATAGCACTAGAAATTATTGCAGGAAGCCAAATAACTGGTTTTTTTATTATATTAGGAATTTGAAGCATAGATGTTCCAACACCTTGTGCAAGCAATCCACCAAATTTATTTTCTCTATAGCTTGCCACAGCAAATCCAACCATTTGACAACAGCAACCAATAACAGCAGCTCCTGCTGTAATTCCATCTAAATTTAATATTACACCAATTGCAGCAGAACTTATTGGTAAAGTCAATAATATACCCATAATTACAGAAACAAGCATTCCCATTATAAAAGGTTGTTGTTCCATTGCAAACATAATTATTGTTCCAAGCCAAGTCATAAATTCAGAAATTGGAGGGCTTAAAAGTAACCCAACTGTAGATCCAGCCCCTATACAAACAAGAGGAGTAATAATTATATCTATTTTTGTTTTACCAGCAATAAGATGTCCAATTTCTATTCCAACTAAAGCTGCAATAAATGCACCTAAAGGTTCACCAGGGCCAGCTAAAGTTATAACACCAGTATCAGTCATTATACTACCAGCAAGCAATTTTGTTGCAAATCCACCTACCATACCTGATACTGCAGCAGAAATTACTACTAAAGGAGTTTCTTTAAATTTATAAGCAACCCCAACACCTATTCCTGCACAAGTTGCAGCAGCAGCTATTTTACCTATTAAAAATATAGTTGACCCTAAATTACCAGAAATAAGATTTCCGATTTGTTGAAGAATTGTACCTATTATTAATGTTGAAAATAAGCCTAAAGCCATTCCACTTAAGCCATCTATAAATATGTGATGTAAATAATTCTTAAATTTTTGCATTTTGTTAATCCCCCTTTAACAAATCTGTGTATATACACGTGTTTACATTAATTAAGTTTATCATAATTTTTACAATAAGGTCAAATACAATATGTTTTTATAAAAAGTGTTAAGTAATGTTATAAAAAGTGAAAATGTTGGTAAAACTTAATAAAAGTGAAAAGAAAATAAGTTTAAGGAATTGCAGAAGAGGAGAGAATATTAATGGTACAAAAATGTAATATATGTGGTAAAATTGCAAGTTATTTTGATGCTAATTTAGGAGAGTGGCTCTGTGAAGAGTGTTATAAGAAAAATTATAATAAAGTAAATTTAAATGATTATAGAAATAAAGTTAATTCTGAAAAATATGATGAAGAAATTCAAAATATGCTAAATGCTATGGAAAATATAATTGATGATATGATGAAAAATAAGATGGCAAAGCTAGATAAAAGATTTAATAGTACAAAATTTACTAATGATATAGAAGAAATATTAAAATCTATGCCTAGAAGTGATATAGAAAGTATAGCGGAAAGATTAAACTTTGCTAAAACTTATAAGTATAATAAAGATAAATTAATACATAACGTAATTAGTAGTTACAAAGAAAGAGTATTAGAAAAAATTTATCTTTTTAATGATAATGCATTAAAGGCGTTTAAATATTTTTCTAAAAATGATGGAATCACAATTTTAAATAATAGTGATCATAAATATATAAGATTTATGGAATATTTTATGTCTATAGGAATTTTATATCCAGCAAAAAATGAAGAAAAAAAAGGAGTATTAATAATGCCTTCTAATGTAAGGGATTTATTATCTGATTTAAATGATTTTAATTTTAGATTAAAAGTAAAAAACAATTCTAAAATTATTACTTTAGTTTCTGGAATGGCAAATGTTTATGGCGTATTAACTATAAATAATGTAGTAAATAAATTAAATAAATTTGGATTTGATAATATGGAATTTAAAGAAAAGTATGATGTTATTAATTCTGCCAGTAATTATAGTGTTTCTTACGTAATAAAAGATGGATATGTTTTTAATTGCAATATTAAGCATTATAAAAAATTATATGAAAAAATTGAAAGTGAAAGTAAATCAATTGAGTATAGAGAATATTCAGAAAAAGAATTATTAACATTTGGAAAAGATAATTGGCTAAGAAATAGTAAATATGGTAAAGAGTTTATTATAAATTTTACGAATTGCTTTGAACTTGATAATGAAGAAATAGATGAATTCTTAAATCAATTATATTATATAATTCAAGAAGATAGTTTAGATAATCTTCTTGATGAAGTTAGAGATATGATTGTTGAAGAAGATGGTAAAGAAGTTGGAGTAAATATTATAAAAGAATATGTATGTAACCTACCTATTTGGTACAAAAAGGGAAAAAGCATTAATGAAATAAAAGGTAAAAGTATTTAATTGTTAATAATAACAAGGTTTATTTTAATAAATTAATATAAAAACTAATAGTATTCCCTAAAATAGAAAATAAATTTCTTTTTTAGGGAAAATCTTTAAAAAAATATAGAAATATATATAAAGTGTGATATAATAAATTTGTAGAGGGAAAACGTATACAAATTTATGGGAGGGTTAAAAATGAAAGAGGATTTAAGAGTTGTAAAAAATGAAGAGGTAGTTAATGAAGAATTAAATAAAGATAAAGATGAAAATAAAAAAATTCTCAAAGAATATGAGGATGAATTAGGATACTAGAAATAACACACCAATTATTAGTATTAAAAAGATTTATTTAATTTTATTATTAACATATAAGAACTCATAAATGTAAGGTTATGGTATTTCGAAAATAAAAATTAGAGGGTAAATAATTTTTATAATTTCTATGGTATAAGGGTAATTTTTTAATTAGGTATAAAAGGGTATAAAGGGTTAAAAAGATAGTAATTAGGATAACTAAATTGCTATCTTTTTTTGTTATAAAAGTGAAAAAAACTAACAGTAAAAATATAAGAAAACATGTAAATATAACCTTTAAACTGATCTATAAATTAAATTAATTTTTTAAAAGAAAATAACTTGAAATATGATAATAATATCCAGTATAGTGGTGATTGTGGATTAAATTACCAACAAATCGATTGCAGGTTTCGACATAGGAAAATTAAAAGAAGCTATATAATAAGGTTGTAAACACTTTTGAAGTAAGTTCTAGGGGGATGAATATGGGTAGACAAGAAAAGTTATTACAGGAATCAATAAAAGCTATAAATTTAATTAATGAAGTTAAAAATAGTACAAAAAAAGAAAATACATTAGTAGAAGTTACTGCTAATGAGTGTGGGGACACTATATTCTTTAAATTTAATAATGGGAAGATTGTAGAATATAGTTTAAGTGAAATTGGGTATATCTTTGAAGATGATTTAGAAGGGTTTGGGATATTTACTATTGAGGATTATAAGGATATATATGATAATCTTAAGTTAATTCAAAAGGAAATTGAAATTTTATAAAAGGTTACGGGTTTGTTTTAATAATTTAACTACTTATGTGTGATTATAAAAAGTTAGTACAGTATAAAATACAATAGTATTTTATATAGAAAGGGTGTACTGGCTTTTTATTTTTGCATTTCCTAGGAAATATTCCCAAATGTACAGGCGTTTTTAATTTGTGTTATACTTAATAGGTCATAGTAAAATTTATAGTATACAAGGAGAATTATATGTACTTAGTAGATTATCATTTACATTCTAATAATTCATTTGACAGTAATGCAACTATAGAATCAGTTTGTGAAGCTGCAATTGAAAATAAAATTAACGAAATTTGCTTCACAGAACATTTTTCAGTTAAAGAAGGAATAAAAAGTTATGGCTTTTTAAATTTAAAAAAATATAGTGAAGAAATAAGAGAATGTAGAGAAAAATACAAAGATAAATTAAGCATTAAAGTAGGAATAGAAGTATGTGAACCACATGAAAATGAAGAGGAGCTTAGAGAAGCAATAGAATATATTCCTTTTGATTTTATATTAGGCTCTGTACATAATTTTGATTATAACGTAGGGCTTAATACATATATGAGCAAAAATACAAAAGAAGAAAGTTATAGTAGATATTTTAAGGAAGTAAATAAGGTATGTACATCACCATATATTGATGTAGTAGCTCATTTAGATTTAATGAAAAGATATGCATTTAATACACATGGTAATTATGATTTTAATGAGTATGTTGATATGATTAAAGAAGTATTAACTAACATAATTAAAAGTGGAAAAGGTATTGAAGTAAACACTTCAACTTTAAGGTCAGTAGTAAATGAAACTATGCCATCAGTAGATATTTTAAAGTTATATCATGAGTTAGGTGGAACAATTATTACTGTAGGATCTGATGCTCACAAAAGTGAAGATGTTGGAGCTGGAATTAGAGAAAGTATTGAAGTTTTAAAGAATATTGGATTTAAGAATATATATAGATTTGAAAATAGAAAACCTATAGCAATAGAAATTTAATTAAAGCAAAAATAAAAGAATCAACAGCTTATTTAGCTGCTGATTCTTTTATTTTTATGTTTTTTGGTAAATTAGATTTAATTTGTCTTAATAAGCTTTTTGCATCATCACTTACTACGGTACAAATTAATAAATCAAATTTAGTAGTTAGCTTTAATTCATAAAGATTTTCTTTACCTTTTTTTGATTTTTCTAAAACAACACTTTGTATTTCATTTAATTCAGCATAATTATTTTTTACTACAACGCAATCATTATAAATACCAAAAGTTGTGCAAGAAAGATGAATACAAGCAAATACAACTATATTAACTGCAACTAAGGCTATTAAATAGTAAGGTGATATATTATTTGCTATAGAGTATATTGCAAAAATAATACTAATAATAGCAAAAATAATTGAAGGTAGATAAGTTGTAATTGATGTTGTTTTAAAGCTAAATTTTAAATTGTTTTTATTTTTAAATATCTTTTTATAGTAAATAGAATAAACAACTGTTAAATAGTATACAGGTACTATTGTAAAGATTATTAAAAATATTGTGATCCAAATATTACTCATGGTTAGTCCCCCTAAAATATTTAATTATTACAAAAAAACGTATAAATAATATTTTAAACCAATAAATTTACATAATCAATATTATTATATGTTATAAATTTATGAATGTTTTATGAAATGAAAAAGATAAATATTTTAAGAGATAAATTAAAGTTATAAGTAAAAAATATTTATAACAAAAAAATATTTAAAGATTGAAAAATATATAAAAAGGTAAAATAAATAAATTTAATTTGAAAATAAAAAGACAGAATGTAGTATAAAAGTAGAAAATATAAAAAAAAGGTGTATGGAAATTATTTACAAATAATAATTAGAATAGTATACTAAACACATAGTAGTTCTTAGTTTTAAGTAATTCTTTATTATAAATTTTAACTACTAAATTTAAAGATTTTATAATGTATAAAGCTAAAGGGGTGATGCTTCTCAATGTCGTTATTAGAAGATGTTCAGTTCATGAACAAATATGATAGGGAGGGGGCTTGCGGAAAAATTAAAAACAGGCTTTTAATTAGTAATAAAATCAAGCCTTATAACGGGTGGAAAAAGGAGATGATCCGATTTATCTAATATACTTAGAAAGGAGGATAGACTTTTTTTATAATCATAAAGTAGATTTCGATTTTAATAAATAATTAAATAATGTATATATTAAGGAGCTACTTAAAAATAGCTCCTTTTATTTTTAAGTTTAAAAAGGTGGAAAGAATAAAAATGGAATATATTACTGCAATAGTTAAGAAAGTAAGACCTTTTGTAAGCATTTTAATTTTCTTTGGCGTATTTACAGTTGTGTTTATGCTTGTATCAGGAACTATAAAATATACTTTGCCATTTATTATTGGAATAATTGCAGCATCAATCTTAGAAAAGCCAACGGAAGCTCTTATTAAGAAGTTTAATATGCGAGGTGAAATAGCAGCGATTATTTCCACATTAGTTTTTTATGCTATTACAGTTACATTATTGGTGGTTGGGATTGTTTATTTTAGTTCTGAAATTAAGGATTTAGCTACAGATGGATATGAATATATTTATGATAATGGTTCTAAAATAGGAAATTTAGTTCAAAATTCACTATCAACATTTGAAAATATTGATGAGTCAGTTTTAGATACCTTAAGAAGTAATATTAATAAATTAATTTCAGATGCATCAAATTATATTTTAGAGCTTAGTGGAAGTGTAGTTAATTATATAATCAACATAATATCAGCACTACCTTATATTGTTTCGGTAATAATATTTGCTATATTATCAAGTTTTGTGTTTTTAAAGAAGTTTATCCAAAAGAGTTATTCACAAAATAAAGAAAATAAAATCAAAGAAGAAAGTGAATACGATAAATATATTAAAATAATCCTTGAAATTAAGGACGTTGTATTTAAGTATATTGGAACATATTCAATTTTAGTTTTTTGTACATTTATAATTACTTTTATAGGTTTTAGTATTTTAAAAATTCCATATACTTTACTGCTTAGTTTTATGTGTATGATTTTAGATTTGTTACCTATAGTAGGTATGATATTGGTCTTTTTACCTCTTATGGCTATTTACTTTTTTAGTGGTAAATATATAACTGTTATATTTTTAATTATTTTATTTTCAGTAATAATGATAACTAGAAATATATTAGAGCCTAAATTATTATCAGCATCATTAGAATTATCACAATTAAGTGTATTAATTGCTATATTTGTTGGTTTAAATGCTGGTGGATTTAAAGGTATGATATATCTGATAGCATTATTTATTGGGTTTAATTTTTATAAGAAGTATGCAAATTTTGAGGGAAATTTTATAGAATGTAAAGATAAAATTAAAAATGAAGAACAGTAATAAAGTTGTAATGTTTTATTATAAAACAACTCTTCTAAGAATCATTATAGGTAGTAATATTAACTAATTTAAAGTTGGATTGAAAATTTTAATTTAGTTAATTTAAATTAATTGATATTCTAAGTCATAGATTTAGTTAGTATTAGTGTATGTTGTATATGGTATGCTAATTAAAACTATAAAGGAAAAAATTTAGATTAAATTAATTTTAAAAATAATTATGTAGTATATTATTTATTCAATATTACTATATATATAGTAGTATATAGATGAATTAATAATAAAGATTTATTTTAGTATTTGAAATTTAACTGTAGTAATTAATTATAAAAAGCAATAGTTTAGAACGAAAAAGATTTTAGGAAATATAGTTATACTGTAAGTCAAAATAAGAAGGTTAAGAAAGGAATACAGGGGGGAGTTGCTTTGGTTAAAATTTTAGTTGCTGATGATGAAGTTAAATATGGTGAGAAATTGCAATACAGTGTTGAAAAGGATATATTTTTAAAAGAGTGGATGCTAGGAAAAGTACAAAGTTGCGATTTAAAAAGGAAAATTAATAAGTTTGGTATAATATATACTAAATCTATGGCTTTAATTGTTATTAAGCCTTTAATAAGAAATGAATCATCTGATAAGATTGGTATTGAAACTGAAAGATTGAGTTTTGCAATTAGTAGTGTTGTTAAAGAAATAATGGGTAAATTTAAGGGGTTAAATATATTTGTTGATTCTAAAGACCAAGTGGTTGTTTTATGTGATGCAAATCCTATTAAGGAATGGCATTCGGTTGTAAATAACATTGAAAATGCAATTAATGCTAAATTAAATATTAATGTAGTTATTTGTGCATCATTTTTAAGAGAAGATCCTGTTCAAGTAAATATAGTATATAAATCTTTATGCAATAGATTGATGGACAAGAGTAAGAGACCAGATATGCTAATAGAGGTTCAAAAATATATTAATAGACATTATTTTAAAGAAGATTTGTCTATAGCCGAAATAGCAAATAAGATGGAAGTAAGTCAGACTTATTTAATAAGGCTCTTTAAGAGAAATTTGAAAATGACATTTGTTGAGTATTTAACAAATGTAAGAATAAAAAATGCTATAATTTTAATGAGGGATCCAACATTAACTTTAAGTGAAATTGCTGAATTAGTTGGCTATAACACACAACATTATTTTAACAATGTTTTTAGGAGACACGTTGGTATTTCACCTCAAGAGTATAGATTAGGTATAAGTAAAGAAAATAGATTATAATATAATTTAAATAATAAATAATGGAAAATAAAAATTTATAATGGATAATGGAAAAAGCAATTATGGTAAAACTATTACTATAGTTGCTTTTTATTTTGAAATAAATATCAAATAAATATATAAATGATAAATATAAAAAATTACTAATAATAACCATGAATTTTGTAAATACTAAATTTATTATCTTTATAGAGGTGAAATTATGGTTAAATGGAGAAACTTTTATTTAATGAAGATTTATGATTCTAAAAATAAATATATAGGAGTTGTAGATGATATTTCTATAGATTTTTATAATGGAGTTGTAAAGGGATTTACAATTTCACCAGCATCTATATTTAAAAAACATACATATGTTTCTGTGGATTCAATTATTTCAGTTGATGAAATTATGAAAATTAAAAATACAAGTAGATTTGAAGGATTAAAGTTTAAGGAAATAAAATATATGGATATAATAAATAAAGAAAAGAAGCTTCTTGGAGTTCTTGAAGATTTAATTATAGATGAAAAAACTTTTGAAATAAAAGGTATGATTATAAGTTCAGGAATATTTGATAAAATGTTCAAGGGAAAGGAAGTTATAACTTTAAAACATTGTTCGCTTTGTGATGAGTATATTTTATATAATGGTAATTCAACTGTTAAGTTAAAGACTTTACCTCATAATTTAGGAGGAAATAAGGATGTTCAAAAAGTATAAAGGGTTAATTGTAAAGTTAATAATTTCCATAGTTATTGCTATTAGTATAGTAATGATATACGCTTTTGTTGAACCAATAAGGGCAGTTACTAATTTACTAATAATTTCAATAGTAATTGCTTATACACTAAAGCCTTTAAGAAATTACTTTTGTGAAAAGCTCCATATTTCTTATAAAAAAAGTTCACTTTTAATTATATTATTACTTTTATTATCATTTGTAGGATTGATATATTGTATAGTTCCAACTATGTTAAATGAAAGCGGAAATTTTGGAGTTATGCTTGATAGTATTGAAGAATATATTTTAAGCTTAGCAGCAAGGTTTAAATTAGATAGGTTACCAATATTTGAAACAATTTATATACAAATTGGTGAAAAGATTAATATGATACTTAGCAATACATCTACTCATTTAGTAGATAATTTAATAGATATGGGAGAAAATTTAGTTACTCTTGCTATAGTACCTATTACAACTTATTATTTTTTAGCGGATTCAAAGCTTATTTATAATAAGCTATTATTAGTTCTTCCAACTGACAAAAGGGTAATAGTAAAAAATATAAATAAAAATATTGATAAAATATTAAGTAGATATATTTTAAGTCAATTATTGTTATGTTTAATAATAGGAGTTTTATCTTTCATTTTATTATTGATACTTAGAGTTAAGTTTCCTTTAGTTTTATCAATTATTAATGCAGTTGCTAATATTATTCCTTATTTTGGACCAATAATAGGGGGTGTACCTATTATATTTATAGCACTTACAGGGTCAGTTACTAAAGGAATAATTGCAGCTATTGGTGTTATTTTAATACAACAAGTTGAAGGTAATTTTTTGGCACCTAAGATTACTGGTGATAGCACTAATATGCATCCAATTATAATAATTATTTTGTTAGTTTTAGGTGATAAGATTGGAGGAGTAATTGGAATGGTATTAATAGTTCCAATTGCAGTAATAATAAAGGTAATTTATGACGATATAGACTATTACTTATTTTAAGTGTAAGACTGTTTATTGACATAAATGAATAAATGAAATATAATTTTGTCATAAATTAATAGCATAAAGCGATGAAAAGAATGAGTAAATATGATGTAAATATTAAGAGAGGAAGTGGGTGGTGAAAACTTCTTATTTAGCATATTGAAGCTATCTTGGAGCTTATTTTACTTTAAGTGATGTATTATTTTTATACATAATTAGGGTGGTACCGCGGAAATTATAAGTTTTCGTCCCTTTGTTTTTAGGGATGGAGACTTTTTTTATTAGTTGGATTCCTAAGAAACAAAAATTTGATTTAAGTTATTAATTAAATTACTAATAGAAAAAATGGAGGTAGTAAGAATCATGAAATTCATGGGAGCAAATGAATTAAGAGAAAGCTTTATTAGCTTTTTTGAATCTAAAGAACATTTAAGAATGGAGAGTTTTCCATTAGTACCTAAAAACGATAATAGTTTATTATTAATAAATGCAGGTATGGCACCACTTAAGCCATATTTCACAGGTATACAAAAACCACCAAAAACTAGAGTTACAACTTGTCAAAAGTGTATTAGAACTGGTGATATAGAAAACGTAGGAAAGACTTCAAGACATGGTACTTTCTTTGAAATGTTAGGTAACTTTTCATTTGGAGATTATTTTAAAAATGAAATTATTCCATGGTCATGGGAATATGTAACACAAGTTTTAAAATTACCTAAAGATAAATTATATGTAACAATTTATTTAGAAGATGATGAAGCATATGAAATTTGGACTACAAAAACAGATATAGATCCAAATAGAATATTTAGATTAGGTAAGGATGATAACTTCTGGGAAGTTGGAACAGTTGGTCCATGTGGTCCTTGTACAGAAATCCACTTTGATAGAGGTGTTGATGTAGCTCCTGTAACAAACGTAGATGATTTTGTTGCTGCATCTGATGCAGATAGAATAGTTGAATTCTGGAACTTAGTATTTATTCAATTTGATAAACAAGAAGATGGAAGCTATGCTCCATTAAAGAATAAAAACATTGATACAGGTATGGGACTTGAAAGAATTGCAACTATAATGCAAGGTGTTGATAACATATTTGAAATTGATACAGTTAAGAATATCTTAAATAAGGTATCTTCTTTATCGGGTGTAGAATATGGAAAAGATGCAAATTCAGATGTTTCATTAAGAATAGTAACAGACCATGTTAAAGCTGTAACTATGCTTATATCTGATGGAGTTCAACCAAGTAATGAAGGTAGAGGATATGTTTTAAGAAGACTTTTAAGAAGAGCTGCAAGACATGGTAGATTACTTGGAATAAAGGGATTATTCTTAAAGGATGTTGTAGAAGCTGTTGTTGAAAACTATGGTGGAAATTATCCAATATTAGTTGAAAATAAAGATTATATAACAAAGATAATCACTTTAGAAGAAGAAAGATTTAATGAAACTATTGATAGTGGAATGAACATCTTAAATGGATATATTAAAGAGTTAGAAGAAGCTAAATCTACAGTACTTTCTGGAGAAAAAGCATTTAAATTATATGATACTTATGGATTCCCATTAGAATTAACAGAAGAAATTCTTGAAGAAAAGAATATGACTGTTGACCACGAAGAATTTAAGAAGGAAATGGAAGCTCAAAGAGAAAGAGCTAGAAGTGCAAGAGGAGAAACTTCTTACATGGGAGCTGATGAAAACCCAATTAATAAAGTTAAAGCTGAAGTTGAAACTGAATTTGTTGGATATACAACTACAGAAGGAACTGGAAAAGTTGTAGTTCTTGCAACTGATGAAGCATTTGTAGAAGAATTAAATGAAGGAACTAAAGGTTATATCTTAACTGATAAGACTCCATTCTATGCTGAAATGGGTGGTCAAATTGGTGATACAGGTATAATAACTGGAGCTAATGGTTCTGCATATGTTTATAATACTAAGAAAAATGTTGGTGGTAAGACAATTCACTATGTTGAAGTTAAAAATGGAAGCATTAAAATAAATGAAGAAGTTACATTAACTGTTGATAAAGTGAGAAGAGCTTGCGTTTGTAAGAATCATACAGCAACTCATATGTTACAAGCTGCATTAAAAGAAGTTGTTGGAGCTCACGTTCACCAAGCAGGATCTTTTGTTGATAATGAAAGATTAAGATTTGACTTTACTCACTTCCAAGCTATGACAGCTGAAGAAATTCAAAAGGTTGAAGATTTAGTAAATGATAAAATAATGGAAGTTGATACTGTAGAAACTAAGCTTATGACAATTGAAGAAGCTAAGGAATCAGGAGCAACTGCACTTTTTGATGAAAAATACGGAGATAAGGTAAGAGTAGTTGCAGCTGGAGAGTTCTCTAAGGAACTTTGTGGTGGTACTCACGTATCTAACGTTGGAGAAATTGGATTATTTAAAATAGTTTCTGAAACAGGTGTAGCTGCTGGTATCAGAAGAATAGAAGCTTTAACAGGTAGAGCTGCTATAAAATATATGGAAGAAAAGCAAAGATTATTAAAGGAAGCTTGTGCAGCACTTAAATGTACTGAAAAAGATGTTTTAAAGAAAATATCTACTCAAGGTGCAGAAATTAAGGAAAAAGATAAGGAAATTGCAGAGCTTAAATCAAAACTTACAAGTGGAGCTTTAGATGATATCTTAAACAGTGCAAAAGATATTAACGGTGTTAAGACTATAGCTTATGGACTTGAAGGTGTTGATGGTAATGCATTAAGAGACTTAGCTGATAAGATAAGAAGCAAGATGGGTTCAGGAGTTGTTGTTTTAGTAAGTAACTTAGGTGATAAAGTTAACTTAATTACTATGGCAACTAAGGATGTATTAGATAAAGGAATACATTGTGGAAAGATAATTAAAGAAGTTGCAACTATTGTTGGCGGAGGCGGTGGTGGAAGACCAGATATGGCTCAAGCCGGTGGTAAAAAGCCAGAAAATATCCCTCAAGCTATAGAAGCAGCATTCCAAACAGTAGAAAATTTAGTAAAATAGTTAGTTGAAATAGTATACAATTATGTAAATTTAGGTTATAATATAGTTAGATAAAGTAATTAGTTAATATTTCAAATGATTAAAAATAAATAAAATACTTTCGTAAGGGGGTGAAGCTGCAAGTGTGCAGCCACGATATGGAAAATAATCTTGATAGAACAATGCAATTTGACTTAAACATTAACAAAGAGGATTTAACTAAATCAATTTTAAATGATGTATATACAGCATTGAAAGAAAAGGGATATAACCCAATAAACCAATTGGTAGGATATCTGATTTCAGGGGACCCTTCTTACATTACTAGTTATAACGGAGCAAGAGCTTTACTTAGAAAACTTGAAAGAGATGAAATACTTGAAGAGGTAATAAAATCTTATCTAGATATTAAATAAAAGGTGCCCGTT
>OMGY01000504.1_pt1 | contig 45014 bp, 27 predicted proteins | sample 1674461 | NCBI WGS metagenome assembly OMGY01 (sample SAMN05578579, study PRJEB25193) | human gut metagenome | biome: Human Microbiome; feature: human-associated habitat; material: feces | host: Homo sapiens | place: USA:Birmingham | reverse complement strand
CGGATTCAGCTTTGCTACACTACTATTATACGACATATTTTCCGTGATGTCAATACCCCCGCTTGTATATATGCGGTGATTTCCCCACGCGTCGTATTTATACTCCGCCACAAGATTCTTGTTCGCGTCGTAGATTCGGTCAACGTCGCCCAGCAGGTTCTTCTTGTAGTAGTACACGTTTCCGTCGTACTTGAACCCTATCACGCCCTGCGCGTCGTAGTAGTATTCGAATACTTTATCCCCGACCTTTTCCGCGATGATCTTCGTTCCGTCCGTATAGTAGGTATGCGTTACGCCGTTTACCGTCTTTTCCTGGCGTACCCCGTCCATATCGTACAGATAGCTGTCGCTTCCGCAACTTGCGAGCATCCTACCCCGCGTCCACGTCAGCGTTTTGCCCTTGTAGCTCGACGGGTTCCCCAATGCGTCGTAACCGCTTATGCTCTGCGTCACTCCGTTTTCCGTCACCGAGGTCAGACGTTTATCCGAATCGTAAGCATACGTCCTCGTTACCCCGCCCGTAAGAGAGTTGCCCGTCGTGTAGTTATACTCCGTCACCTTTTCGATATTCCCGAAGTCGTCGTATTCGTAGAAATACGTCTTGTTCAGCGCCGCGTTATCCTCGCGAATCAGGCGGTCGATATCGTCGTAGGTATAACGGATATTTTTCCCGCCGATTGTCCTTTCTCGGATATTCCCGTTCTTATCGTACTCATATTTATCCGTAAGGTTCAACCCTCGGAATTCCACTTTCGATATGAACGTCGTTTTTCGGTCGGGGCGAATCACCGTTACCGGCGGTTTCGTTTCTCCGCCTCCTCCGCCCGTGGAGCCGCCGCTGCAACCGCCGCCCGTACAGAACGGAGAAATGTTGTTCTTCAACAAGCTGTTATAGACAGTATATTCCCGATATCCGCCCTCCTCGTAGCTGTAAAGTTCGCTGAAATATTCGTCTTCGTCCGTTACGATCCCCTTTTCTCCCAATCGGTTCAGCGCATCGTACACGTACTTCACTTTCTTTCCCGTCGGCAGGTATATCTTCGTCAGCGGCGCGTTCGGCACCCGGTTGCCCGACGTACTGCCGAATTTTTTATACAGGTAGCGGTATTCCTGCTTTTCGCCGATGCCTTTTTCATACGCCGTCCTTATGACATAGCCTTCATTGTCCGTTTCCTGTATGTACCTGCCTGTTCTGTACCCCGTATATTCGACCGCATCGACTTCGCCGTGGTCATTATACAGATACGTCAATTCCGTCGTTTTTCCGCTACCGCACGCGCTGTCCGTCAGGCTCTTCAACAGCATCGTGGTTTCGTCGTATTCCGCCGACGCGAGCACCTGTTTCGCGCCGTCTTTCGTTACGCTCTTTTCGATGAATCTGCCGTATCCGTCGCTCACTTCTTCGCCGCTCCAGCCGTTGCCGTAACTCACGTTGGTATAGCTCTTTCCGTCGCTCGTTTTATTATATGCCGCCGTATATACGGTAACGCCGTTGAATTTTACTTTTTTGATCCGCGAATATCCGTCGTATTCAAATTCATAAACGGCGCCCGTACGATTAATTTTTGTCAAGAGTCCGGCATTGTACTCGTACTGCGTATTCTCGTTCTGGATATGATTCACGCTGTTCCCGTCGCGCGTAGCAAACCCTGCCGAGACGGATTTCAGCATACCGTCGTCGCCATACCCGTAATTATAGGCCTGCCCGTTCGGGAGCGTCACTTTATTCAGCCTGCCCTTATAACTGTCGTACGCGCTCTGCGTATATACGGACACGCAGTTGTCCGATCCGTCCAAAATAGAATACCGTTCGTCATACTCCTTTACGGTATAATATCCGCTCGTATCGGTCTGGCTTTCATAAATAATTTCGCCGCTCGACGGAGTATTCCCGATTATCTCTTTTGTGACCGTGCCATGCGAATTATATTCATACTCTTTTCTGTCGCGCAGTTTTTCGTCTTCCACTTTCACAAGATTGCCGTGTATATCGTAATAATAGAAAACGTGGAACTCTTCCCCTTTCGTGTTTATGAAAACGCTGCGGCGGATCAGGCCCTGCGCATCGCTCCACGTGCGCGCCGTTCCGTTTGCGCTCTTTGCCTCCGAATACCCGCGGGGCGCATAATCGAGGCTGAACAAATTATTGTTAAACGTCCAATAATTGTACGAGGTCGCAATCGAACCGCTTAATTTGATCGTCGCCAAATCGACGCCCGACTTGATTTCTTCACCGTCTTTATAGATCTTTCCCGGATTGGCCAGCATATTTGCCACGTCGTTTGCAAACGACTGCATTTCCTCGGGAGTATCCGCATTGACGACATACGATTCGGAGCCGTAATATACGCGGCTGATATCTTTGGGGCCGAAACACTCGCTGCCGTTGAAAAACGCGGGAGCGGATACCGTTTTATTCAGTTTACAGCGGACAAGTTCGACGGATTCTATTTTCAACGCGCTTTGCGGCAAGCCATACTGCAACGACATATTGTCTTTCCCGCCGTTATAGCACTTGCTGTAATCGATTTTGACGCATATCTTCACCAAACCGTCGAGTTCGTCATTCGACACGGGAACGATACCCATTTGGTATTCGTTTTTTATCCTTCCGTCAAACCGATATACGCGTTCTTTATTTTTCGATGTATCCGAATACGTCAAAGAGACGTTCAGCTCGAATTTTGCCTCGCTTTCCTCCGACGGATTCAAACAGTATTCATCCGTCCTGACAAGCGCGGCAACAGCCAGACCTTCGTCGCCGCGAAGCGCGCTCAGATTATATGCAAACACATCCTGCTGCATATAGGCCTGCGCTCCTGTTTTTCCGATGAGTTCATAGCCCGTTCCGACCTGAGTGCCGTTCTCGGGGCAAACCCAATTCCCCATACCGTCCGCGAGTTTACTCTCAACGCCGGACAAACTGCTGAAACGATACGACTGATTGTCGTCGTTTCTTGTGCCTTCAAACGTAAGGGCACGCAGCGTACTGTCTGCCGACAAAGTAAATTTATTGACGCATACGCCGTCCGAATCGAATTTATAATAAGTTTTCGTGCCGTTTTCGTATTCGATAACGGAATAGCCGTCATTGAGCCAAACTTCGTTTGTCGTATTGATTTCATTTTCCGCGCTTATCTCGCACAGTTCTACTATATCGGTTCCGCTGATCGTATTGACCGAAGTACCGTCCTGGAAGGTATAATGATTTTCGTTTCTGCCGATATTCAACCGATATCCGGTGACGTCGGAAATCGTCGATATGTCGTCAAAACTATATAAAAACCGCAAAGAAGTCCCGTCCGAATGCGTTATTTTATCCAAAGATTTTACCGATGAGCCGACATTATGATACTCAATTTCGGTGCCGTCCGGCAGAGAGAGCCGCGTCAAACAGCCGCCTTCGTATTGTAAATTAGCTTTACGTCCGCAACCGTCCGTGATGCTTTTCAAGACATAATTGCATTCGTTGTCGGTTCCATATGTAAATTGCATTGTATTTCCGTTCTTATCGGTGATTTTAGTCAAAATACCGCCGCTGAACTGGTAAACCGTTCCGCCGTTGTCCATCAGTTTGTCCAAACCGATATATTTCATTCCGATAGTATCATCACGGAATTCGTAATTATCCGTATCGAATGTGTAGGACGAGCCCGAAGGCGTTGCGTCGACCTTTAAATACCGATAAAGATTGTGGCGGAAGCCTGCCTGGTCGATATAGACATATTTCTGTTCACTTCCTTCGCCTTCACTATACAGATACTGCTGGACATTCAATTTCCAACCTTTCGGCAAGCCCGTTTCTATCTTACTGCTTCCGACCGAAAAATAATTTTTTGATTTATAAAGGCTGTTATAGATATGAGAAATTTGCAGCGGAAGGCGGTTGCCGCTCATACTTATGTCCTGATATTCAAGAAGTTCCGTGCCCGTATACAGATTCAATGCGTAATTGCACTTATCGTTGATAGCCGCCGTATATTTTTCGCCGCCGTTGAATTCTTCGGGAATATAATAATCGACATCGAGATACGGACGGTATTTGATCGGATCCACATAAGCTGAAAAAATTATAAAAGTGAATTCATCAGCATCACGGTCCGCCACTTCAAACAATAAACCTTTCGTTCTATAATCCGCATTACGAATCGTATCCGTTACGTCTATGGTATAAGCTTCGTAGCTTTCTTTAATTTCTGTTCCGATAATATCTGTATATATTGAATTATCGCACAATTTACCAACAAACGAACCTTCTTCAGACAAATCGTTTTTTACCTGTCTCACTACGAGATCCGATAAATGCGTTCCGGTTTCATATCTGTCGGTTTTACGCATATGCAATACGGCAGAACGAATAATAGCATTCTTCGGTATTACATCGTCCAAAAAAAATTGGATCCATACCTTCGAAAAATAACTATTATCCCCGCGATATTTTGTGGATATATTATAAGTATTTTTTGTAAGAGCTCTCGGTTCCTTACGCAGTTCATAAGTATCTATATAATCTTCTGCGTAATTCATAATCGTAGGATCGATAGAAACAGGATAGGTTCTTGCAGGCTCATTCAGCCAAGCCGAGTCTGCAATTACCTGTAACTCATATTCATCCTTTGATTTTTCCGCAATATCGTAATAGACTTCCTCCGAAACAATCCCCTTCGCATCACTCATGCTCGGCGCGGGAATTCTGAAAATCACCTCGTTATCGTCTTCCGACTTAAAATTCAGAGTCTGCCCTCCTGCGTCAAGTCCCATTGTTAAATTGTGAATCTTTAAAATGAATTTAATTGTACTTTCCGAAGTTCTGTCATGAACAAGAATATTTTCTTTAATTCTCCCCTCTGAAAGCGTATACTCCAAATCAACACCCCTGATATATTCTTTAAATATCAGCTTTTGTCCGCTTTCGTCATTGATGATTTCGGATTGACTCATTACCTGATGATACGGCAGAAGAGATACAGAATACTTCCCCTTTTTAACGGTAAAAATAACCCCGTCCGAAATCTGTTCCGCAAACCGTACGCAAAAATCCCCGGAAGTATTTTCATAACCGTTAAAATCTATTTCTCCCTCGCAGCGCTTTGTTTTTATAAGCTGATTTTCATATCGGCGATAACTCTTTGTGCGTTCGTCAAAATAATTGATCGGCTGATTATAAATTTTTGTCCGATAACCGCCGTCATTCTTTTTGTATGTCCTGTAGTTGCTCCCTCGACAAACTTCCTCCAATTGACTCTTTGGCTTACGCCGAGGAATTTCGGACAAAACTTTTTCTTCACGATTAACGGAACGAACGTTATCCGTCGATACTTCTGCTTGCTGACTCTTTGTAATTTTGATTTTTTCCATGTTACACCTCTTTTTATTTTATTTCTATAATATACGGGAAATAAAGACTATCCCCCGTTGAAACCGCAATATGCTCACCTTCGCTTTGCCTTCGCAACATAAATCCATAACCGGCCACAGCATTTTTTCCGTATTCTTGCGTAAGGTCTATTGTAATATTATTGCCGTCGCTCGTATAGCGAAGCGCTCGATCTTCATACATCGGACAATCCTGCCATGTTGTCCGAAAACTGCACCACGAATTCAATAGCTTGTTAATAACAAATTTTTCACCATATAATTTAGGAAGATACAACACAATACTTTTGTTCTGTTCATTTTTCAAGTAACGCGTCAAAGTATTGGTCGGTCTAAATAACAAGCGCTTTTCTTTATCTTTGTAAGAACAGCAAATTCCCGAAAACGGTCCCGAAAAGTTACAATCTTCTTGCTTTATTACCGTGTCAGAAATAAATTTAGGGCAATATGCAGATATTTCAAAACTGATATCAGTAGCATTCGGGCTGCAAACATTTATATAAAATTCTATTTTCGAATAGCGTTGAACCCTTGGTCTGCACTCAATAACCTTTCCTCCGACAAAACCGACTAATCCGGTTATCATTGCAAAAGTATCCATATGGTCGCCGCTTAGAAGCACAGTTCCTTCTTTATCCTCAATCCTTTTTTCGTTGTCTGTTTCTATTTTGAAGCGGCATTCTTCTCCTTTGTGTTTAATCATCACTCCGTTATAGGTCGGCTCAATAATACAATTTTCAAAAATCAGTTTCCCATCAGATAAAGTTAAAAATTTTCGGTCTATTAACTTAACTTTGAAGATACCGCATTCCTGTTCAAATATTAATTCTCCATTCGTCTGAAGATAAATTTTTAGATTATAGCCGCAGTAAACTAAATCCCCGCTTTCTTTCCTCCGAAACTCCAAATCTATCAATTCTCCGTCCATCCCGTATATCGGACAACTGAAAAAATAATCATAAATCTTCTCTTCCCTCATAAAGCGCATCGCATAGTCATTTATTCTTTTTACGAGGAGTTCGTTATCGGTAATATTTTTAAGAATACAAACTTTTTCTTTTGCCGTCATTTTGTTCACCTATAAAAAGTATATCAGCAATTTTATGCCATTTTTTTTAAAAATCAGGAAATTAAAAAACGCCATTGCCAGCTATCAATTCGTTAGACCTTTTTTAAATTAAAAGAGAGACGCAACATTACCGTCGCATCTCTCTTTTAATTTTACTATGTTTCGATGTTCCCATACTCTGATTCAAATTCATTACTTGAAATATACTGCTGATTTTATCCGTAAAGTTTAGGTAAATCAAACTTATATTCCGGGTAACAACAATATCCGCTTTTACCATAATATCCCGTAGGAACTGCAAGTTTATTATCCTTTATTTCATAAACGTTTACTCCTTAATATATAGTTTCTTCATCTTTCATTTTTACTCTCGTGACCACGAAAGCGTATGTATCCTTCTTGCATGTATATCGCATGATTTTCCGTTCTTTCGCGATATTCTTCATTGCTCATCTTGCGGATATTGAGGATTCTTTCATCATGAAGTTTCCATACATGAATGTATTCTACGGCTTTATGCTTCGCCGCCTCAACATTCTTTGCTTCAAAAATAGCTTCATTGTACGGATAATCGACACTATACCTATTGCCGATGAAAACAGCATAATAAGTCTTCTTCTGCTCTGCGGTTCCGTCAACGTTCATAAATTCCTCCTGACGATTTTATAACTTATCCCAACTGAATACTGCTTGCCAGTGAGGCTAGCTAGACACTGTTCCGCCGCCTTGCCCAATTTGTTTTTGAGCCCAGATATAATCATCCAATCCCTTGTATCTCGGATCCCATACGTAACTTCCGAAACGGAATCCCATCTCGTCCAAAAGCGACAATAAATTATTGAACCCATTCTGTACGTAGCAATTCGTCGAAAAATCCATATCGAACGCTGTGTTGATTTTCCGCAAACCTTCCTTCTTCAAATCCTCCAACGCCGATTTTAACTGCGTGAGTGAATTGACACCGGGAATCGCAAGAACCGACAGCCCAGTCAGCGTATGTATAACATCCGCTTTCATCGGTCCCTCGGTCAAAATCATTTCTTTCGAAACAGCGCCGGCAATATGAACCCACGCCTCCGTCTTGCAACCGTCCTTTCGGTCGGTACTTGACACCCAACGAAATTTCCGTTTTTCGACGTTGTCCCTGCGAATCTGTAAGCCTTGAATTTGGCCGTGCCGATTCCGCACTGGAATACAATCGCCGCGTCCCCGTATCTTTTGAAATCGCAGGCATTCGAGTGACGGCTGATAACGACGTTATCACGTTCTTTGCGAATTTCGTAAACGTTCCGAGCAAAAGGCGTAAGCTCTGCTTTCTGCTCCGCCGAAAGATCGTAATCATAACCGAGGACAGCGCCTGTTTCCAGCGTAAAGGCTTCGAGCGAACTTTCCTGCAAAGAGAACTGTATCCAAAGCGCCGCAAGGTCTTTATGTTCCGAATTGGCATTCACGAACGCAATCGAGCCGCTGCTCAGGCTGTGATATACTTCTTTATCCGATTTCGCGTCGTCCGAGAAAGGCAGAGGCATAAACCGAAAATCGCGCTTTCCGTATCCGTATTTATTTTCTCCGAAAGCGGTTCCCATATCGATAAAGTGCTGTCTCGCTTCGTTCTCCCACCATTCACCTTCTACAATCATTGCTATCGGCTGCGCTTTATCCGGTTGTTCCTGCGAAAGTTTTTCGCTATTAATAAAACTCTTTTGCGTTTCCGAATAGGATTGAGTAGCAAAACTGACTTTGGGATCCAAATATTGCATTCCCCCGCTGAACAGCATTTCTACGAATTCCATTGCGTCCAACTTTCCCGGTTGATGCGATAAAAGATAGGCATTGGCAGCGGTAATTTTTACCGTTTGTCCTTCCGCAGTTTCCGTTCCTCCGATTTCTTCAAGTTCCGAAGCCGAGAATGCCCCTTTGGGGAACGTATAATCAGTTCCTTCCTCCCCGCCGTAGGTCAAATTCAGCTGAGCCGCATCTATACCTTCGTTTTGAGCCACAAGCGCAGAATAAACACAAGTAGTATAGAAACTCGCGTCCTGAGCCGAATAAGTGAGTCCTATCATTCCAGATTGCTGTATTTCGTCGAGCATTTCCTGAAATTCCGCATACGTCTTGGGATAGTCCGTCACGTTGCCGTCCGCATCTTCATGTAAAATTCCTCTGCTCGTTAAGAGGTCATGGTCGTAAACAATTCCTACAATGCTGTCCATATACGGAAATCCATGATATTTTCCGTCGCTTTCCTTGAAACCCTTTTGGAAATAAGGATCCATTTTGTCATAGATACTCATTGTTCCATTCCCGTCAGAAGCGAGATTCCCGCTTTCGTCATAGACTTTCTCGGTCAGTACGTCGGTGATATCCGCTGCGACGCCTTTCTCGTAAAAATCCCAATGATTGGTCGCGGCGGTATAAAAAATATCTTGCGTATAATTTCCGCTTTGAATATTGGTAATCAACGGGTCAGGTTCATAACTGGTTTTTTCACCGGGACTGATTTGCACTTCGACGCCGGTTTTTCCTTCCTCAAAATGTACGTCCGCATATTTTTCTTCAAATTTTTTGGCAAGCGTACTCGCCCAGGTCCAGCCAAGTCCGCCGTTATATACGCCGATTTTCAACTGCGTCTTTGTCGGATCACCACCGCCGCCTCCGGTCTGGCCCTGCTCTGCGCACGCCGCGAAAGACGACAACGAAAAAGCCGCCGCAAATAAAACAACCATTATCTTTTTGAAAATTTTCATAAATTATCCTCCTGTAAGCGTCTTTCAAACATTCTTCTTTTTTATAAATACAACGGCTGCAGCTGTTACCAAAACAGCCCCCGAAATTCCCCACGGGGCGATGAAACTGCCGCATCCGCCCGATTCGTTTCCTCCGCCGCCTTGTGTCTCGCCATCTTTCATTACAACGACGTTAAAACGAATATCCTGAGAATTTCCCGCTTTATCCGTTGCCGTGTAAATGACCGTATAAGTTCCGTACTTTTCTGCCGTAAATTGATTTTCGGTCACGGCAACCTCAGTATTTCCAAAAATTACTCTTACGGAAACGGACACGCTTCCGTCGGCGTTATCCGTCGCGGTCGCCGCGGGAAGAGAAATCGTGTCTCCGATATTCGCCGAAGTCCGTTCGAACTCTACGTCGATCTGCGGAGCGATAGTATCGTCTGAAATTTCGATTTCAAATGTACGGACGGTTTCGTTAGGAGTTTCCGTCCCGTCGTTCGAATAATAGCTGACATAGTAAGTCCCTTCCGTTTCGGGCGTAAATTCCGATGAAGAAGATGCGTCTTTTTGGGAAATCACTTTTCCGTCAAAGGAAACGACAACCGTCACCTTGTACTGTTTATCGCCGATTGTCGCCGAGGCGGAAGGCAAAGAAATTTTTCCGCCCGTAAATCCGCTTTGCGCTATCGTTCCGTCAATTTTCAAAGTCGGCGCCACACGAGAGTTAATAAAAATCGTCCTGTCGATGAAAGTAGCATTTCCCGCATTGTCCCGTACGGTATATCGAATGATATATTCTCCTTCTTTATCGAAAGAAAAACCGTCAAAATAGTCTGTGAATCCTTCCGAATCGGGCGTTTTTACAGTAATGACGACTTTTTCCGAAGGAATATTTCCGTCCAGTTTATCGGAAGCGGATACGTCTTCTTTGGAAATCAAAACAAAATCACCCGGATTTATGATTTCGTTTCCCGCAGCGATATTCCATTCCAACCCGGGTGCAGTGACATCGGGCAAGACCGTAATTTCACGCGTAATTCCGTCGGAATAATACAGCACGAAAGTTTTACCGACCTGTGTGAGATCGACTTTTTCCGTCTCCTTGCCGTCCAAAGTCACTTTTTTGAAAACATCTTTTTTCACGGAGGAAAGGAAACCGACATCGCCCGTACCCAGCCGTTTATAGAGCATTACATGTTCTTCGTCGTAATAGTCTTCCTGCGTAGCCTCCAATTCTTCTTTCTCTACCCCGTCGAAAATTGCGGAATACGTTTCGCTCTCTTCGGCGGTCAGCGTTTCCCGAGAAATATCCAGCCCCGTCATCTCCGTCATCGTCAGAGAAGCGCCTTCCGCCGCGTCCTTGACGATGATTTCTACGGTATATCCTCGTTTGAAACCGTCAAAAGCGTTTGACCAGCCGTATTTCTCGTCCGTAAAGGAAGCTACCGTATATTCGTTACCCTGATATTTCGTCGTGAATGAAAGCGTTTCGGAATCAAACCCGATATAGCCTACTCCGCTTACGCCGTTCCGCTCGCCCTCATCGTGTTTATGATAAAATCTCGCCAAAAAATCCGTAATTCCTGCTTTTTCATACCAGCCCGCCGTCTCTGTACCCGAATATTCTTTTATCTGTTCGGTATTCCATACGGTATCGGAATCATCGTAATTGGTCGTAAATCTTTCCCCTTTATATTCGACGACCATATGAGTAAACCAGTCCCGCCAGCTCGCGATTCCGGGAAGCATGACGACATCTACGTAATTCCCTGTATTTCCGTATTCCGAAAAGCGCACGCGCACTTCCCCGAAACCGCCTCCGACTTCCATCAGATCGGCCTGCAAGGACAGACTGAAATCTCCCGCAAAAATCGTGTCAAAGGCAAACGAAGATTCGCCGGCTCTGAAAGTCGTTCTGAGCCCCGATGCGCTTCCGTCGCTCGCAACGGATATGCTCGTTTTCCCCGCCTCTACTTTTACGTTTTCATTTTTCGTAATCAAAGCCCCCGGGTCTGAAAATTCATACGCCGTACATGAGACTTTTACCAAATTCGGATTCTTCTCTCCTTCCGTCTCGAACGATTCCACCCCTTGGTATGTAATCGTATATTCCCCCTTGACGTCGGGAATAAATTTCAGTTCCTCTGTGACGTCTTTATTTTTCACGGCGGAACCCTCAGGCCCGTCCACCGTCACTTTATAAACGCTTTCGGGCGTTCCGCCGCCTAAGGTCACCGTAGCTTCGGGGAGTTGAGTCTCCCGCCCGACAACGCCCGTTATCGGAGTCGTATCCACATCGATTAAAGGTATTTTTGTCCATTCCTCATAAAAACGCGGGAGCGAATTTTGCGTTTCTAAGGAAAAATCATAAATTTCCCCGTACGAAGCAATCGATGAAATACACATATCGGGACCCGCGTCCCACGCTTCAAAGGAAATAAGATATCCGTTCGGAAAAGATAATTTCGGAAGTCCCCAGCTCGTACCCGCGACGAATTCTTGCGTTCCGTCGAATGCCGCTATCGTCCTAAAATCCGAAGCGCTGTTATGCTGGGTTACCTGTATTTTCAGTACGTCGCCTTCCCAAACCAATTTCAATGCACCGTAATGATTCCAATTATACCCCGAAAACATCGGCGAACACATCGGACCTTCCGTCGCAAGCTCCGTGTTATACCAAGTATCTTCGTATCCCCAATACTGCGACGAACGCACTTGATTTTCATATAATACGAATGCTCCCGAATCACCCGAAGTTCCCCAGCTGTCCAAAGTTCTATATTTCACGGTAAACGTATTATTGGAATCTGTCGCGTCGGTAATGTGAAACAGAAAATCTACTCCCGTTCTAAAAGGTTCGTCGTTCTGAAACCCGAATTCTATGGTCGTATCTCCGTCGAATACTCCGTTGACCGACCCGTTATATGCGCCGTCTGATTCCAATAACAATCCGGACTTATCGAGTTTATCCGCTTCCTTATCCCCGCGGCGCATACTCGCCCCCGTTACGGAAACGAGTTCCTGCGTCTGTATTTCTTCCGCCCGCGCGAATGAGGGAACAGTCCTTCCGACGGGAATAACAAAACAAACCGCCATGACGCACGCAAAAATCGTCGCAAAACCTCTCTTGGCCGAAAAAACGACTGCGGTGCCCTTTTTCATAAAAGACCTCCTTAATTTTTGTCCGACGGAAAAGAGTGAAAAATCTTTTCCCGTTTTAGTAATTTTATTTTACACTATCGAGGACAGCTGTTTCCACAATAATATTGACCTGAAAAGCCGCATTATTGACTATTTTCCTTTTTTGAAGAATATATCATGAAAAAACGGAGACGGATAATTTATCCGCCCCCGAATTTCAACTGTCTTTCAAATTTTTAATCTTTTTTCTTTTTGGCGATAACAAGTCCTGCCGCGGCCAATGCAATTCCCGCGAAAACAGACGACCCGAACACGACGGAACCGCATCCGCTCTGAGCCTCAGTTTTCTGCGCATCCTCATATTTTGCGGTAAGAGTTACTTCTCCCGTGACTTTGAACGTATAAGTCGTTTCCTCGCTGACGAGTTCATCGCCGATATACCACCCCTTAAATTCTTTTCCTTCTTCCGGGGTATTCGCGATTACCGTAACGCTCGCGTCTTTGGCGAAATTTCCGCTCGACCCTGTGTGGTCTTTAATCGTTCCTCCGCTGACCGTTACCTTATAACCGAGAGCGGGAAGCGTAACGGCTTCAAGCGTCGTTTCGGTCTTTCCCTCCGCATCTAAGAACAGTTTGCCGCAATCTTCGCAAATCCAATACGCCTTATTTCCCGCGGTTTCCGCCGTAGCGTCTTTTGCTTCTCCGCTTTAAGAGTATGATTTTTCGCGTCGATTTCTCCGTATTCCGCACCGCAGACTTCGCATTTTGCCTTCGCGGAACAGGTCGCCTCGCCTCCGCTATGCGCCGCTTTGCCGTCTATCGCGTCGCAACGCGAACATTTATGCCAATGATTTTCTCCGTCGCTCGTCCATTCTTTTGAAAAATCATGTCCCAGAGCGTCGATTTCCTCCGTTTTCGTACCTCCCCGTATTTCTGACAACTATGAACTGCCGCGCGCAATGTTTCAATCGCATATCGATTGTTCGGCACAAATCCCGTCCAACAGCTTACCCCGCCGGCATAATAAAACGGTTTATCAAATTCTTTATGCCGTTCAATCATGCGGTCATAATATTTCGATTCCGTCTGAAAGTATTCCCAATAAACCAACTCGATGTTTTCAGGAACTTTTTTTCTAATATTTTCGGGAACACTGTTCATTCCGTAATTTTTGCCATAATAGTCGCCGTCATTTACAGGACGAAAAAACATGTCTGACCACATCATCGGATGAAAGCCGTATTTATTTGCTATTTCTGAAACTTTTTTCAAATGAGAAAGCAAAATATCAAATTTTTTCGGAAAACCATGTTCGTCACTGAATTTTCCACGTCCGAGCAAATACGCCTCGTCCATTCCTATATTTACTCTTCGCGAAGAAAAACATTCCGCGAGGGTCTGAAATATATGTTCTATCAAACGATACGTCCGTTCGTCTCCGACGAGAAGAATATCGTCAATATCATTTATTTCTTTATATTCCCAGTGTCGAAAAATTCCTTTTATGTGCGCCAATACTTGTACACAAGGTATCAACTCAACAGACCGACTCTTTGCATAAGCATCAATTTCTTTCAGCTCGTCTTTTGTATATTTCCCGCGCAAATAGCCAAACATAGGCTCTTTTTCCACCTCATACGTATCTTCCGTATAAAGCTGTAACGATGTATACGATGGAAACAAAAAGGACATATTTCAGAATATTTCAGCGATAAGGGGACGTATCTAAATAGAATACATCCCCCCTCTTTTTACTTTTTCTGTCAAATATAGCTTATTGAATAGATTTTCGTATAAGTTTTCGCATATATTTTGTATAGTCTTTTTTTGCATTAAATATTGCCTGAATATAAACAATATTGTTGGTTTCATCTACCGTATAAAATATCAAATAGTCTTTATGAATAAGAAACTTATACCCCATACTTACCAGTAATCTGTCATCAGGATTCGCACCGCTATTCGGAAATTCTCCAAGCGTATAGCATTCTGTTTCCAATTCTCTAACGAATCTCTTGGCTGTTTCCTTTTCCCCCGATTGCTCAGCAATATATATGGCGATATCCCACAAATGTCCTTTGGCAGTATCGGTTATGTCTATCGCATATTTCATAATTTCAAATTATCAATATCCTTATAGATATCTTTTACAGCTGTACGCAAAGACTGGACTCGGCCGAGTTTTATATCGTCTTGCGACTGGGCCAGTTCCGCATAGATCGCCAACCGTTCCTGTAACTCGATAATAGTTCGTTGTTGCTCCAAAAAATCCGCATGACTTAAAAGAACGGTATCTTCCCTACCGTTTACTGTAATCGCCACAGGATGCTGATGCGCAAGAGCCGATACTTCCGCATAGTTTGTTCTAATATCTTTTGATGGCCTTATTGATATTTCACCGTTCATCATATATCGTCTCCTTATATTGGTAGTCATATTATAACTTAATTTTGCAACCTTGTCAATAATATAATATGCCATTTCCAGAATTTTATTTTAACCATTAAGTTTTCGCGGTTTCAATTTTTTATCGTTCACTCCTATTACATAATATCCCTCTCATAAAACGTCGGCTTATGCCCGCATTCTATATTATTCATGTCCGCCGCCCACAGCACAACTCTTGCAGAAGCAAAAATATAAAATCGTGAACGTGAGTCGATTCAATTATATCTCCGCAATGCTTACAATGTATTGCATTTCTGATAATCTTCTCCATTATTCAAACCACAAGATTATTACGCAGTTTTTTTACGGGCATTAATGTATTCGTCTACTGTGATTCGTCTTTTTCTTCTTTTTCATGTCTTTGCTCCCTCTGCTAAAATAAAAAAGAAACCGAAAGGACTAAAAAATAAATACAGAGCCAGACGCTGGAGATTAGCCACTCCCATCACTGACTCTGTACTATTCAATAACCTTTCGGCTTCTTTAAAACATAAAGCCACGCCATTGTGGACCGCTCTGTGCGCTAAGTCCGTAACGATTCCCTACCTGCCTTCAGATAAGTCTAACACCCTTTCGATGTATCGAGAGCCTGGGCGCAATCTTTATGTTTGGCATTAGTATATCAGACAAAAATAAGATTGTCAAGGCTTTTTTGAGGATTTTTTGACATTTTTTGCAAAAATTTTTCCTTAAATGTTTCGTTTTTTCCCTAGACTGAGATTGTATCGTATAACTGATTTCAGTCATACTTTTTTGCGTTTTTTAAGAATCAAGAACACCCCGCCTCCTACAGCGGCAAGTACAGCGATGACGATGAGAGCGATGATTCCTCCGCTTATTGATTTTTCGATTTCAAAAGAATATTCGCTCGTGTTCCCGGCCTCGTCGGTTACAACTACCCTATATATACCGACCTCCCTCAGTTCGCTGTCAAGTTCATAATCTTCTACGTTTCTGTATTCTATTCCGTTTTCGAGAGTTGCATTTTCTCCGCGATAGATGACCGTTCTCTTCGTGATTTTCCCGTATCTGAATTCCGTGTTTTTCAGTTTTTCTTCGTCAATCAAATGTCTGAATTGCTCTTTCGCTTGTTCCTTGCTGTGCTTTACTTCGCAAATTTCACAAGTCGCATTCGCATTATCCGCAACAACCATATCAAATTCGCCGACGGCGAATTGAAGCTGAAAAACTTGCTTTTTCGGATTCGCAATCTTTGTTTCGAGCAACACGATGTCTTCCATCATTCTACCCTTTATATCGCTTAAAATCCGTTCGATAACAGCATTTCTTTCGTCAATCGAAAGCTCCTGAAACTCCTCGTCTTCAAGCAACGATTGCACAAGTTCTTTTGCTTGCGAATATCTCATTCCCGGTTGAGTAAAAACGGTTTTGTAGTTCTTTTCCCGACCGACAGGCAACGTCTGAATATCGATATCAACCGTTAAATCCAAAGCATCGAGATACTCTTTTATTTCTCTTCTATGATCTTCCGAAATCGTTACGGTCTGTTCTTCTTTATTTCTGATTTCGAGCAGATTCTTAAGCCGCTTTGTAAATTCTTCTTTGTTGATTCTGTCAAGAATATCGTTCGAGTTCTGCCTGTCGTTTCGCAAATTCCTTGCCGAAACGCCCAAATCGTGAGACATAAAATCTTTCGTCAGAACGTCTAAAATGAAACGATGGTTGACGTCTTCCACAACGCGGTTTATCGCGCTCGTCAACTCGTTTTTCTCATATAAATCATAAAGCGCGCGAAAATGCCCGCCGTACTGATAGCATTTAAGAGAATGCTGAATATTTTTGGCTATCGCGCTATCGACGTATTCGTCAACGCTTTTCTTGTTTGCGAACGTAGATTTTTCGTTATACTGCACACCGCCAAGGCTCATCGTGCCGCCGTAACATATATATTCGTCGATCCCCTTAATGCCGAGAACTTCTTCAAACTCTCTGTACGAAATAAACGTGGTATGAAGGAAAATACAACGGTCATATAACTGCTCGTCTTCGGAAAAAAAGAATCCGAGCGAATCCGTACCCGATAACACGATTTTCATTCCGCAAGCGGCAAATATATCCGAAAAAAGCGCAGCGCCTTCGATAAAATCTTCGATAAGCGTTACTTCGTCTATAAACACATATTTGTATCCGCTGTTCATCAGGTATTTTAAGTCCTGATTTATATCGCTTAAACCGATTCCCGCACTGACTTGAATAAATGCCGTTTTTGAAAAATCTTCTTCATTCATTTCGGCTATAACCTGACGTATGAGCGTCGTTTTACCCGTGCGCCTTAAGCCGTAAAGAATAAAAACCCTGTCTCGAACATCTCCGTAAACATAATCGCAAATATTCTTATAAAGATTTCTCTTTTTGTAATTTGCGACTGTCTGAACGTAACTTTTCAAGTTTTCTCCGAGCATTACATCGGTTCTGAAAACGTGCGTTTCCCTTTTTTCTTGCTCGTTTTTCTGCGGTTTGGGAAGCATAAAAGTAAGCTCTTTTTCTCTCTTTTGCAGCTCTCTTCTTCTTTCTATCTTCACTCGCAAATCGTCTACAATCGCATCATCGACATATTTACTTTTCTTTTTGCCGCCCTCTGTCCACTGCAGATAATATCTCGTTTTACCGTTTATATTTTTCTTCGAGATATACCCCGCCGGTAATTCGGCTATTTCTTTTTGAACTTGTAAAAGCTCATTCTGATTTTCTTGATTATTCATTGTGATCTCCGTCAAATACTGTATGATCTCCCACATTTATTTGTTGTAACCACATTATAACCCCTTTATTTAGATTTGTCAAGGGGTTATGATAGGTTATAAAACTACTTTTTGAAAAATAACAGAGAATTTTGCCGAAAAACATTCAAGCGACTACGTTTTGTAGCCGCTTTTTCGTATTATTTCTTCGCCGATTCCACTTGATTCAGTTCGAACCAAGTAGCATTTTTTATAACTTCATCTGCATTACCTTATCATATAATCAAAAAAATATTTAATTTGCAGAGTTCGTTTCTGTCATTTGCCGGATAAATAAGTTTTTGAAAAGAGACTGCTCAGATAACTTTAAGTTCCCAAAACAGTTTCTAAAAAGGTGCAAAAATGAATTGTTTCTAAAATCTTGGTTCGCAACCGACAGCAAGCGTTCAGGCGAGAAGCGCGTTGATTTCTTTGCGGAATTTAAGCCACCTCTCCGCGTCAATCCGCCCCGTGAAGCCCGATACGCCGATTTTATGCAAACGGCGGAGCAGTTCTTCCCGCCCGATCTTTTTGTCCGCCGCCCGCAAGGCGCAAACGTCCTGCAACCCGTCGAAAAAAACTTCCAGCCGCAACGACGCCAACGCGCCCTGCCTCCCCGGATAAACGATAAAAGAATCTCCGCTCTGAAATCCGCCGTCGGCGTCCGATTGAAAATACGGATCGACGGGATAGCGCGAATACTGAGAATTATAGAAATTAAATCCCCAATGCAGAAAACCTTTCGTTCCCGTTTCGTACAGTTGCGCGCCCAAAATACGGTTGCGTATCGAGGGCATATTGAAAAATCGGTTGGATTCGTAGTGCCCGAATTGACCGCAACAATAATACGCCCATTCGGGAGAAGGTTTGAAGGCAGAAAACGCGTTCGTCGCCACCACGGGCACGTCCACAAGTCCTTTTCTGTAATAGACAGGCTCGCTCATGGCGTCCATAAAACGATACCCGGGAAGCAACGGACGAATTATCTTTGCCGCAGCGACATAACCTTCGTCATTTTCTTCGGAAGGTTCGTCGGAAATATGGAAATACACCCGTTCCGCATACCCTTCTCTTTTCAGAAAGTTATCTAATTCGGGCAAAAAACGCCGCAAAAACGCTTCGTACTCCCGTCCGCAGGAAGAAGTCTCCCAGCCGAAAATTTTTCTCTCGTTTCCGGCCTCGGACGCGACGATTTTCGGGCAGTATTTCCCGCCCCATTGCGTCGCCAGATGGCTCATTTCAAAATATCGGATTCCTTTTTTAAAGGCAAAAGACAGAAATTTTTTCAGTTCGCCAAAATCGAAACTAAAACTTTCGCCGTTTTTATAAACGCGTACCAACTGAACGGTTTTTCTCTCCCTACCCACCTCCGTATCGAGCGGCGGCGTAAACAAAGGGACGTACAGCATATTCATCCCGTGCCCGACCGCTTCAGACAGATAACTGCCAAGAACGGTATAAAATTTTTCCGAAAACGGTTCGCAATCATACCGCTCGCAAAGGCAATCGTAATGAAACCAATTCGTATAAATCAAATCGGACGGGGGCAGCAGCGCGTCGACAACCGTCAGCGTATACACCGCGGAAAGGGAAAGACCGTAACCGTCGGACACAGTAATACGGATAGGGTATTTCCCCGCGGGCAAGGCTTCGCTTCCGCCGTCTACCGTCACCCAGAGAGACTGCCATTGTTGCGGACAAAGCCGTATGCCGTTTTCGTGAATCGGCATTAACAGATCGGGATATGCGGCGGCTTTGTTTTCCTGAAAGATCACCCAGTCGTCGCCGTCCGGACGTCTGGTATACCTGCCCGGTATACACTCTACCGTTCGCACGAATACTTTATCGCCGAACGCACTTTCCGCCGAAACCTTGCAATCCAGCCGCAAGGCGTATTCCGAACGGATACACACCTGAAAATGAAAGCGTTCGTTTTTCAGACAAGATCCCTCGTTTTCCAGCAGCGCAGGTTCGCCGTTAGGAAACACTTTATCGAGGGAAGAGACAAGTTTTATTTCAAAATCTTTTCTTTCCATAGTTCTGTTTCGATTTAAGGAATTCCCTTTTTCTATCGCATATTCCTCTGCCGAAATAATTGTTTTCTTAACTTATTTTTCCAACGTATGCCGCTCAAACATATCGTCTTTTTCCGGCCTTAATACGAAAGAAAAATCAATCTTTCTGTCCGTCATTCTATATTCCGCCGCCAATTCCGGACCGCAGGAGGAAGAACCGATTCCCGACATGCGGTAATCGAGAAACAAATATTTCTTTCCCGTTTCCGGCATATCGCAGGCATGGGGCGTATACTCTTCCGGCAGCCAACGGGAAGCCGTGAAGGAAAACGCCGTATCGGTGCTCACCCCAAGATAAACATTCTCTCCTTCCAAACACACGAACCGGCTGTCGCAATGCGATCCGCTTTCCTGCGGCACATCGTACATATAAAACGCCTCGTCCCACGGGCAGCGATAGAGCCCTACCGGCGCGGCGGCTTTTCTATCGCAGTACGCCTCTCCGGGGCCTCGCCCGAAATAAGTCAGCTCTTCAAACAGCGGACACACGGGCAGACAAATTCCAAAACGCGGCAACCACCAGACGCGCGCGCCGAGTTCCGCGCGCAAGCGGACGTGCACTTCGCCCGAAGCGGTGAAACGATATTCTATCGCCGCGTCCGCCACGGGACTGACGTAGTCGGAAACAATCTTACCTTTTACGACGATTTTCCCGGAATACGTCCGCACGGACACAGGATAAAAATTCGCCCGATCCAGTTGCTGCTGTTTCCACCATATTACGCGATATCTGTCGTTATCGATAGGCGCTCGCCAAACGACGATTCGGCTCTCGCCGTCGATGATCTTCCGCCCGTTGACGACGTACTCTTGCGGCAGCCCTTTATCCGACAATATAAACCGCCAATTTTCGCCTTTCGCTTCAACCCTTCCTCCCTTAAACAGAAATTCCGGGCAAAAGCGTTTTTGTCTGACCGAACTTGCCTTTTCCGACAAAACGAACTGTCTCGTCGCAAGGACGTAACTTTCACCCAGATACCGCGCACGGAAATCGAATCGGGCGTACGCGTATCCCTCCGTTGTTCTAAATTCGTCGGCAAGCGAAAAGACAATGCGTTCTCCCCTGTCCAAAGGACTCAGATCCACCTCTTCGGAATACTTTTTTTCGCCGTTAACTTCAACGGAAAAGACGCACTCCGCTCCGCTGAAATCGAAAAAAGCGTCGCGGGAAAATATTTCGTATCTGCCTTTCTTTTCGGCAACGTCTACGGGGGCGTATGCCTCCCGCACCTCGTAAAGCGAGGGATTAACAAGCCTGTCTGTGGAAACGAGGCCGTCCACGCAAAAATTTCCGTCGTTCGGATAATCGCCGAAATCCCCGCCGTAACGCACTCTTCTTTTCCCGTCCTTTTCGTCTATAACGGAATGGCTGCACCACTCCCAAACAAATCCGCCGCAAAGATTGCGATGTTTGTAAATCAGATTCCAATACAATTCAACGTCGCCGCAGCTATTACCCATGGCATGCGTATATTCGCACAGTACCAAAGGCTTGGGAAATTTCTTTTTCAGAAATTCCTTAATCCAATCCGTATCGGGATACATACGGCTGTAAAGATCGGTAACGGTCTCCGGATAAAATATCATCTTTTCATCGCCCACGGTTGTCCGCTCGTAATGCACCAGCCGCGAAGAATCTTTCTTTTTCAGGATTTCCCCCGCCGTCAGGATATTTTCTCCGAATCCCGATTCGTTTCCCAAAGACCACGAAACAACGGAAGTGCGGTTTTTATCCCGTTCGTACATACGCATCACACGCGATACAAATTGCTCTTTCCATGCGGGATCCCGGCATAAATCAAGGCACAGCCATTTTTCCGTTTCCATGTTCTGCGTTACGGAACCGTGGCTTTCCACGTCCGCTTCCACCATCAAATAAATTCCGTACACGTCGCACAAAACGGGAAAAAGCGGATGAGGCGGATAATGGCTTGTGCGCACCGCATTGATATTGTGCGTCTTCATCAGACGAATGTCTTTCAGCACGTCCTCTGCCGATTCGACGTATCCGTTAACCGTCATGGAATGTCGGTTCACACCTTTGAATTTCAGAGGTTTTTTATTCAGCAGAACGGTATTTTTTTTCACTTCTATTTTGCGGAAACCTACCCGTTCAAGTATATATTCTCCCGCGCAAGAAATCGTCAGTTCGTACAATTCAGGCTTTTCTCCGTTCCAAAGTTCCGGATTTTCAACGACAAGTTCAGCGTTTTTTCCTTGCGCGCTTGTAATCACAGCGCCTTTGCGGCACAGTATCAGAGATGAAACCCTGTCCCCTTCGAACACGATTTTGCCCCTCTTACCGTCAGGCGAAATCTCCGTTGATATTTTATAGTCGAACAAATGTCCTTCCGGGCGGTTTAATAAGTATACGTCGCGGAAGAGTCCGCTCATGCGCAATTTATCCTGATCTTCAAGATAGCTGCCCGCACACCACTTGAATACAACGACGCGGATCTCGTTTTCGTCGTTTAAAAAATCCGTAACGTCAAATTCCGCGATGCAATGAGACGCGCTGGAATATCCGACGAAAACGTCGTTTATATACAGATATAAACAACTGTCGGCACCGTCGAAATTCAGATAATACCTGCCCTTTCGCTCCGGCAACGAAAGACTCGCGATATATACGCCCGCAGGGTTGTCTTTAAGTATATAGGGCGGCGCGTACGGAAAAGGGTAATTGATATTCGTGTATTGATGAGCGTCGTATCCCAGTACTTGCCAATTGGAAGGAGTGGAAATTTTCCTTTCTCCTTTACAAGACCAAATCGCTTCGTCGTATTTCGGGAAATAGGAAAACTCCCATTCCGTTATGTATCTGACTGCAGGCGATTTATCCGATAGGATATCGCACTCCTCAGAAGGGAAAGGAACGTAAAATGCTCGCGCAGGTAAAGCGTTTACTTGTGTTATCAAAGTGTTATGATATAATTTTTCCATTCTTAAACCGATTGTCCGAAAAAGATACGCGCTCGACAAAGGCCGAGCGCGCGCCTTTCAAACCGTTATTTTAATATTCTTATGCGTTCGCGGCGGCGTTCCACGCCTCGTACCCCACAACCGCCGCTTTTTCCGTTTCGGAAAGTATGCCGTATACGTCGTTGATCTTCTGTTTCAACTCCGCTTTCGCCGTTTCGTCCGTCAATGCGTTGTATTTCTCTATCAATCCGCTTACGTATTCCGGCGTGGCGTACGTCACCGACGTCATCATTATATCCATCGCATAGCCGATCATGTATTTCGTGCTTCCGTTCACGTCTTTCCACCACTGCATATCCAGATAGAAATATCTGTCTGCGGGAAGTTCGAACGATACGAACTGCCATTGTCCCTTTTCCACGCAATGATCTTCGCCGATCATTCCTTCCCATGCCGCCGACGAAGTCGTAGAGGAATACACCGCGCATCTTCTTGCCTGCGTATCCGCTTTGAAGTAGAAGAATACTTTTATCGCTTTGCCCGTTTCGTTCTTGATTTGCGGCATCACCCGAAACGCGGAATTCGCCGTCCAGTTCTCGCTCACTTTAACGTTCAACGACGCTTCGCCGAGATGACTCTCGCCCTCGCTAAGGGTTATCGTCCCGCCGATTTCTTTCCCCGTCGTTGCAAGCACTACTTTGCATACGCTCTGATAATACGCGATAACGGGATCGGCAAACTGCACGAAACAATCCGAATCCAGACGATCGGTGATATACGTTTTTACAAAACTTTCGTACGCCGCCTTTATTTCCGCGTCCGTTTGCAAATCCTGCGTCAGCGAACGGTATTCCCGAATAATACCTATCTTTCCTTCGTCGTCGGAATCCGTCGTTATCGCGTTGATTTTTTCGAGGAAATCTGCCTTGACGATCGTACGGTAAGCGCTTTCATAGAACGCGTCGTATGCAGCTTTTATCTCCGTATCGTTCTGAAGCGATTCTTCCAGACTTCCGTAATAGGCAACCACCGCCTCCATGTCTTCTCTTGCCGGGGCGTCGCCTGCTGCGGAAATAAGCGCTTTGAGCGTAGCAAGCGCAGGTTTCTTTATATAAGTTTCGCGGAATGATGCATATTTCGCCGCCACCTCAGAATCTTCCTTCGCCGACGCGGGCATCGTTTCGTAATACGCGGATACCGCCGCTACTTCCGCCGCCGTATAGTCGGTTCCGAGCGCGTCAACCATGGCGATAAATTCCGCTTTATAATTGATACGAACCGCTTTTATATCCGTCAGATACAATTCGTCGCGAAAGCCGATAGCGGCGCGATCGAGCGGCGTATTCCACGTGTAAAACCGCAGAACGAATTCTCCTTGCGCCGCCGAAGTCGGGATGCGTATCTTTACCCATTCCCCCGTCGTAAATCCTACTTTCGTCGCTCCGGCGTAATCGAGATAATACATGCCGTTTGCGTTTGCCGTCGCATAGGAAGAAACCGCCTTTACGTAAAATTCCACCGCGTCGTACCCGGATAAATCCACGTTTTCCGGCATCACCATTCTTATTTCATAGCGATAATAAGAATACAGACTGCCTATATACTGTACGAATTTTGTGGAATATCCCCCCGCTTCTTCGGGCGATTCGGGAACAAGCGACTTTTTGGCGCCGTCCATTGCCTGATATTGCACGCCGGAGGTAATTTGCCCCAATCCCGCTTTGCTTGAAAAATACACAAGCGTAGCGTCGTTCTTTGTCACTCCGTCGAACAGAGCCGCTTTGTACAGCGCTTCTACCTCTTCATAACCCGTTACGAGTTCTCGACTCGCCGCCGAAAGGATTCTGTATACGTCCACGATTTTCGCGACAAGTTCCTGATCGGGATTCGACTTATCGAGTGCGGAAATCAAGCCGTTGACGTATTCGGGCGTAGCAAAGGTCCAAGAACCGATATAAAGATCCGCGCCGTAAGCGAGATTGTCTAGCGAACCGTTATAGAACGTTACCTTAAATGACAGCGCTCCGAGATTATCCTTCGCGGGAAGCCCTTTGTTGGCTATGCCGAAACATTCCGCCGGAATGGATACAAGCGTCCATTTACCGCTTTCCAAAACTACGCCCGTCGGCCACGAGGCCATCGTGAGATCTACGCTTGTATTGTTATAAATATAAGTAAATACGCCGTCTTTTCCGCTCAGATCGGTTGCCGAAGGATTTTTTACCGATAAAACCAGCATCTGTTTCGTCGTCGTGTCCGCAGAAGTCGTCACGTGAAGACTGCCTTCCTCTTCGGCGTACGATTTTTCCACCGTGAATCCTACGTTTGCCGCCGTTCCGCCTATATCCGTCTTCGCGTCGATTTGGTTTTCGCCGTATAACGCGCCGTAATAGGCGACTTTCCCGCCGTTTTGAACAGCGACGGAGTTCACGTACTGCTCCACAAAGGAAGCATACTTAGCGGAAACGGTAACGCCCCAACTTTCCACAATCTGATTTTTCTCCTCGGCAGAAAGGTTTTTATAGGCGTTGGCAATCGTCAACTTTTCTCTTTCCGAAACGTTCGCCGCATTCTCATCCAAATCGTCCACAGCGGCAATAAACGCCTGCATCGCCGTCAGTTCTATGCGAAATTCGATTGTTTTTTCTGCGGAATTATAATCGTCCGTACCCGCTATCGACGCCGTCAACCCGTAAACGCCCACGGGCACGATTGTTTCCGTTACCACAGCCCCGTTCTTGCTGAGTTGATAGCTCACGTCCGCTCCGTCAACGTATTCGAAGAGTCCTAGCGCGGAAAAATCTACGGCTGCCGCTTCGTAATAATATGTAAAGCTCCCTCCGCTAACTTTTTCCGTCGTTCTTAGATTCCACGATCCTTTTTCGACGTTTACCGTTACGGGAATCTCAACCGTATCGTATTTATCGGGATTTTCAGGCGTATAAACAAGGGTAAAACTTTGATTTTCGCCCGCATGCAACGTTGTAGAGCCGCTCTCTTTCCACGAATATCCCTCGTCGAGTTCCGCCACGTCCGCCAGCGTAAGCCCCGCTTCATAAGTGACGCTATACGTCGTTGTTACGTCGACGATAGGCGTTTTTCCCGTTACGGTAACTTCGCATACCGCCGTCGTTTCCTCGCCCCCCGCCGTCAGTTTCACCGTAATCGACGCAACACCTTTCTTATGCGCCACAAGTTCTCCGTTCTCCACGGATACGACGCTCTCGTCAGAAGAAGCGTAAGTCAACAAGTACTTCGATTCCCCATATCCGCCCGGCATCGCCGTTAAAGTCAACGTGGAATCTGCCGTCATCGTGACTTCCGTTCGGTCGAGCGTAAGCGTCAACCGCGGTTGTTCGCCGCCGGGCGCAGGGTCTGTTCCGCACGCGGCGAAAGCAAACCCGGCACCCAGACAAAGCGTTGCCAAAATAACTTTTTTGCTTTTCATTTTCCTTCCTCCCCCAAAAAATTTTTTTTATTATTTTTCGCCGTAAATCGACGAGAAATATATTGCCGTTCTCTCTAATTGTTTGCCGAACGAGATCTGCATAGTAATATTCTCCGATGAAGAAGCGTCAATCTCGAATTCCACCCGCACCCACGTTTTCGCTTTGGCATGCACCGTCTGCCCGTTATAGGTAACGGTATAATCGTAATTACTGTCGTTGTATACGTAGAAATAAATTTTCCGATAGGCATAAACGTTTTCGTCGGGGACGGAAAGGGTAAGATTGTACCAAACGTTTTTCGAGCTGGCGGTAAATTCGCCCTGTTTAATCACAGTGCTTCCCTTTTCGTTTCCGTATGCCACTGCGGTTGTATAAACGGGCTTTTCGCTCATCGCCACGTCGCTCCCGGCGCCTCCGTCTATGCTTGTAAAGATCTGAGCGCTACCGCCATTTTCGCCCAAATGCACCAAAGCGTTTTCCTTAAAGCCGTAGCGATTTTTCAGATATTGTGCATAACGCGTTCTGAACGCTTCGTACCCCACGATTTTTTCACGCTCGGCTGCGTCCGAATTTTCCACCACGCCTGCCGCCATGGCTTCGCTTTCGGAAGTAATCGCGTCCAAAGCCCCGATCATACCGTTGATCTCCTCAGCCGTTACCGTTTTGAAAGGAGACACGTAAATATCCAGCCCGCTCGTCATCTGCACGGTTACGCCTACGTAATAGAAAAACTTGAACGTAAGTTTGTCGTCTATCGACGTCGGATCTATTTTTGCCCCCGCGCCCAATGCGGCGTTCACCCAAGGCAGCGAATCTTTATCGAGCATCAGCATATTCCATGACTTCGCCTTCAACGTCCAGCGGTTAGGCCACATCTGTACGAAAATATCGAAGTTCATGTTATTGTAAATATACGTATAGATCCCCTGCGCCCCAGAAATATCTTTTATCGTCGGATTCTTTACCGTGAGATACACATGCTCCCACTGCACGTACGTTGCCGCAGAAGTAATGCGGATCGTATCTTCGCCGTAAACCGTCTTGTCTCCGAAAGAAACTTCCGGAATAACGTTTGTCGCGCTCGTTCCGTTGTCCGTACCGAATCTTAACGATACCTGTTCCATACCCAGCGCTTTGCCGTAATAGGTCACGTTCGTATCGCCGGGAGCAATCACGCCGAGAATCTCGCGGGCATAAAATTCGTCGTACCATGCTTTCACGTCTCCCGATTGTTGCCCGGCGGAAAGCGCCGCGTAAACGCTGATAATCTCCGCCTTTTCTTTTTCGTCAATCTCTGTTCCGTACACATCGGCGAGTTTTTGCATAATGCGCAGCGCCACGCTTTCGTACGCAGTCTGCGATTTCTGATTTTCGGAGAGCATCTCGTATATGCCGCGTATCCGTGAAAGTTCTTCAAGCGTCGGATTTCCGCCAAGCGATCCGATCATTTCGTTCACCGTGTCCGCGTTCGCAGGTAACAGCGAGCTGAAATACAGCACGGCGTCCGTCGCCAGATTCCAATCGGCTTCGCAGTGAATATTAAACCGAAGCCCGCGAATATCGCCGCGGGAAATTCCGTCGTACACCTTCGCCCATTCGTTGATATAAACTTTCGTCCATGCGTTCGCTTTTAAGGTAAAATACAGCGAATTTCCCACTTCCAGCCGATAATCTTCCGCCGACTCGTTGTACACGTAGAAAAATACCGCGTCGTAATCCGAACTTCCCGCGTCGGAAACGGAAGGCAGCACGAGATACATATTAAGCGTATTCCAGCCGTCCCGTTTTGCTATCGTCAACGCGGTGGAGCCCGATTGACCTGCGTACGACCTCTTATCCGTAAATTCAAACGTTCCGTCAAACGGGCTCAGCCCGAAGATCTTATTCCAATCCTCATCCACCTTTCCCGTATCGTACTGTTCGCGGAACGCCGCCTGATACCGTCCGCACGCTTCCCCGAATGCGGCTACCGAACCGCCCGTCACGCCAAAGCGGGTTTTCGTCGAAGCGTAAAAGTTTTCGAATTGCACATTCACGTTTTGTCTTTCCGCCCCGCCGAGCAACGCATAAGCGAAAAGAACGTCGGAAAGAAATCCGAGATCGGCGTTGGCTACGTCCGTAACTTCAACGCAGCGATTGATATAAGCGGGGATCACCGCGACGTATTTTTCCGCAACGGCTTTCTGCACCGCCGAAGAAGAGAATACATAAACGTTCTTAATCGCCTCAATCTCTTCCCAGAGCGCAGGCAAAGCCGATTCGTCCGCTACTGCCAGCCGCGAGCCGATACTGTCGCAGACGGCGTTGAACTTCGAGGCGAGCGCCGCCTCGTAATTATTCACGGCACGCTGCGATTTGGGAGAGAGAACGTCGTACAACGAAACGATGCGGGCAAGATTCGTCCCCGTTGCGTCGTCATCGGCAAGCATATCGTCTACGGTGGACGCATTCAGCCCTTTTACGCAGGACAAATAAAACGTGCCGCCCTCGTTTGCCGACCACGGATTAATTGCAAACTTCAACATGCTGTCCGAAATATTCCCTCTGAACGCCCCGTTTTCGCCGCCGAATACCGTGGACCAATCGGTAAGATACACAAGATTCCACTTTCCTTTTTTAAGCGGTTGCGTCCAACCGACGCCGTTATCCGCCCATGCGTAATATCCGTAATCCTCATCGGAAGCGTTATAGATATAAACGTACCATGTATCGTAATCCGTCATGAAATTATACACAAAAGGATCGGTAAATTTTACGTTCAGCTCCCACCTTTCGATGCTGCCCGCTTTTTCCCAACTGATTTTCGTGCTTGCTCCCTCGTCTCCGTAATACATATCGGTTGAAAGAGAGGCTTCCACTTTATCCCCTTTCGGGTTGAAAGAAAATTCCGCCTGATCCAGCCCCATTTCGCTGTTGAAATAAACAACCGTATCGCGATCCGTTTCCGTATCGGGATGCCTAAGTTTAAGTAACCCCGTCCTGACGGCGGCAACCTTTCCGTAATTCACCAGACACCTTTCGTATTCGCTAAGCGAATCGTACAAAGTTTCGAATTCCTCGATCTGCAGGCGCAGACTTTCTTCGTCTTTAAGCGAAAGTTCGGAAACGTCGGGGAATTCGTCGGCGTATTCGTTGAGATAATCCGGCGTAACGTTGGGAAGCAGATACACGTTGGAAAGATACATCTCAACGGAAGGAAGTCCCTGCCATGCGCCGTTTGCCGAATAATAGCAACTGAACGTCATGCCGTTGATATTTTCCGAAGAAAAATACTCTTTTATTACGGAATTTCCTGAATTTTCGCAGATGCCGTCATAATCCGTAACGGAAACGCGCGTCCATTCCCCCGCAGTACAGGTTACTTCCCAGCCCCAGTTGATGCAGAGGGTAAAGTTTATCGGCGAATCGTTGAACAGATAGAAATAAAACCCTTTGAACCCGGTAATGTCGCTTCTCACCAGATTTTTCAAGCGGAATCCGAAGTACACGTTTCCCTCCATATTGGAGACCAATTTCAAAGATCCCTCTTCGCTTCCGTAGGTAAAATTCTCGTCGGTGTTATACGCAGGCATTACGCCGAAAGTGTCGGCAATTGTCTCCGTCCCCCGTTCCTCCGCCATAGGCGCGAGAACGTTAGCGTAATTAAGCCCCTCTTTCGCCATGACGATTGCCGTACGCTCCGCCCCGACGCCGTTTTCACCCGCGGCGCTTGCCGTCACAACGTATTCGCCCGCGCGCTCCGGCACAAAACTCTCCCCCGCCGCTTCCACTTTTCCGTCGGGCGAGGTTACTTGCACCGTCACGGGCAATTCTTTCCCCGTTACACCGTCCGTCGCCCGAAAAACGGGAAGCGCGGTCTGTTTTCCCACCGTAGCATACACCGTCTTTCTGTCTACGGAAATAAACGGAGCGTTTCTTTCAGCAACGTTGATTTTTATCGAATATTTTTTTCCTTTTTCGTTCACGCGTAACGTATAGCCGTCAAGGTCTGTAGGCAAAAAGTTTCCGGAAGATACGTCTACGGCGTTACCGTCGCTGTCCGAAAGCGCGTAGGTTGCGCCGCTGATGCCGGGCAACGTAAAAATCTCTCCGTAATACGCCGTATATTCTTTCTCCACCGTTTTTCCCGCGCAGGCATGCAGAACGCCCAACGCGCCGAAAGCCGCCGCAAGTATCGTCGCGCTCAATATCAAACGCCTGATTTTATTCATCATTCGACCCCCCTTCTGAAGCCCAGACCGTTGAGATATAAATCCGCCCGTTCAAAAACGTCGAAAGTATCGTACAGAACCCGCACGGCGGCAATACTGCGTAAATCAACGGAACCTTTGTCGTACAGCGTAAGTTCGGCAGATTCGCCGGGCGCGATTCGCCTGCCATTACGAACCGTATAACCGTTTTTATCTTCTATTTCCAGATAAACGGTGCGGCTGAGCGACGAATGGGCGTTGAATACCGAAGCGACGATCGCGTCGCCCCGGAGCAGCCTTGTAAAATCGATTTTGGAAACGAGTTCGGTATTCACCTCAACGCCGTACTTTTGCATATTATCGTCAAAATAAGAGAAATCGTAATTTTCAAACCCGTTTTTCCCGAACGCCGTCAGACGGAGCGCGCTGCCGATCGGGGATCGAGCGGAAAAGGATACTCCTCCCTCAGGCACTTCGGGCACGCCGTACTGACCTTTCGGCGCGTACCCCGAAACGTAGTCAAGATCTCCCGCGTCTGAAAAAGACAGGATTTCATCGTCCTCGCAAATTTTTTCCGCTTCGGGAATCGGCTCCGAAGTACGAAGCGCGTAAAAGTTATCGACGTAATAAACGTGCTCACCCGCTTCGTTGATATGCGGATCGAGTATGGCAAGTTTGAACGAATCGCATCCTTCCCCTTTGTCTTTCAAAGCGAGACGGTTCAAGGAGAATACCGCATTTGTCTGCTTCTTTGCGGGCAGTTCGGCGTATCCGTCGTATAAGATTCTGTTGTTCCCCTCGATATAGAAGAGCAGCACCGCGTCGTAATCGTTGTCGTTAAAAACGTCTACGCCGAAAGAGGAAACATGCCTCACGTCGAGAAGGTCGTACCCCGCCCGTGCGTCCACCGCATCGAAAACCAGCTTAGGCGCATACAGAATACTCTCCGTGTTCGACCAGTTTTCCTGCCGCGAATGAAGTATGTTCAATTTTATCGCACCCGTCCCTTCGGTAGCATGTTCGTTCGTCAGATCGATGCTACCGTATATCGCCTTGTATGCCGCCCGCGTCGCAGACTCGTAATTTTCAAATCCGTTTAACAGAACGAAATTGCTGTCTGCATTTTTTTTCGAGCAGGCGCCTGCAGGCATACAAAACAATGCCGCTAAAAACGCGCACCATGTTTTTTTCATCTTCTCCTCCTTAATCCACGCCGGTATAATAAATTTTGCCTATCGTAAAGCGTCTGTCTGCAAACGGTTCGTCTTTTCCGTTTCGATTTTTGAATTCTAACCGCAACGAATCGGCGTTCTTCAAATCGCTCCAACGGCAATCGTAGACGTTTTTCAACGTAATTTCCGCGCTTTCCCCCGCGGAAATCACCGCTTGCATATAATCGAACTTACTTTCGCCAAACGCAAGGCGCACGGTCAATTCAAGATCGACTTCCCCCGTGTTTACTATCGTGAACTTAATATCCTTTATCCGATCGAATCCTCCGAAAAGAGAAGCGGAGAAAGACGCATACGGAACGAACGAAACAAGATCGATTAGACTTCCCTCTTTCAGAGAAACAATCGAGAACGACGCCCCCTCCTCTGTGAGAGCAAACGAAGAATCCGCGCTGACAAACACCGTATTTTGGGAAAGTTTTGCTTCATTGAGTCTGTCTGAAACGAACATATCGTATTCGGTGGCAACGTTGCCTTTTTCGTCTTTTACAACAATGCGGAGCGTCGTCCTGCCCTGTTGCAAATCGTTGATAACGCGATATCTTTTTCCTTCCCCCGCAATTTCCGCCGAAGCGGCAACCCCATTGATCTCCGCGTTGTATCCTGCGGCTACGTAAACGTCCGTCACGCTGTGCGTGCCGTTTATTACGGGAGAACAGACAACGATTTTCCCTTCGCTCGCCGCCGAGAGATACAATTTGGCAAGATTCTCTCTTACGGCATAAAAAGCCGCGTCCTGCGAGTTGTATACGCTGCCCGTGAAAATCTCTCCGTACAGCGTTTCAAGCACGTCGTTTGCCGAAAATTCCGTGCCGTAATACGCCCCGTATTTTTCCAGAAGTTCCCCGAACGCACAGATCATATCCATGTCTTCCTGCCCGTCCCGGTACGCCGCCAGACGAAGGGAGGAAATAGGTCCTCTTTCCCCGTATTTATAACCGGGATAGGTGAGGTATCCGTCTCCGGGGAACGGCTGAGAACCGTAGTAAAAACGGTTAGGATCGGTATACGGATCTGTCAGTCTGTCCTGAGATACGTTCTTGTAAGAGGAACTTTCCCAATAAAGGTATCCCTCCACGCCGTACGCCGCCTGCATCCACTTCTGTATGCGCGCGCCGATCAGATAATCGTCGATATGGAAGCTCGGATACGGATAAACGGGTTGCATACAGGTATAAAACCACTGTTCTCCGCCCGTCGTTTCCGCGTTCTGCGCATACAATGCGCGTTCATATTCCGTATTGTAATACTGAATGGGCGGGCAATACGTGTTAATTCTATCTTTAAGCGTATCGTTATAAGGCGTGGTTACAATTTGCGGAATATTGCGTACGCTTTCGCACAGCGTCGTGCGGAACGCCGCGATTTCCTCTTCCGTGTAATCCTTTTTGAATGAATCGAAGAATCCGTCCTCGTCGAGCTCTTCAAGAATTTTTTCTTCCATCTCGTCTATTTTTACGCGATAGGTATCCACCGCGTTAAAGGCTGCCTCCGAAGAGGGTTCGTCGATAGGCACGAGATAGTAGTACGCCATATCGACGTAAACGTTTCCGGGCGTGCAAAGCCGCACGATCGGCTCCACGTATTGTCGCAGACTCTCCGTATTTACGTCGTAAGCGCTACGTCCTCTGCGAATGGGGAAACCGAAACTGTTGAAATACGGATGATCTTTATATGTAAGAAATTGTTCCACGAACGCTTCGGGAAGTTGTTCCGATCCCTCGGGAAAATTGGCGGGAGAAATACGGTTATCAAGTAAAAACTCGTAATACGCCGCTCTTAACTCTGCCGTATTGGAAAGTTCTCCGGGAAGAAGATTATCGTCGAAATCCCCGTATGCAAAGCAACTTTTGCCGTACGTTTTGCTCACGTCGATATTCCAGACGTTCACGGAAACGGGAATATCAGTCTTCTTACCGTCTACGTCTAAAGAGAAAGTCCCCGTATAAGTTCCTGCCGGAGTAGAAACCGTGGAAGAAAATTCAACGGTGAGGCTTTGATTGCACCCCTTTTCTATGGTGTTTTCCCTGTATTCCACCGCTTTTTCCATAGGAAGGAGCATATCCGGCGTCCACCCGGTGGGATAGGCTTCATTCGTCTGGTTGGGCGTCTTGCTCGTTACGTTCACGTAACCCTGTTTATACACGCGCACGTTTTCTGCCGGAAATACGTTCTCGCCGCTGACAAGGTCGGACGCGGTAAGCGTATAACTTTTTACGTCGTAATCGGGCGTGATTACAAGTTGCGCGCCTTCCACCTCGCTCTTTGCCATCGAAACTTCGATTTTCGGCGCAAACTTCTCATAATCGTGTTTCTCTTTCATTACTTTCGTCGTATTATAAGTCGACCAGATCTCGGCGTTCCCCGTTGTTTCCGTTTTATCGCATGCCGCGCCGAGTACGAAAGCCACGGATAAAAATCCCGCCGAAACGATCGCTCTGCCATTGATGTGCCGCATAATTCTCCTCCGATCTTTCACGTTTATTTGCCGATCTGCGCGGTGTTGAGATAATTCGTCCATTCCTTTTCAAGATTCTTGTAATTAGCAAGGAAAATCTCGCTTGCGGACTTGTAATCTTTCGGATTGGAAGCGGATAAATAAACCTCTACGTCAACAAGACCGTTTTCCATGAACTGCATCCCCGTCAATGAGAAAATCTTATTTTTCATCGGCATAAAATAGTGTGAGGATTGTTCGAATAACGCGTTCGTCGATTTCATGAACGAAGATATTCCGTTCTGTAATTCGCTCTTCGAATAATCGTCTTTAAACATCGTTCTGTATCCGCCCGAAGCTTTTACGTAAATTTCGATTCCCTCGTCGCTCGCCATAAATTGAAAGAACTTTTTCGCTATATCCTTTTTCGTGGAATAAACGGGGATATAAGCGGTGTGATCTTGTCCGATCGTCTGCATCATCGATCGCGCCGAACGGATATATTCTACGTCCTGCTGCGTCACCCCCTCGGGAAGAGTTGCCCCGTCCGCGCCGTCCACATAATCGACCACCGCGCAAAGTTTCGCTTCCTTTTCTTCTTCCGTACCGGTGATGGACGGGCACTTATCGACGATGCTGCTGATGACGGGCATTTTCATAAATTCGATGTCCGTTTCTCCCTCCGCAAAATTAGCGCGCATTTCGCTTTCTATCCAATCTCCGTTTGCCTGCATAACAGCGTCGCCTTCAAGGAACATATTTTGTGCCATCGTAAAGTCCACTTCTTTGCTTCGGGAATGACAGTAACCGTTTTCATCCTTCAATAATACTTCAAGAACTTTCAATGCTTTCTCGAACCCCGGATAGAGGGCAAGTTCCGGAACGTATCTTTTGCCGTTCGGCGCGTACCCCTCGTCGTAAGCCGCCATCGCCTCCAACCCTTCGTACTGCGCCGCCCAGACGACGTAAATTCCCCAATAAGAATCTTTCAGCGAATAGACGAAAGGAACTTTCCCCGCTTTTTTGATAGTGTCTGCCAAAGAAATCAGCTCGTCCGTCGTGCGCGGAAGTTTCCATGAAGGACTCCAGACATTTTTATTATACAGCAGCCCCATCATACCTGCCGCCCAATTAAAATGATAATATTTTCCGTCCGTTTCGTAATAAGCGCGTACGTCTTCCGGAAGTTTTTCGGCGATGGTAACGTCCTCTCCGGGAATTTTCGCGTTATAAATATCCGTCAGATCTTCCAGAATAGGATCGTACGTCGTGTTTCCTACAACGGTAGGGCGAAAAATTCTGTCCCAAAAAGGATACCGCTCGAATACGATGTCCGCCGTGGAACGGCCGGACGTGAGCATGGTGGAAAAGGTGGAATCGTCGCTCGTTTCGTTGATCTTAACCGTAATCCCCTCGTTTTTCTTTTCGAATTCTTCTCCCAGCGCGTACAACCATTTAACGCCGTATCCGCCCTCGAAAGCGTCTATGTATAATGTATTGGGGTCGTTCGATGCCCTGCACCCCGCAAGACAACCGAACACCGCCGCAGAACTAAGCAACAAAGCCGTTAATTTTTTAAAAACGTTCATAATAAATCCTCCCTTCAAATATCTTCATATATTTCGCCGACGGTTTTTCCGTCCTCACGCGCAACCCTCGAAAGATCGTTGCCGGAAATTTCCGCGCTTTCCTTTCTTCCCGCGCTTCCGCCCAACCCGGAATACGCCTCGCGCACGCCCAACGCGGTACCCGCTCTGGCTTCCGCACCTTTAAGAACCGCCGAAACGGTATTTCCCGATAGCAGTAATCCGCCCGACGCATACCCGACAAGTCCGCCCGAATAGCCTTTCCCCTCGCAGGAAACGTTTCCCGAAAACGTACAGTTTCTAACATTTACCTTAAAATACTGAATGACGTTTTCCGATTTTCCGATCAGCCCGCCAACCATGTTTTTGCCAACGACCTCGGCATTTTTCACCGACACGTTTTCAATGAATCCGTCCGCCCAACTGTGGGAATTATAATACCCTACGACGGCCCCGACGCGGCTTCCGCCTTCTACGTACAGATCGGTAAAGTTCAGGTTCTTCACGCTCGCCTCGTAATCGGCGGCGCCGATAAACCCGACGTTATCCTTTGCGCCGTCTTCCGCTGTATGCAGACCGGCAATCGTATGCCCTTTCCCTTCAATCGTTCCTTTAAACGTATGCGCCGCGCCGGGCGTCCAGACGTCGCCGATATATTCGGGGTTGCCTTCGTATTCCCACGTTCCGACGGGAATCCACTCATAGCCGAATAGATCGATGTCTTTCGTGATTTCAATCGTGCAATGCGTGAATCCGTCGAGTTCCCATCCGTTTATATAAACGGTATGATTCGCCGCGTAAGCGATCCATGCGAGTTCTTCCGCCGTAGAAACGGAAAAGACGCAATCTTTGGCGTCCGTCTGATTGGGGCGCCCGACGGGCACGACGGATTTGAGCGGAAATACTCCTTTCACACTGCCGAGAATTCTTCCCTCGTTGAAAAGATACCCGCGGTTTGTCAGCGTAAACCCGTCCGTAATCCTCACCTGTTTCCCTCTGGGAACGGTAAACGATTCTCCTTCCGCCAGAAGCAGATCCGCAGCTACGTCTATACGGGAATATTCCGCGAAAGCGTCGTTCAGTTCCTTTAAAGAATATACGGTGATTTCACCGGGTTCGACGGGGCGCTGATCTTCCGGCAACAGTACGGTATACCCGAAAGTCTTTACGTACCCCTTATACGTAATCGTCATCTGCTTTTCGCCCGCCGTCGAAGTATCGAATCCTACGATCCGGACGTCTTTATCGTCGCAGGAAACGATCTTTACGTCGTCGCCCTCCCGCAATGCAAGAGAGAACGTCTTCATATTTTCCCCGATATCGTACACCGTCTGCGGGTGTACGTAAAAGAGGAGCCGTGAAGTTCCGGCTTTGCCGTTATCCCCGCATGCCGCCGCCCCCACGAGCAACGTTGCCGAAAGAACGGCTGTCAATAGTTTTCTCATAAATACCTCCCTGTTCCGAAGAATCGGCAGAACCCCTCTTACCCTTTCAATCCCCCGGCATAAATATTAGACATAATTTTATTCTGAAACGCCAGAAAGATAGCCATTACGGGAAGAAGCGACAAGATCACGCCGGCAAAATATACGGGTTGATTCGCCGTATACGCGATTTTTTTCTCGTAGAGATAAATTCCCGAAGCCAGCGTAGGGAACGTTCTGCTCATGTATAAAATCGGAGTCAGATAATCGTTCCACATGCCGACAAACCCCATAATCCCCATCGCGGAAACCGCCGGCAAAGCCATGGGAAGCATGATGGAAAAGAATACTTTGCTATTTCCCGCGCCGTCGATAAAAGCCGCTTCGGCATAACTCCACGAAATACCTTTAAAAAACGAATAGATGACAAGAAAATTCATGCCGAATCCCGAACAATATGCTAACAGAATCAGCGGCGAATCCACCATTCCCAGCCGCGAATACAGCCTGTACTGCGCGGGCAAAGAACCGTAAACGGGAATCATCATGATAACGATAACCATGGAATAAATAAATTCCCTGCCGCGAAAGCGGTATTTGCAAACCACGTAAGCCGCCATGGAGGTAAACAGCATTTGTAAAATCGTGCCGCCGAACGAGAACCAAACGGAATTGAGAGTCATGGCGAAAAAATTATTTCCGTTTACGTCAAGTTGAGAAAACGCCGACAGATAGTTTGCAAATTTCGGCGGCTTCGCCATTCCCACGGGATCGCGCATAAACGCTCTGCCTCCGTCTATTAAAGAGGCGTTCAGGCAATATAAGAAAGGATAAACAAGCGTTGCCGCATAAAAGAAAAACAACACGAATACTACGACGAACACGATACGTTCGCTGCGGCTTTTCGCCGTTTTTCGTTTTTTTGCCGCGCGTACGGCGGAGGAAAAGCGAGATTCATTCATGATTTCTTTTCTCCTTTAATCGGCAATGTCCGTTCCGCGGGAAAGCACGCGGCGCATGATAAGCGCGATGGGCGTTCCTATCAGCGTAAAGAAAAGCCCCACCGCAGAAGGGTAATAATAAACCGAATATCTCTGCACCTGCTCGAAAAGCCAATAGGAGATAGTCATCGTCCCGTACGCGCCCTCCGTAAAGAGCAGAATCGGCCCGGAGGCGGAAAAGATACCGACGAAAGAAAAGATGATAAGGGTGCTCAACGTCGGCCATACAAGCGGAAGAACCAGCGACACAAGTTCCCTCCACATCGTCACGCCGTCTATCTTTCCCGCTTCAAGAATGCTTTCGTCGATATGACTCATCGCTCCCGAAAGAAGCACGATATTTCCCCCGAACCCCGTAAAAATCGTATAAAACAAAATTGTGGAAAGCGCGTAACTGCTGTCTGTAAGATACGGAATCTTTTCCCAACCGAATGCGTCGAATATGATTCCGACGGGACCGTTGGATGCGATGATATATTTGAACAGTACAACGTAAACGGAAGCGCTGACTATCGAAGGAAGATAGAAAATAAACCGGAACGCTTTATATCCCGCCACTTTCTTATAAAGAAAATAACACAACAGAAGCGAAACGGGAAGCACGACGAAGAGATTCGAAAAGAAAAAAATCATCGTGTTTTTCAGCGCCGTCAGCATTACGGGATTTTCCCCCGAAAACTCGGAAAAAAATCTTCTGAAATTGTCTAATCCCCATTCAATCGTTCCGTTCGACTGCGGTATCTGAAACGCCAATAAAATAGAATCGAAATTCACGTACAGCCAGAATACGAGAAAATTAGCGACGGGAACAGCCAGAAACAACAAGATGAACCCCGTGTCCTTCATTTTTTTCGGATTCGAAAAAAAGCCCTTGCCTATCATTTGTGTCGCATCTCCTTTTTACGCCCGATCGCCCATAAAACAATCGCGCACGCCGCGAAACAAAACAGCGTTCTTCTTTCAACAAATGCGCCGCACCCGCCCAATTTTTTGCCTGCGTCCCCTTGCGAAGCAGAGGGATCGCTCTTCCCCGCCGACGAACCGCCTCCGGGAAGCGCGGGCGTTACGCCCTGCACCTCTATCTCGACAATTTCGGAAGAATATAACCGATAGGAAAGGGATTGCACGCCGCTACCCGCGTCCGTGGAGTAATCAAATCGGTTTTCGCTGTCGTAATACACCACTGCTTTCGCCTTGCCGGGGCGGTCGGCGTAATATTTCCCGTTTGCCGTGCGTATCAGTTTTATATCGCCTTCTATAATCCGTACGGAAAAAATCTCGTTGTTACGCGTCTGCCCCGAACGGGTGCTCACCGCGCCCTTAAAATACACGCTTTCGTCCGCGCTTGTCCCCATAGTCACCGAGCGTTTGGAAAAGGTAATTTCGTTTTCCAATTCCTTAGCCCAAAGCGCGTAGTCCGTCGTAAGCGAATATCGGTTGGCGGCGTAAGCGCTCGCAAATTCCCCGGGCGTTCCGTACGTCCACGAATAGGTAAGAATTCCCCTTTTGGCAAGTTCCGCTATTTGGTCGGTGTCAAACGTCCGGTAATTGGGAGAATAGGCAAGATTATCGGGGTTGAGTTTTTCAAGCAGTCCCTCAAAGCCCTGATCGTTCACGATTACGCTGCCGTTATCCACGAGCAATTCCACGCTGCATTGCGGCATCTGTTTTCTCAGCTCGGCGGCGACGTTATCCCAATAGGTGATGAACACCATGCGGTCCTGCATGCCGTATTTTTTCACGAGTTCCACAACGGGCGCAACCATATCCGTCTGCCTCTGACGTTTCAGCTCCATATAATGCTTTATGGGTTTATCCGCAAACTCCCGTAAATAGGTGTCGAGATCGAGAATAGGTTCTGTTGGCAGATTTTTATAGCCGTCTATCCTATATTGCTGAAGCTGCGCCCACGTCAATTCGTGAATTTTCCCCGTACCCGTCGTCTGTGCCGCAATGTCATCGATAAAATCTCCGTTCGCCTCCTGCCCGTAAACGCCCGTGCCGTGCATAAGAACCACTACGCCGTCCTTCGTCATATGCAAATCGTTTTCCAGCGCGTCCGCACCAGCTTCGTAGGCGTCGATAAACCCTCTCAGCGAATTGGGTTGATAATTCACGGGCATTCCGCCGTGCCCCGCCACAAAAGGCGTTCTCGTAAGCGTAGGGGTCGTAAACGTCGCCAGATCTGCCTTCGTCTGCGCCCAGTCCTCGCTGATTACGCCGTGCGCGCCTTTCAGAATCGCCCTGTTATTTTCTTCCGGCGTTCCGTCTGAACAAATCCACACCGTCACCGCGCGCTCGTATAAATAATCAACCAGATCTTCGGGCACGTCGTTGGGAAGCAGGGCGACTCTCGCCCAAGAGGAATTAATTTCCTCACAGATTTCTTTGAATGCGCTTTCGCTCCCGGCCGCGACGCTTTCGTACGCCAACGCTCCCGAAACCTTTTTCGCCTCACTCCGCAATTCTTTCAAAAGAGCGGCGTCCTCAGCTAAAACCACTGCGTCCGAAACGTTTTTTTCAACGAGAAAATCCGCAAGCGCCCCGCCCGTTTCCGCATTGTCGAATCGAATCACAGGCACTACGTCCGCCACCTCAAACGCTTCTATAACCTGAGAAAGAAGAAAAAGTTCGACGCCTTCGCCGTCCACGACGAAAAGGTTTCCGTCGCGATATTCCGCGCGGATAAGGGCATTGTCCGCCGGCTCTTCATCCAAAAGATACAAACTGTCGCGCTCGTTTATCGCCGCGCCAACGCATATAGGCGCGCTCGGCACGTTATAGGTATCCTCGGCGGCTTTCGCGGTCACATTTTCGTTCGCCCCTGCCGTTGCCGCAACAAGTGCAAACGCACATAAAATACTTGCTGTTTTTCTCAAAGTCTTTTCCTCCTTTTCTATAAACGGCTGCCCCTCAAACCACCGGTGACGCCCGACATAATTTTTCCGTCGTTCAGTGAATTTATCGGGCGGGAAAAGCGTTTCGGCTGAAAAAACATATTTTTCCTCCTGCGCAAAAACCTCTGTCCCGATTTTTCTTTACATTACCATATTTCTGCCTGTTTGTCAATACCAAATTTTAATTTTTTTATATTTTTTAGTCAATCATACGACGTTTTCTATACAAAAGTACAAAAATGGGCTGTCGCGTTAAGCGCATAAACATCTAAAAAAATAAATAATTATGCAAAAAAACGGCTTTAAACTATAGTGTTTTAAGCCGTTTTTTATATCATATTGCATAAAAAATGTTTAACGCGACAGCCCCTTTAAGTTTCAGGATTCGTCGCGAAGATAAAATCTTTTACTTTCGTGAGCCATCGCTTTGTACTTTGCGGGAGAAACGCCTTTTATTTTTTTAAATTGCCGTTCAAACGCCCGAGCACTTGTAAAACCGCACATTTCGCAGATCTGTTCAATACTCTTATAAGGGTACTTCCCAATCATTGAAGCGGCGCGGTTAATATAAAATTCGTTGATATACCCGCTGATTCCTTTATCGAAGCATTTTTTAAACAGTTTATGTAAATACACGTAACTAATACCGGATAATTCCGCAAGCTTTTCCGCCCCTATCCGTTCGTTGCTGTTTTCTATATATTCCACCGCTCTCCTGACGTAAGAATAGCCTTTATACCGCATGACGTGTTTATGATGCAATACGCCGACCTCGAACAGAAGCGCCGATAGATAATGTTCTATCAGAATGTATTTTACGTCCACGTACTCTGCGGAAATGCGTACCATTTTATCAAGCGTGGGCAGTATATCCGCGTCATCGTATTCCTTGAAACAGGGATATTCGTCCATAGAAAAAAGTTGGTATTCCGGAGCGGAAGCAATCAAAGCGCCCAACGGCGGTTGATATCGATAGGAACCTTCGTCGAAAAGTTTAATCTGAAAGTTAAGAATATGCGCGCATTTTTCTACTTCGAGGCGATGGGGAATCGTACTGTCGAATATAACAAATTCGTCCGCCGCGATAGAATATTGTTTCACCATTCCGCCAACGGAAAAAAAGAAGTTGATACGTCCTTCTCTTACAAACATCAACTCGATCCCCTCGTGCGCGTGGGCTTCCATTCGGAAAAGTTCGTCGTATAGCTGATCGTAGCACTGCGTAAGCCGTATATACTTTCTTTCGTTTTTCTGCTGAAAAAATTGATCGTTCATTTCTCACCTCAAAGAAAGTATAACGCATTTTTCCGCAAATGTCAAGACGACTTCAAAATTTTCTATGAAGCAACTGTAGGATTACACCAAGGCACAACGGCAAAGTAGAACGTTCTCACCGCAAGGACAACGAATATCTCTACGCCACTCACAGGTTTATGTCTTTTGAGGACTTTATCTTCTCTCGTAACAGTAAAAAAGAGAGAACTTAAAAACTTGTCCTCTCAAAAAAACATTTTGTGGCCTCCTTATCAAACACAAAGGATATGACGTAAACTCGTTTACAACAATAGAATTTAGTTGCTGAGATATTTCTTCAAACGGCAAATTCAAGTCTAACGTTTTTACCGATATTCTGTTTCCGCTCATATTATAACATAGATTTATATGAACTGTCATTTTTTTGTAAGGTGTTGCACTTGATAGTATAATTCACCATTGTTATTTGATGAGATTGAAGCAATTACTTTTGATGTTCCAAGCGATAATTCGAATTGGGCAGACGGCACATACTACATTTCTTTTTGGAATGCATTGCGTGGCTTGTATCTTAAAAACCCCAATGTAATTTCTATTGTCGTAGCTGGAACAAACCCAAGAATCAATGAGATCCCCGTTTTACACAACGGAAGTACGAACCCGATGTATGGACAATTGGCTTTATCAAACCAAGGAGCATATTTATTGCCATTTACGTTAATCGATACACAAAATATGGTTAATACGCTTGGTGGATATATGGGATTATCGTTTGATGATCATGTCTGTTCTTCCTTAACACTTGATTGCGGCGGTCACCCATATTTAATCAGATTACTTTGTAGTTTTATTAACCACGAAATAAAGGATGCTGGATTATCTCGCCCTCGGACGGTAAGTCAATCGAAATATAATGAATTCATTAAATTGTTTGAAGAAACTAATGAGGCTACAGGCTTCTATTTAATGATATTAAACATACTTGTAACAAACTATCCGAAAGAATTCAATGTGTTAAAAGAACTTGCATTAAACGGAGGCAAATACATTTCAAATTTTGTTGACGATAATGCTCTTCTCCATCTACTTGGCTACGGATTAATTGAAAATGTGGATGGCATATATAAAATACGCTTTAAAACAATAGAAAGATATTTATTGGGAAAATATAAATACGAACGGACAAATTTGACAATTGAAGAGCAAAAACAAGAAATTCAATATAGAATTAATTCTGTGGAAATGTCTTTGCGTAAATTGGTCAAAAATACATTGGCTACACTTAAGGGTATTAATAAAGCAAAAGAGTTGGTATTAAAAGTTATGACAGAGCATACTGCCATACAATCTTATGATTTAACTAAAGCAAACTCACTATCCTAACAATGTAAAATTCCTTACAAGTTTTATATTCGTTTTTCCTTTTTGCTTGCCAAGAATATCTGCATTGCGGTTTGTTTTGCCCCGATTTTAAATCTGATTATTACACTATTTATGTAACAAATAAAATTTTTCAAAAAATAAAGCCGCATGTTTCCATGCGACTTTATTTCTATAAATATAAACTATGTGATGTTAAAATTTGAATAAGTCAAATTTTAAGTTGCTGAACGCAACCGCCACAATAAATTGTGCATCACAGTTTGAAATACGGCGAAGTTGTAAACCATTGCAAGCAAGTTTTCAACTTCTTATATTATAAATTGTTAAACTTTTATTACTTTAAATATCTGATTAGTTCTTCTTCAGTCGGAAGATAATTTCTTATTTCATAAGAAGCAACGCCGATCGGTGCAGTTGTCGATTTTAAAGACCATTCTACGGAATACTTATCTTTCCCTTTGCAAAGTAAAAGTCCTATCGTCGGATTATCCGCGTCTTTTTTAAGCGTTTCATCTACCGCCGTAATATAAAATTGTAGCTGTCCGATAAAATCAGGCTTGAAATCAACATTTTTTAATTCAACCACCACATAACATCTAAGTTCCAAATGATAAAACAGCAAATCAATTAAATAATCGTTGTTCGGCGTAGAAATGCGATATTGATTTCCGACAAAAGAAAACCCTTTTCCGAGTTCGAGCAATACTGTTTTAATCTGCTCGAGCATTGCATTTTCTATATCTTTCTCTACAATTTTTTCCTTTAATCCGACAAGTTCGAAAATATACGGATCCTTGATTATATCTCTCGATAATTCGCTTTGCGGCGCGGGTAATCTGTCTTTGAAATTTGTTAGTTTTTTAGACGAATCGGCTTGCCGTTCATACAAATTTAAATCAATCTGATGATCGAGAACCACATGCGACCAGCCGTTTTCTATACATTTTTCGGCATACCACACCCTTTTATCGATATCGTCCACTTTATCTATAAGCAGACAATTAAACGACCACGGTAATTTTGCCAACGGCGTTGGCAAAATTGACAAATCTTTATATGTCATGTAGAATTTGCGCATTCTTGCAAGATTACGCGGAGAATATCCGTCGCTATCCGGAAACTCCGTTTTCAAACTTTTTGACAGTTCATTGACAAAGTTGTTTCCGTATTTTGTATTGTCGACAATCATTTTGCCGATTCTGAAATACATGGAAAGTAATTCTTTATTAGCGTCCGCCAAAACCTTTCCGCGCGTTTGAAAAATATCGGCTTTGATTTGCTCAAAGACCGTCATGATATTTTTATCGAAAATCTTAATATCTTTCGGCTCCATTTTTGCCACCCTCACTTATATTTCTTCCTGTATTATAGCATAATTATTGATTTTTTTCAATCGTTTTCGGTTTATGTTCCAACAACACGTTTGTATTTTCAGTGAAAAAATCGCTTCAGTTGCTTAAAATTTTTAATATTGTTCCCCATAAATTATTTCTTCATCCGCGTAAATATCCACAAGCACCATTTTATCGTTGCCGCGAACGTAATCTCTGTAATAACGCATTTGCGCGAAAAACGAATTAAGTTGATCGTCTTTATCGGATGAGTAAACGACAGGGAGAATATGCAGCCGTTAAAAGATTTCGGCTACACGACTTCC
>OMGY01000503.1_pt1 | contig 45023 bp, 44 predicted proteins | sample 1674461 | NCBI WGS metagenome assembly OMGY01 (sample SAMN05578579, study PRJEB25193) | human gut metagenome | biome: Human Microbiome; feature: human-associated habitat; material: feces | host: Homo sapiens | place: USA:Birmingham | reverse complement strand
ATCTTTTAGTTTCTTCTGAAATCAATAAATCAGCTTTAGATATCTATAATACTTATCATGGCTTATGGAGAATTGAAGAATCATTTAGAGTTATGAAAACTTATCTTGAAGCTAGACCTGTTTATCTTCAAAAAGTAGAATCTATTTATGGCCATTTTACCATTTGTTATTTAGCTTTAACTTTATTAAGATTGTTAGAATTAAAAGTTTTTAATGATACATTACCTATTGGTCAACTTATTGATTTTATTAGAAAATATTGTATTACTGAAACTCCTGATGGTTCTTTTATTAACAATGCAACTAAATCTAATGTTTTGGATATTATTAAAAATCGTTATAGTTTATCTAATTTAGATAATGCTTATCTTAGAAAAAAAGACGTCGAGAATATTCTCAACGCCGAATTATTTTTTGATTAATTTAACACTATATTTTTGGGCTCCAGCCTAAAGTCAGGTAGTATATTATATCACTATAGTGATAGTTATACAATTTATTTTTAAAAAATATATCTAACTACTTGTATTACCTTCTAGTATTATTTGGATTATTAATTTGTAAATTTTGTAATATATAACAACTAAACTTTGATTAGAATAAAATCATTCTTTTTTATAATAAAATAATAATATTAATTTAAGTTATTCTTTATTAATTAGAATTAAAAATATTTTTATCTTACTTTACTTTTAATCATTTACATCAATGCTCTATAATTAAATTCCTTGTAATTTTTGATATTTGTAGTGATCTTCTTAAATTTATATCTTTCTAAAAATATTATATATAAAATACAAAAAGCTTCACGAATTTCAATGAATGTATTTATAATATTCAAATTATTGAAATGATTGAAAAGCGAAAAAATAACGCTTATAGAAAAATAAATGAAGAAATGATTTTATTATATTTTGAAGTTAGTAAATTCCTATATGAACTAAAAGAAAATAATAATTATGGTGATAAACAAAATTTTAATTCTTATTCAAATAGCCATCTTTTGGTGTTCAATAAACATCTAGATAGTCTCTTGAAATTATATAAATATCTATTGTTTCATCATTTTCATTGAAAAACTCTACTTCAAAATCATTTTCAGTATATTTCAATACAATACACCTTTTGTTCCTACTATTAACTCTTTAAAAGGTTTAATTAATTTTACGCAATCTAATTCATTTATAAAATTTATAATTTTTCTAATCTTTCAGTTTCATAATCTTCAACTATAAATGATCCATCATTAATTTCAGATAATCTAATTTTAATTTTTCGAATTAATTCTAACATTTTATCTTTTGTTTTTCTTTCTAATTCTTCATTAAACCAACATGCTTGATCATGAGAATCAAACTCGTAATAAGAATCAAACAACTTTCTAGTTTCTTCATTAAGTTTTGTTAGTTCTTCATCCTTATCAATTAAATCATAATCAGTTGAAATGCCATCTTCATCGCATACCCATAATACACCATGAACAAATTCATTCATTAATTTAACTATAAACATCTTATTTTCCTCCTTTTTTATGTGGATAAGCAGAAACGATAAATCCATTCGTGCCAATACCTGTAACTATGTAGTAATTTCCTTGATAACTATATACCCTTTCAAATCCCATTCGATTCCCAACAGGTTTAATGGTATTACTAACTATGCTTCCATGTGTAATTACTTTTTGTAAATAACCTGATACTTGGTTGGACTCTAATCCTAAAGCTTTTTTGAAATCAGAAGCATGACCAATACTTCTTCCGTCACCATGCAGAATATGCTCTAATCCTGCATCTTTATTTCCTTTTTCTAACCAAACGAGTTGACCAGTTTTATCTTTAGTTACAAATAATACATCATTTGGATTAAATTTTACTCTTGCTTTAGTAAGTTGGTCTTGTTGGCATTGATTATAAATATTATTAATAGCCTCATGAAATAATACAAATGAATGCTTTGCTTGAGGATTATTATTTATAATAATAGTTTCTTATTTAATTCAAATATTTAGTTTTATTTTAGCTCATCATCTACTATGAATCGAGATAAAATATCACCATATCAATCACCCAATGTTAGTGATTGATTATCATTCGATGAATAAACTATTTTATTTCCATTCTTATCAAAGTTCTCAGCATTATTAGCTTTGTTTATTCTATTGTTAATGGCATATTCTTTTTTTATTTTCTTATTGAATCTACTTCAAATAATCTATGAATTAAGTGTCTTCCAACAATTTATCTTCATAAATGATCTAATTATTGATATATTTTCACCTTCATAATATTTCACAAGTAATTTTTTAAATTCAGAAACCTTTTTTTCTGGAATAACCAAAAAACCACCTCCATGAGAAATTAAATAGTGATTAGCAAAAATAACTGATGCTCTTTTATTTCCATCAAGAAAAATTTGTGTTTTCATGCAATACAAACATAAATCAATAGCTATATCAATAGCATTTTCTTGTTTTTCTATTATTTCTTGGATTTTTTCTTTTACATCTAATTCGTTAGGAAGTGGTGGAACATATGAAGAACCACCAATTGCAACAGGAACTCCACGAATACGACCACCATCAATAAAGAAACCTTCATTAACAATTCTTGCAATATGGCACAGCATATAATAATCAGTTTTACTTGCTACAACATCTTTATCAAGAATAAACTCCCAAGCGTGTTTTAAGTTCAATATTTTTTGAACATCAGTAGCAGTCATTCCATTTACTTTTCCATTATCTATGATTTCTTCTGTTTGAGGAAAAGATGTTGCAACTCCTTCTAAAACAGCTTGATCATAAATATTCATCTTCATATTTGCTCTAGCAAACAAAATATTATTTATTACTTCAGTAGGAAGCTCATCTTCAGAATAGCCTAATGTAGCAAGTTGTTTTTCAATTCTTCGCAACTCTTTTTTTATTTCACGAGCTTCTTGAGCGTTTTTTAAAAGAAGATTATAAAGTTCATCAGTATAAATTCCTACATATGTTGACGTCAATCTTCCTGCAACTCTTTTTCTAATATATAGATATTTACCATTATTATTTTGTTTAATTTCTGGTGTTCCATCATAAGCCATAAGATTCAATCTAGCATTTAAATCTGCTTTTTTTCTTAATAGCTCTTGGATCTCATTAAAATGTACATCCATCTTATAAGCCTCCTATTAAAAATTTTTACAAATAAATTTTATCATAATTTTATTTAACTATTAAAGTATATAGGGAAACTTTTTTAAAAAAAATGCATCAAAAAGTTCCCTAATTATTATTTATAATTAAATTTAATTTATTCAAATTATAGATATAATAAATGAAATTTATATTTAAAATAAGAAGCTTACTTAATTAAGCAATTCTAAAACTCTTATTTGAATAATCTTTTCTAAAATTTTTAATCTTTTATCATTTAGATTATATCTTGGATGTTTTTTTAATTTAAAATTAATAAGATTTTTAACTTGCTTTTTGTTGAATCAGTCATAACTTCTTTAGCAACACTAATAAAATCAGCATAACAAGCAAGATGTCTTGTTTTAGAATATTCTACAACACTTTCAACCGATTTAAAATTGTCATCCATTACATAAAAAATGGAATAGGACAGTTTTTTTGGAATTGATATTGATAAAATCTAATTTTTAGTATATACAATCAATAGTATGAAAGGATGATTTATATGGAGATAAAAAGAAAAAATTAATTCCGAATGAAATAGTAAAAAGAAGAAAAGAAGATGTTCCTTTAATTAAAGAAAAAATAAAGAAACTTGTTTTTGAATCGAATCCATTGAAAGGGTCTGCCTTGGAAGGAGCAATAAATTATACAAAGGAATGTTGGGATGATTTATTTACTTTTGTTAATAATGGTTATGTTGAAATATCTAACAATATTGCTGAACAAGCTGTTAAGCCATTTGTGATACAAAGAAAAGTATTTCAAACATCTGGATCAAATGCAGATGCTAGATATACAACGAAATTATTTTCTATCGTTCAAACATGCAAAATAAACAACATTAACGTAGAGCGTTATTTTGATTATGTATTAAAAAATATAAATAATGAACAAATAGAAAATTTATTACCATATTCATCAAAAATCAAAAATAAAATTGGATAAGAGTTGAATTCCCACATGGTGGAATTTGGCGGATTAAAAAAGCAGTAGCAAGTGTTTATTAACATTATTGTTACTGCTTTTCTTTTATGATGGTGTAAAATTTTGACGTATACAATAAATTTTAAATATACTATAATTGAAATCAGTATTTATACTAACCTAAAAATGCGTCACAAGTGGTGACGCATTACGTATTTAAACTCCTATGTGGGAGTACAAATTTCAAATGGAGCAGGTAACGGGAATCGAACCCGCATAATTTGCTTGGGAAGCAAAAATTCTGCCATTAAATTATACCTGCATTATCTTTAACAATTAATATTTTATCTTTAATAAATTTGTAATTCAACTAAAGTTATTGTTTTTTACCTTATATTTTATATAAAATATATAAAGTAAAACTAATTTTGGTTTTACTTAGGAGAAAACATGAATAAGAAATTAAAAAATAAAATTCGTCTTTCACCATTCATTTTTATTTTTTTATCATTTTTGATTGTTATTTTTATTGGATCATTTTTATTATGGTTGCCTATATCTCAAACAGATAATAAGTTATCATATATTGATTCTTTATTTTTATCTACTTCTGCAATATGTGTTACAGGGTTAACTCCAGTAAGTAATTTAGCAGAACATTTAAATATTTTTGGTAGGGTAATTTTAGCTATTTTAATTGAAATAGGTGGTTTAGGTATTGTATCTATAATGATGTTTATTGCTATCTTATTTGGTTTTAAAATTACATTTAATCAACGTTCATTATTAAAAGAAGCTTTAAATCAAAATGAAGTTGGTGGAATAGTAAACATGTTAATTAAAATTGTTTCTACTGCTTTAATTATTCAATTTGTTGGCTTTATATTGAATTTTATTAGTTTATATTTTATTGAACATTTATCTTTTGCTGAATCTCTTGGATATGGTTTATTCCATGCTATATCATCATTTAATAATGCTGGATTTGATTTATTTGGTTCAAGTTCATTAATAAATTATTCAAATAATTATTTATTAATGTTTTCTACTTGTTTAATGATATTTTTAGGAGGTATTGGTTTTATTGTTATTTTTGATATTATTCAAAAAAAAAGTATTAGAAAATTATCATTACATTCAAAAATTGTCTTAACTATGTCAACAATTTTATTAGTGGTAGGTGCTTTATTAATTAAGTTATTAAATTTTGATTCAATATCTTTACATGATGCGATATTTTTATCATTTTCATTAAGAACTGCTGGATTTACTACAGTTGATTTAAATAATTTATCATTAGCTAGTCAAATAATTATGTTTATATTTATGTTTGTAGGAGCAGGGTCTGCATCAACTGGTGGAGGAATTAAAGTATCAACATTTTTTGTTTTAATTCTTGCATTTAAAAATTATGCTCAAGGTAATAAAGATATTCACGTATTTAAAAGACAAATACCTAATGATCAAGTTTCAAAAGCATTTATATTAACTTCATTTTCAACATTTTTTATTATTATAATATCTACTATAATTGCTACTATTGAAAAAAATAATTTTGATTTATTACAAATATTTTTTGAAGTTGTTTCTGGCTTTGGAACTGTAGGATTAACATTAGGTGTTACTCCATTATTAAGTACCTTATCAAAATTAGTTATATGTGTTACTATGTTTACAGGTAGACTTGGTCCACTTCTATTTATTTCATTATTCCATAAAAAGCATGAAGTTATTAAAAAAGATCAAGTTGGATTTGTTGAAGAAAATGTTATTATAGGGTAGGAGGATTATATGAAAAAAAGTTTTGCAATCATTGGTTTAGGTAGATTTGGATTATCTTTAATTGAAGAATTATCTAAATATACAAATGATATTATTGGTATTGATACTGATATGGATGCAGTAAAAACTGCTTCCCATATTATTGAACAAGCTTATCAAGCTGATTCAAGTTCTGAAAAAGCATTAAGAAGTATAGGTGTACAAAACGCTGATCATGCAGTCATATCTTTTGGTGAAAATTTTGAAGGAACAATTATGACATATGTTACTTTAAAAAATTTAGGTATTAAAGATATTACTGTTAGATGTGATAAAGATAATTATGTTCCTATTTTGGAGAAATTAGGCGTTAAAGATATTATTTCTCCAACAAAAATAGCAGGTGCAAAATTAGCTACTAGAATATCTGCACCTGACTTTGTTGATTATTTTGAATTAGCAAATGATTATTGTGTTGTAGATTTATCTGTTCCAAATACATTTAAAGGAAAAAAGATATTTGAAATTGATGCTCGTAATAAATTTGATGTGAACTTATTATTAATAAGAAGAAACAATATTTCTATCAACCCTAAAGCTAATGATGAAATATTACCTGGTGATGAATTATTTGTTTTTGGTAAATCAAAAAATATTACTGAATTAGGAAATTATTTAAAGCAAAATTAATAATCCATTTTGTTATCAATATCTAAAATACGAATGAAATATGATGTAGAATAATCTAAATAAACTACATCATTTTTTTTATGACTAATTAACAATCTATATTTATTTAAAGATAATTTATTAATCCCATTTGCATGACTAGGTAAAACAATTCTAGCCACTTTCACTTCATTATCTACACTATCCATATAAGTAATTTTACTACCTAAACAAACTATATCATCATCTTTAACAATTTTATAAAGATTAATAATTGACATTATTTCTAAAATTTGTTTAACAAATTTACCTTCTGAATCTGTATCTAAATAATCTTTTAAGCTATTATATAAATACATATGATATTCAATAGTGATTAATAATAATTTTCTTTCTTCTTTTGACATTTTTTCATATTTTAATATTTGATTATATCTATATTTTAATTGAGAATAAACTACTTCAAAAAATTCATAAAATAAATTTTTATCACTATAATGACTTGCTTGCATCATAAGATTCTTTTTATCAATTAAATTTACCATTGATTTAATATTATATTCTTCTATAAATTCATCAGTAAAAATATTATTTAAACCAACAATTTTACTAACAAATGAAATTGCTAAATAAATATTGTCATCACTTAAATCAAGTTTATTGCCTTTTTTAACTTTAGAATAAATATCTTCTAATTCATCTAATGTTTTTTTATAATACGCTATTATTTCTTTATCTAACATTTTTTTACCCCCGTCAGCTATTAATTATCCTAACATAAATTTAAAACAACTTCCATAGAAGATTGTAAGAAATTAAAAATTAAAATAAGAATAAAAATAAAGGAGTGTGAAAACACTCCTTTATTTTTATTCTTAAAATTTTATATCATAGTAACGTTTATATATGTCAATCATATTATTAATATAATCAAGTTGCGCTTCTGAATGATTTAACCCTTTGGTCAATAAAGAAATAAATGAATTTTTATTACACTTATCAATGTTTTTATAGTAATCTCTAGAAATTTTCCAGTATTTTTGAGGAAATGCTAAATAAGCTAAAATATACTTTAAATCTGATTTGCTCAAATTATTATACTTTCTATAAGTATTAAGAATATTAACAGTTAAAGCGGAATTCCAGTTAGTTGTGTTACGCTTAAGTAATCTTCTCAAAAAATAAGAAATATCATGAGCGGAATAATCTATTTTACATTTATCAAAGTCAATAATCCAAACATCATTATTAGATTTATTTATTAATATATTTTTATTTACATAATCACCATGACATAGGGATATACTTAAATCATTATTGTTTATTGATGAAGATATTTCAAGAGATAATTTTGCAAGTGCTAAGTTATTATCAAAGTTTTTTAAATATATTTTAGAAAATTTATCTTTATATGAAAAAGCTAAATTTGCATTTTCTAGGAGTTCATTAAAGTGTTTATTTACAGAAAGATAATAATCTTCTAATCCAATTCTTTTTTCACTACCATCAATTGGGCTGAAGTCTTTAGAACATTTATGTAATTTTGCAAGAGTTTCAATAGACAAATTTAAGTCACTTAGTGAATCAAAATCGCATTTTTCACCTTCAACCCAAGGAGTTAAAATAAAAAGCATACCTTCATAAATAATATATCTGCACTTATCATATGAAGGTAGCAATTTAGGGACCTTGATATTATTTCTATATAACCATTCCATTGCTGAATAAACAAATAGTAAATTCCTTTCATCATAATATACTTTTTTTAAACAATAATTCTTATTATTTGAGCTTATTTTAAATACCGCTCTTTGCTTGTCAGTATCTTTAAATTTAATCATAGTAATATCAGCATTATCTAAAAAAAATTTAGGAAGTATATTTTTCCTTATATTATCAATATCAATGACGTTATTTTCATTGTTCATTATAAATCTCCTTATTAAATTTTCTTATTATAATAATATTATGGAAAATATATAAATATACATAGCTAGGAGAGAGAATAAAATATAATAATGTGATACCTATTATAAAATAGAGGATTTATGAGAAAAATATAGAATAGATTATTTTGAGGTGAGTTATATGGAAATAAGAGAAAGAATAGAAAATAACGAAGACTTGACATTAATTCCAGAAGCTATTCATAGTAATAAAAGTATGGGGAGAGAGATAAAAGAAGAAGCTGATAATATTAGAACTTGTTTTATGGTGGATAGGGATAGAATTATACATTGTAAATCCTTTAGAAGATTGAAGCATAAGACACAAGTATACATACGAACTTTTGGGGATCACTATAGAACTAGACTTACTCACACTTTAGAAGTTGCACAAATAGGAAGAACTATAGGTGCAGGTATAGGATTAAATGAAATGCTTATTGAAGCAATTGCATTAGGTCATGATTTAGGACATGTTGCTTTTGCCCATAATGGTGAAGAGGTACTTAATGAATTTTTAGATGGTGGATTTAGGCATAATGAACAAAGTGTAAGAGTGGTAAAGAAGCTAGAGAAAGATGGAAAAGGATTAAATCTTACTGAAGAAGTTATAGATGGTATACTTAATCATAGTGGATTAGGACAAAAAGAAAATATAGCAAAAACATTAGAAGGTCGAATAGTAAAGTATAGTGATAAGATTGCATATTTAAATCATGATATTGATGATTCAATTAGGGCAGGATTATTACATGAAGAACAATTACCTAAGGAGATTATTAAAGTATTAGGGAAAAATCATTCGGAGAGAATACATGTACTTATTAATGATATGATAAATGAAACAACAGAAAATTTAAAAAATGGTAAATACGATATTAAGCAAAGTGATGAAGTTAAGGAAGCAATGATTGAATTAAGAAGATATATGTTTAAAAATATTTATTTAGCCGATGTTTTAAAGGAGGAGCGTGGTAAAGCAAAATTTATATTGACACATGTAATAGATTATTTTTATAAACATAGTGAAGAATTGCCTAATCTTTATAAAGAAATTGCAAATGAAGAAGGATTAAAAAGAGGCGTTGCAGATTATATAGCAGGAATGACAGATGATTATTGTATTTCAACATTTAATAAAATATATGTTCCAAAGTTTGTAATTTATTAGTAAAAAAGTTGTATAATACAAAAAAATTGGGAACAATAAATTTTGTAGAAGAAAAAGGATTTTAAGAATTGAGATAGAATTAATAATATTAGGGTAGAATAACAATAAAAATTCTATGAGTATGACATAATAAAATAAATTTAATTAAAAAAGTTAGAAGGAATTTATAATAATATGTCGAAATGTATAGAGTGGGAAAAAATATTAGGTAAGGAGGGATCTCCTTGCAGATTTCTGAAGAGATTTTAGAAAAAATAAAATCACAAAATGATATTGTAGATGTAATTTCTGAAAGGGTTAGACTAAAGAAGGCTGGTAGAAACTTCACGGGACTATGCCCTTTTCATAATGAAAAAACACCTTCTTTCTCAGTATCTCAAGAAAAGCAAATTTATAAGTGTTTTGGATGTGGAGAAGCTGGAAATGTCATTTCCTTTGTGATGAAAGATAAAAATTTACCTTTTATTGAAGCTGTTAAATATTTAGCTAATAGGGCGAATATTCCTTTGAAATTAGGAAATGGAGAACAAAGCCAAAGTAATAGAAAAAAAGAGTTGTTATATAAAGTAAATGTTGAGGCAGCAAAGTTCTTCTTTTCAAATCTTATGAATAACCAAAATGCAAAAGAATACTTTTTAAATAGGGGAATTAAAGAAGAAACAATTAAAAAGTTTGGCTTAGGATATGCCAATGATAGTTGGAATAGTTTAATGTTCTATTTAAGAAAAAAAGGCATTAATGATGGGTTATTAGAAGAAGCAGGTCTTATTTCTGTTAATAAAGAAAAAGGTAGAAAATATGATAGGTTTAGAAATAGGGTTATGTTCCCGGTGTTTGATTATCAAGGTAAGGTAATTGGATTTGGTGGAAGAGTATTAGATGATTCAAAGCCTAAGTATTTAAATTCACCTGAAACTTTAGTTTTCCAAAAAGGTACTAATTTATATGGATTAAATTTTGCTTTAAAGCATAATATGAGCGAGAGGTATTTTGTTATCGTAGAAGGATATATGGATTTAATATCATTGCATCAATATGGTATAACTAATGTCGTTGCATCTTTAGGAACTGCTTTAACAATTAATCAAGCAAGATTACTAAAGAGATATGCAGATAAGGTTGTAATTTCTTACGATGCTGATTTAGCAGGGCAGATGGCAACATTAAGAGGTCTTGAAATTTTAAGGACTGCAGGTTTTGATGTTAGGGTATTAAGTATCCCTCAAGGAAAAGACCCTGATGAATATGTCAGAAGTAATGGAAGAGAGGCATTTTTAAAATTAATAAATAATGCGGAGCCATTAATAGACTATAGAATTAAGAAGGCTGAAGAAGGAATTGATTTTAAAAATAGTCAATCCGTAATTTTATATTCAAAGAGAATAATGGATATAATTTCAGATTTGGATCCTATAGAAAAAGATGTTTATATTAAAAAGGCATCTGAAAATACTGGCATAAAAGAGCAGGCGTTGTATGATATCCTTAAAATTAAAATGAAAGATAATAGAGAAAATGATTTTAGGAATAATAAGGAAGAAGATAGGTCAAAATTATATGTAGAACCTGGATTTTTAAAAGCAGAAAGAACACTATTAAAAATGATGCTTGAAAATGAAGAGTATTTACAGTATATAGAGGAAAGAATATCAGAAAACGACTTTATTTTGCTAGAACATAAAGAAATTTTCACTGTTATTATATTGGGAAAAGGGGAAAATATAAATAACATAGAATCATTTATAGAATCAAGACTAAGCAATGCAAAAAGTATTGGAGAATTAGTTAAGATTAAAGAAGAGAATATATTCTTTGCTGATAATATAAAAGTACAAATTGATGATTTAATTAATGAAATACATTCGTATAAATTGAAGCAAAGAATCGATCAACTGAGAAAAGAGCAAAAAGAACTTGAGAATCAAGGTAAAATTGAAGAATCAATTAAATTAGCCATTGAATTAGCAAGTATTACAAAAAAGTTGAAAGAGAGTAAGAGAGTGTAGTTGGTCATGTAACGAAAGGAGGTAGTCAGCTAGTGGAAGAAAAAACAAAAGTAAATAAGAATAAGCCTAAGGATGGTCAAGATAGAAATAATAGAATGAGTATCGTAAAGAATTTACTTGACAAAGGTAAAAAGAATGGGGTACTAACATATCAAGAAATATTAGATGAGGTAGAAAATATAGATTTAAGTCCAGAACAAATTGAAAAAATTTATGAGGTACTTGAATCAATGGGAATCGAAGTTCAAGGTGTAGCCAATGATGTTGACATTATTGAAGAAGAGATTGATTTATCAGTACCAGAGGGTATTGCAATTGATGACCCAGTAAGAATGTATTTAAAGGAAATAGGTAAAGTTCCACTATTATCATCTGAAGAAGAAATGGAGCTTGCTAAGCAAATTGAAGAAGGAAGTCAGTATGCTAAAAAGAAGCTTGCTGAAGCCAATCTAAGACTTGTTGTTAGTATAGCTAAAAGATATGTTGGTAGAGGAATGTTATTCTTAGACTTAATTCAAGAAGGAAACCTTGGATTAATTAAAGCGGTAGAAAAGTTTGACTTTAGAAAGGGATTTAAATTTTCTACTTATGCTACATGGTGGATAAGACAAGCGATTACTAGAGCCATAGCTGATCAAGCAAGAACAATAAGAATACCAGTTCATATGGTAGAAACTATTAACAAGTTAATAAGAGTTCAAAGACAATTATTACAAGAATTAGGTAGAGATCCTTTCCCTGAGGAAATTTCTAAAGTTATGGATCTTCCAGTAGAGAAGGTAAGAGAAATTCAAAAGATTGCTCAAGAGCCAGTTTCACTTGAAACACCTATTGGTGAAGAAGAAGATTCTCACTTAGGAGACTTTATACCTGATGATGATGCTCCTGCACCAGCTGAAGCAGCCGCATTTACTATGCTTAAAGAACAATTAATTAACGTTTTAGATACATTAACTCCTAGAGAAGAAAAAGTATTAAGATTAAGATTTGGATTAGATGATGGAAGAGCAAGAACACTTGAAGAAGTTGGTAAAGAGTTTAATGTTACAAGAGAAAGAATTAGACAAATAGAAGCAAAAGCATTAAGAAAGCTTAGACATCCATCTAGAAGTAAGAAGTTAAAAGATTACTTAGATTAGTTAATTAGCACCAGAGTTGGTGCTAATTTTTGCATTAAGTAGGTAAATTTAATTAAATAAAATTTTTAAAATAGCATAACTTAATAAAGTCAAGATAAACTGAATTTTTAGCTTTAGCATAGAGTGTTAACTCTATGTGAAGATTGAAATTTGTTATGTCCCAAGGAAACTAGTCTAGTGGCTTATCTGTTATTACATCCAACCTAAAAACAGGTAGAAGTGTTATAAGAGCTAGCCATAATATAAATAATAAGCTTGGATTTAAAAATAATATAAAATATTAGAGCAAATGATTAAATAATATATATAGAGGTAGTTAAAATGGAAGTTAGTAATAGAATAGAATTTATAATCGAAAATTTAGAAAATGTAGAAGTACTTGCAGATATAGGGACTGATCATGGATATGTTCCGTTAATAGCACTAGAAAGAGGAATATGTAATAAAGCTATTGCTTGTGATATTAATAAAGACCCATTAGATAAGGCGAGATTAAATGCAATACTTGAAGGTGCTGGAGACGAATTAGAATTTAGATTAGGTGGAGGGTTTGAGCCACTAGAAGTAAATGAAGCTAATGAAGTTGTAATAGCAGGTATGGGTGGTAATTTAATCAGAGATATATTAGAAGCTGATTTAGAAAAAGTAAAATCTGCTGAATATTTAATTTTAGTGCCAGCACAAAATCCAGAGGTATTAAGAGAGTATTTATATAAAAATAATTATGAGATTATAAAGGAAGACTTATGCCTGGATGAAGGAATATATTATGAATTATTTAAAGTAAGAAGTGCAGAAGGTCAAACAACTGAACTTGATAGTATATATTATGAAATAAGTCCAATATTATTAAGAAGTAAACATTCATTAATGAAAGATTTCTTACAAAATAAAATAGATGAATATAATAAAATTTTAGGATTTATAACTGAAGCAACTGTAAGTGCAAATAAGAGAAGAGAAGAAATAAAAGAGAAAATTAGTATTATAACTAGTATGTTAAATTATTTATAAGGTGATTTTATGATAAAAGTAAATAATGTTATTAAAGAAATGGAAACATTAGCACCAATATGCTTAAAAGAAGATTTCGATAATGTTGGTTTAATGGTTGGGGATAGAAATAAAGAAGTTAAAAAAGTGTTATTAGCATTAGATTGTACTTTAAAGGTAATTGAAGAAGCAAAAGACGAAAATGTTGATTTAATTATAACTCATCATCCTCTTATTTTTAGAAAGCCTAGTAGTATTACAACTGATACTTTGCAAGGTAAAAAAATAATAGAACTTATAAAAAATGATATTTCTCTTTATGCAAGCCATACCAATTTAGATTCAGTAGAAAATGGATTAAATCATACTATTGTTTCTATATTAGGATTTAATGACTCTATAATATTAGAAAAGAATAATAGAGATGATAGTGCTGGATTAGGGAGATTAGTATCTTTAGATGAAGAAATATCTTTAGAAGAGCTAGTAAGTAAAATTAAAGGTGCTTTAAATATATCTAATTTAAGAGTTGTTAAAGGTAAAGATAAAGTTTCTAAAATTGCAATAATAAATGGTAGTGGTCAAGATTTTATTGCTAAAGCAGTTTCAAAGGGAGCTGATTGTATTATTACTGGTGATACAACATATCATTTTGCTTCTGATTATAAGGAAATGGGAATAAACATATTAGATGTTGGACATTTCGCATCTGAGCAAGTTACTTTCTTTAACGTAATGGAAAGATTAAAGGAAAAGTTTTCTGATGTTGAATTCATAACTTCTAAAGTTGAAGAGGATCCATTTAGTTTTTATTAAAAATATAAGGTATAAGTTTTACTAAAATGTAAGACTTATACCTTTTTTCTTTATTTGAAATTAAATTGTCAGTTTTATAGTAAAAAAGAAAAAACACTAGACTCAAACCTAGTGTTTTTCATGATGCGAGATAATCCGTAAGCGGAGTTCTGTATTAAGCAATCATCTATCTAGGCTTACTGTTACCAGCAAGCTCAAGCGACACACCACATGGCGGGACGGGCCGCCCCATAAAGCCATTACTCGGTCTTGCTCCAGGTGGGGTTTACATAGCCATGATGTCACCACCATGCTGGTGAGCTCTTACCTCGCCTTTCCACCCTTACCAGTCATATAAAATGAACTCAGTTAAAAAACTTCTGGCGGTATATCTCTGTTGCACTATCCTTCAAGTCGCCTTGACTGGCCGTTAACCAGCACCCTGCCCTATGGAGCTCCGACTTTCCTCTCCTAGCTTAAAGCTAGCAGCGATTGCATGTATTACTCGCAGGATTTATAATAACATAAATTTTTTAATAATACAAATTTTTTTTTAGACAAAAGATAAAATAATAAACAACATGATTATTATTATCCAACTATAGATACCAATTCCAGAAAAAAGTAATGTAATTCCAATAAGTATTAAAATACATATTCGAGCTTTAGGATTTGGACAATTCGGTTGTTTAGGTTTTGAAGAAGGTGTTTTAATAGCACAAATTATATCATTAACAGTTTCCCTGACTACTTTACCCCAATCAGTTTTCTTTGACAATTATTTCAACTCCAGAAATTTATATTACTATAATATATGCATTTTTATTGTGACAATAACAAAAAATTATTAATACTTTATTACGTTAATAGAAATTTAATAGTAAATTAATATGAAATTATGAAAAGTTATTTTATAATAAATAAATGATAAGAAAGTTAATTCATATAAGAGGAGTGGATTATAAATAGTGAATAAAAATAAAAAATCCTATATAGCTATTTTTATTATTATAGCAATTGCATTGAGTATTATAGGGGTTAAAACTTTAGCTAGTAATTTAAATATAGATTTTAGTGTAGATTCTTTAAGGCAGTTGATTGATTCTATGAAATATTCAGAATTTATATTTGTAATATTATGGTGTATTAGATTAATTAGTCTTATTCCCGGTGTTACATTAATGATATTAGGAGGATTGATTTTTGAACCAGAAAAGGCAGTTATACTATCATTAGTGGGAGTTTTAATAAGTGATATAATAGTTTTTTTTGTTGCGAGAATTAATTTATTTAAAGGATTGAAAGAAAAAATCAGTGAAAAGCATCCAGAAATAATAGAACTTATTGATTCATACAATTATAAGATACTTGCAGTAGGTGTTTTGTGCCCTGTGTCACCTACAGATATAATAGTGTTTGTATCATCATATATGGGGATTAGTTTTAAGAAATTTACCTTAATATTTACAGTGTCAAATATGCCTGCTATATTTTTATATAGTTATTTAGGGGAAAGTTTTGATGGCTCTATTATTAATACTGTAATGATAGTTATTACTTTGATAATAACAGGAGTTTTTTCTATAAAGTTATGGAATGAAATGAAATATAAATTAATAAAAGATAATTGATATAAAAGGCAAATTAACCTTATAAAGATTAATTTGCCTTTTTCTATTCTATAGTTGTTAATGAATCCATTAGCTCTCTAACTTTCCATTCATTCTTTAAATCAGTCATAGTAAGAATCGTATCGCCAGCTTTAATAAGAGTATTTCCTTTTGGAACAATAGAAACTTCATCACGCTTAATTGAAACAATAAGAGTGTTTTCAGGTAGTTTAAGATTATTTAAGTATGTTTTTTCTATTTTGGAACCAAAGTGAACTACGTTAGTAATAATAATTTTTTTTGTACTTTTACTGTGATATTCATTAATATTATTTTTAAGTAAAAGTCTTTTAAGTAATGAGTCATATATAGGAGTACTTTTTAGTAAATCAGCAACTATATATGAAATTATAGATACCACTGAAAGTGATAATAAATGTGTAAATGACCCAGTCATTTCTGTAATAAGAATTATTCCTGTAATAGGAGCTCTAACTATTGCAGTAAAGTACCCAGCCATAGAAATTATAATAAAATTATTAAATAGTGCAGGACTTATTCCAAGATAATTAATTGCAATATAACCAAATACTGCACCAAAGGTTCCACCAATAATTAGAAGTGGAAAGAAAATACCACCAGGAGCACCAGAACCAAAGGATATAATAGAAAATAAAAATTTTGCTACAAGCATTAATAAAAGTAAGCTTAAAGTTGTTGTTAAAGACAATTCTTCAACTATTGCATGACCACCACATAAAACTATAGGAAATAATAAGCCTAAGATTCCTGCAAGTAAAAAAGGTATCATTAGCTTTATTGAAGTAGAACATTTTAATTTAGCATATAAATCTTGCGTCTTTAATGTTATCCAGTTATAAAAGGCACCGAAAATTCCTAAGCAAATTCCTAATATTAATAATATCCAATAATTATTTAAAGAAATAGCTTGAGAGGTTGAGAAGTTAAATACTGGATTTAATCCGAAAAACTGTTTTGAAATAAAATCAGCAACAACTGCAGCCGTGATTGTTGATATTAATACAAGAGGTGAAAAATATTTATAAATTTCCTCTAGAGAAAATAAGACACCTGATAATGGGGCATTAAATGCTGCAGCTAATCCAGCAGTAGCACCACTGCTTATAAGAAGTCTTCTTTCAAGTCTTGTACTTTTGAATTTTTTACTTACTATATCACCTACGCTGGAGCCAAGTTGTACAGAAGGACCTTCTCTTCCTAGAGATAAACCAGAGACAATACAAAGTGTGCCTCCAATAAATTTATTGATTATAATTGAGAGAGGTCTATTTTTTATATATCCTCCCATTACACCTTTAACTTGTGGAATACCACTTCCACTTATGTAGGGTTCTTTATCTATTAGTTTTCCTATAAAAAAGGCTAATAGTATTAAAATGATGAACCATATTGGTATAAGATATTTTTTATCTTTAATAAATGAATAAATAAAAAATGAAAAATCTTCTGCATAGGATAATGCAAATCTATATAATACAACTACAAAAGCAGCAATAATTCCAACGAGAAGACCTTTAAGGACTAGTTTAGAATGATGTTCTCTATCGTTAGTGATTATATCAAAGTTTTTCATTTTATTATCACCTCCAATTAAATTGATATAATACTAGTATAGCATTAGTAAAAGTTTTCATGAAAATATAAATAAAATAAATATAAGAGGAAATTATTAGAATATAAATTATTGCAACTTCAATAGTTTTATTATTATCAGTTATTGGATAAAGAAATACTATTAATAATAAAAAAGTTTTTTATATAAATAATAAAGGTTATAATAAAAATAAATAAAGTATAATTAGAATTTCTGAATAAAGGCCATTAATTAAGCAATAATTGAGGGGGAAGCAAATGAAAAAATTAAGTCATGGTTGTACATTAGATTGTGCAGATTGTTGTAAATTTAATGTATATATAGATAAAAATGAAGTAGTAAAAATAGAAGGAGATGAAGGACATCCTTATACTAAGGGATTTATATGTAAGAAAGGTTTAGCGCATTTAAAAAGAGTAAATCATGAGAAAAGATTATATAATCCTTTATTGAAAGTAAATGGAGAATGGAAAGAAATATCTTTTAAGGAGGCCATAGATATTATGGCAAAAAGATTAAAAGATTATAAAAATGAATTTGGAAGCAGATCTATTTTATATTATGAGCAATATGGAAATGGTTCATTATTAAAAAGTATAGGTGAAAAATTCTTTAATTTTTATGGTGGTGTTAGTTTAGCCAAGGGTGGACCTTGTTGGCGTGCAGGAATTGCGGCACAAAAATTAGATTTTGGAGATTCTAAAAGTCATTCATTAGAAGATATTATGAATAGTAATAATATTTTTGTATGGGGTAAAAACCCTGCTAATACAACAATACATACTATGCAAATGATAAGAAAAGCTAAAGCAAATGGAAGCAAAATAATAGTTATAGATCCAATAGAAACTGCAACTGCAACCTTAAGTGATAAATATATTAGAATTAAGCCAAATGGAGATTTAGCCCTAGCATTAGCAATAGGAAAGGTAATAATTGAAAATGAATTTTTTGATGAAAAGTATATAAAATCATATGTTAATGGATTTGAAGAATATAAAGAATATGTTTTATCTTTAAATATTGAAGAGTTAAGTCTTGAATGTGGAGTAGAAATTAATGAAATTAATGAATTAGTAAGATTATATTGTGAAAAGTATTCTACTATTTTATTAGGTTTTGGAATGCAGAAATATAAAAATGGCGGAATTACTATTAGAGCAATAGATGCTTTAGGCGCTATAACAGGACAAATAGGATTTAGTGGTGGGGGAGTAAATTATGCTAATAAAGTTTATCCTAAAATATTAAATAGTGATCCTTATAATAGTGAAAAAGCAGCTTCTAATAGATATTTTTATACTAGTGGGATTAATGAGTTTATAGAAAAATGTTCTTTAGGTAAAACATATTACAAGAATGATATTTTTATCTGTAATAAAGATAAGGAAAGTGATTATGACTTAAACATTCCAATAAAAATGGCTGTAATAACTAAAAGCAATTTAGTAAATCAGCTTCCAAATGTAAATAAATTGAAAAAGTCCCTATCTAAGATAGATTTTAAGGTGTGCTTTGATATGTTTATGACTGATACTGCAAAGGTATGCGATTTGATTATACCAACGAGTAGTCAACTTGAAAGTGAAGATTTATTATTTAGTTCAATGATGAATCCTTATTTAATATACAATGAGAAATTAATAGAACCTAGGGAAAAATTAATGGATGAATATTATTTCTTCATGGAATTAGCAAAGGAAATGAACTTAAATGATTATCCCTATGTAGAAAAGACAGATTATTTAGAAAAAGTAATAGAGCCATTAAAACATATTAATAGTAATATAAATTTAGGGTTTATAAAAAGTAACTATCTTACTTTACATAAAAATATTGCTTGGGAAGATAAAAAGTTTATGACTAAAAGTAGGAAATTTGAAATTATAAGATTATATGATCTTAATAATAAAGTTAAATGTAGTGAAAATAAAGCAAAGATAAGATTATTAACTAATCATGGAAGAGATAGTTTATCAAGTCAACATTTTATAGATGAAGAGGGAATGTCTATTGCATATATTAATGAAAATATGTCAAAAAGTTTAGATATAGATAATGATGAAATAGTATATTTAAAGTCAGAGAATGGACAAATAAAAGTAAGGATAAAAATAGATAGTTCAATTAGTGATAAAGTTGTAATGATGTTTGTTGGTTGGTGGGAAAAACATGGTAATCCTAATGTTTTAACTAATAGTGGTATTTCAGATATTGGTGGACAAATTACTTATAATGAAACTTTTGTGGATATAATTAAAATATAGTGATTAATTTATGAGTCAGCATTTTATGCTGACTTTTTCTTTTAAGTAAAGTTGCAAATTTATAATTTTGATAATTGAAATTACTAATATGGTTCAATATGATTATGAGCTTCTCTATGAAATCAATATAAAGCAATAATATAATAAACAAAAGATAAAAATATCTATAAAATAATAGACAAAAATAGAAAGTATCTATATAATAATTTTAAGAGCAAGAAAAGGAGTAAGAGAAAATGAGCAATGAAAATAAAAATGAGTTATGGGATTCAAAGATAGAAGATATAAAAAAGGGCTATATAGAAAGAGATGAGTATTATAAATGTTTAATTTGTAATGAGGTTTATACAAAGGGGAGGATTTATGAAGTTAATTCATATTTATATGAAGCTAAAAAAGCTATGGAACTGCATATAAAAGAATATCATAAGTCTATGTTAGATTATTTGTTAAATATGAATACAGCATATACAGGTATTACTGAAGTGCAGAGAGAGTTAATTGTTTTAATTGTACAAGGATTAAGTGATAAAGAAATAGCTAATAAACTTGGTGTAGCTGCATCTACAGTTAGAAATCATAGATATAAGCTAAGAGAAAAGGAAAAGCAAGCAAAATTATTCTTATCAATGATGGAATTATTAGCGTCTCATACAAATAAAAATATTTGTAAAATGGATAATGAAGAAATATGTGATTCACATGCTGGTGCAACAACATTAGATGATAGATATAACATTACAGATAAAGAAAAATTACAAACTGTTAAAAGTTATATGACAGAAGAAGGAGCACTTAAAAATTTCCCTGCAAAGGAAAAAAAGAAAATTATAATTTTAGAAGAAATAATGAAAAATTTTCGTAAGGGTAAAATCTATTCTGAAAAAGATATAAATAAAACATTAAAAAGAATATATGAAGATAATGCTACTATAAGAAGATATTTAATTGAATATGGATTTTTAGATAGATCAAAGGATTGTAGCAAGTATTGGGTAAAGGAATAAAGGATTAGGAAAAAACTTTTGGAAACTGCTATAAAATTTCTAGTTGATAAAAATGTTGATAAAATAGGACTAATAGTAATTGAGAAAAATAAGGTAGCTTATGAACTATATAAAAAGAGAGGATTTATAAAAGAAAATACCATAAGTGAGTGGATAGAACTATAAATATAATAAAATCCAAAGATGTAATTAATATATCTTTGGATTTTGTTATTGAAATAATTAAATTACATACTATTGGGGAACTATATTAATGTAGCAAGTATTAATAAGTTTAAGGGAGGTGTAATTTATGCAAATAACATTTAATGGTGATCCTATTACTCTTGTTGGAAACATGCTTAAAGTAGGAGATGATGCACCTGATTTCTTAGTGGTAGATAACACTTTAAAAGATGTAAAGTTGAATGACACAAAAGGAAAAAGAATATTTGTAACTGTACCATCAATAGATACTTCTGTATGCGATATGGAGGTAAGAAAATTTAATGAAGAAGCTTCAAAATTAAATGATGTTACAGTATATGTAGTATCAATGGATTTACCATTTGCACAAGTAAGATGGTGTGGAAATGCTGGTGTTGATAGAGTAAAAACAGTATCAGATTTTAAACAAAAAAGCTTTGGTAAACAATATGGAACATTGATACAAGAGTTTGGATTTTTAACTAGGGCTATATTTGTAGTAGATGAAAATAATAAAATTACATATGTTGAATATTGTAATGATGTAATAAATGAACCCAATTATGAAAAGGTATTGGATGCTGTAAAATAATTTTTATAAAAGGAGATTTTATTATGAGTATAAAAGAATCAATCGAAGAAATGAAAATTCATCATGAAGAAAGAAAAGAAGAGAGACATGAAAGACATGAAGAGAAAAAATTTGCTCATGAAATAAAATATCAAATGAAAGAAGAGGAAAGAGAAGAAAAAAAGGCACAAAGAGAAAAACAACATGAATTAAAGAAGGAATTTAAAGAAGAAGAAAAAGGAGCTGAAAAGATAGCAAAGGATTTAGATAAAGAAATAAGAAAGTATGAAAAAGAAGAAAGAAAGGAACAAAAAGAATTTGCTCATGAATTAAAAAAGCAAATGGAAAAAGAAACTGAATAAAAGAAATTAGCATAAAGGCATATAGAGAGTTGTTTTCTATATGTCTTTTAGTTTATTATATATTATGTAAAAAATATCATTTTAATAATAGTTTTAGATAAATATACAAAATAAAGGTAACATATTTGTAAATATTGCATATGGATGAAAACAGTTACAAGTTGTACAATAAATATATCAAATGAAGTTAATAAATTTAGAAGTTGATTTATGGGAGGAATAAAAAATGGCAAATTTATCATTACAACATATTTATAAAATATATCCAGGGGATGTAACAGCAGTTAAAGATTTTAATTTAGAAATTGAAGACAAAGAGTTTATTGTATTCGTTGGACCATCAGGATGTGGTAAGTCAACAACTTTAAGAATGATTGCAGGGCTAGAAGATATTTCTAAAGGAGAATTATATATAGGGGACAAGCTAGTTAACGATGTTGAACCAAAGGAAAGAGATATAGCAATGGTTTTCCAAAACTACGCATTATATCCACACATGACAGTATTCGATAACATGGCATTTGCATTAAAATTAAGAAAAGTTCCAAAAGCTGAAATAGAACAAAAAGTAACTGAAGCAGCTAAAATATTAGATATTGAACACCTATTAAAGAGAAAGCCAAAAGCTTTATCAGGAGGTCAAAGACAAAGAGTTGCATTAGGAAGAGCTATCGTAAGACATCCAAAAGTATTCTTAATGGATGAGCCTTTATCAAACTTAGATGCTAAATTAAGAGTTCAAATGAGAACAGAAATAACTAAGTTATATAGAAAGTTACAAACTACATTTATATATGTAACACATGACCAAGTAGAAGCTATGACAATGGGTACTAGAATCGTTGTAATGAAGGATGGAGTTATTCAACAAGTCGATTCTCCAATAAATATTTACAATAATCCAGCTAACCTTTTTGTAGCTGGATTCATAGGAAGCCCTCAAATGAACTTCTTAGAAGGAAAAGTAGAAAAAGATGGAAATGATGTTTGTGCGGTATTTGGTGAAAATAAAATAATATTACCAGCTGAAAAGGCTCAAATATTAACAAAATCTGGATATGTTGGTAAGTCAGTAACATTTGGTATTAGACCAGAACACTTGAGTGATGATGCAGATTTAATTGCAGCTAATCCAGGAAGCATTGTAAAAGGGCATGTAGAAGTTATTGAACTTATGGGTTCAGAAAGTTATATATATACAAAATGTGGAAATAGTTCGCTGAACATTAAAATTGAAGGTAGTACAGAATTAAAGATTGGTGAAGTAGCAAGTCTTTACTTAAAGGCAGAAAAGTTACATGTATTTGATAAGGAAACAGAATTAAGAGTTGTATAATAATTAATTCGTTGGAGGAGATATTGTGAAATGTATTGAGAAACTGGTAAATGAAGTGTATAACAGTTGTAAAATACCTTTCCAATTAATAATGCACGATGTAGGGGAATATTCTACACCGCAATTTGAAATTGCTCAAAATGAAGTTAATAAGAGATTTATTTATAATAACACTGAGTGCTGCATCAAAATAAATGCAGCATTTAGTGTTACACTTGATTTATTACAACTTTATGTAGAAGAAAGGTTAAATAAAGTATTTTTAAGTAAAAAGAGTATTATTTCAGCATTGTTAGATGGTAAGGAAATTGAAGAAGAAATAATTAAAGCTAGTTGGCCAGTGCTAACAAAAGATTTTGATTTAATAAATATATATATTGATAATTATAAGGATGAAATAATATCATATCTTAAACAGGGATATTCATGTAGTAAAGTAGATATTATAAATTATAAAGGTCAAATCCTTATGTTTGGAAAATTTGAAGACATGCTAGAACATGCTAAAAGCATTAAGGATACTATACAAAGTGTAATTACTTGTAAGTGTTATATTAGTTATTGCAATGTTGAAAATTATTTAACATTAAAAAAACATTATGACGATACAAGATATAAAATTGATTTAGCATTTAAATATAATATTATTGATGGAATATTTGATGCAAACAAGATTATTTTAGAGGGTATAATAGACTCAGTTTCGGAAGAAATGAAAAAAGATGTATATGATAGGTTTGAAAAAGGAATATCAAAGTTAGATAATGAAATGATAAGAACTATGGAAGTTTTCTTTAAATGTGGATTAAATTTAAGTGAAGCTGCAAAAGAATTATATATTCATAGAAATACATTAATTTATAGATTAGATAAGATTCAAAAGTATACAAATTATGATATAAGAGATTTTAATGATGCTGTACTATTAAAGATCATATTCTTTATTTGGAAAGAAAAAAAATCTTGAGAATATTTTGAAAATAGTATATAATAACATTGAAAACGATACCGAAACTGTAAATTTAAGGGTAATTAGAATCTCCTAATATTTCTACCAATTTATTTAATTGGTGGAAATATCCTTAAATTGAGTGGGGATTATTTATCAAAACACCAATAGTATATGGGGTATTAGGAGGAGATAGTTTGAGAAATATTGATACCTTAGTTAATGAAATATATAATAATTCACAAATACCATTTCAATTGAATATTGAAGGAATTGGTAAATATACTACACCAAAATTTAAAAATGCAAATAGTACTGTGGAAAAAGCTATTAAATATAAAGGTGTAGATTATAAGGTTATGGTAAATAATCAACACAATTTAGCAATTGATTTATTAATGTTTTGTTTACAAAGTGCACTTAAAAGCATAATTATTGAAAAAGAAAATTTAATTTCTATGCTCTTAGATGATAATGAGGTGGAAAAGTCAATAATATTAGATATATGGCCACGGTTAAATGGAACATTTCAATTAATGAATATATTTGTTGAAGGAGACACTAACAATATATTAGCATGTATTAAGAAAATTTATATAAATACCGAAGTAGAAGTTGTATTATATAATGGAAATATAATAGTAATAGGTGATTTACAAGAGACTATTAATCATGCAAAAAAAATAAAAGAAATTATAAATACACAATTTAATAAAAAATGCTATATTAGTTATTGTGAAGTAAGTAATTACAAAAAGATAAGACAAGCATATATTGAAAATCTTAAAAAAATTCAAATAGCAATTAAGTATAAAGTTAATTGTGAAATTTTTGATGACAATGAATTAATATTAGAAGTGATAGTTGATTCAATTTCAGATGAGATGAAACTTAGAATGTATGACAAATTTGCATCGAAAATATCGAATTTAGATGGAGAAATGATAAGAACTATAGAAACGTATTTCAAGTGTGGTTTAAATACAAGTGAAGCAGCTAAAGAATTGTTTATTCATAGAAATACTTTGTTATATAGATTAGATAAGATACAAAAAATAACGTCCTATGATATAAGGGAATTTAACAATGCAATGTTAATGAGGATAATGTTTTTTTATTTAGGAATAAAAAAGCAATTTTAATATTGAAAATATTAAAATTATAAGATACAATTATATTCGGAAACGGTACCGAATGGAGGGTATTTAAAACAAATATATTTAGTGAAAGTATTATTTAATCATGTATAGACATAAGTGACTCATTGGTGTAATATTTAGTAAGATTAATGAATCACTCCAATATAAAAAATGTTTTTGGTGTGGTCCATATCGTATTTTTTTAGATTTTACAGGTAACGATACCATAAATATTTTAAAATATTTTTTTGAGGAGGTATATTGATGAATATAAGGGATATCGCGAAAATATCCGGGGTTGGAGTTAGTACTGTATCCCGTGTTTTAAATAATCATCCTGATGTTAAAGAAAGTACTCGTGAAAGAGTTTTAGCAGTTATTAGAGAAAGCAATTATGTACCCAATAATAGTGCTAGAATATTAAAACAAAATAATACTAAAAATATAGGTGTTTTAGTAAAAGGGGTTTTTAATCCATTTTTCTCTGAGCTTATTAATGTTATTGGAAGCAAAATTAACGAAAAAAATTATACAATGATTTTACAACAAAATGATTATGTGTTAGAGCATGAAGTAGAAAACATAATTTCATTTGTAAAAGAAAAGAGATTACAAGGGATAATTTGCCTTGGAGGTAACTTTATTGATTTAGATGAAGATAGTTTCAAGAATATTAATGTTCCAGTAGTCTTAACGTCAGTTAATACTGTATCACCTTTAGGTAGAGATAAATATTCTACTGTGGGGATAGATAATCTTCAAGCTTCCTATTCTGCTACAGAATATCTTATAAAAAAAGGCCATACAAACATAGCATTAATGATAGGTGAGGAAAATGACTTTTGTGTTAGTTGGTGGAGATATAAGGGATATATAAAGGCTTTACGGGAATATGATATTGAAGTAAATGATGATAATTTACTTATTGGAGATTATGACACTAAAAAAGCTTACGAAGAAACATTAAAGTTTTTAAAACGTAGAAAAGATATTACTGCAATTTTTGCAATTTCAGATTTTATGGCTATAGGTGCAGCTAGAGCAGTTGTAGATAGTGGATTAGTTGTAGGTAAGGATGTATCTATATTAGGGTTTGATGGTATGGATATTAGTTGTTATTATAACCCAGGAATTTCAACTATAAAGCAACCTAAAAAAGAAATGGCTGAGAAGAGTGTAGAGATATTATTCGAACTTTTAAAGGGCAACGGAGAGAATAAACATATTTTATTAGATACAGAACTTTTAGAGAGAGAATCAAGTTCTTGTATTAATAAAAAATAAAATATTTATTAACGTAAATATAATATAATCAATTAAAATTATCGTGATAAAAGGAGCAGAATTATATGGAAAGAAGTGCAGGGGTTATAATGCATATTGCATCTTTACCAGGGAAGTTTGGTATTGGTACTTTTGGTAAAGAAGCGTATGAATATGTTGAATTTTTATTTAAATCAGGGTTAAAATACTGGCAGATATTGCCTTTAGGACAAACTGGATATGGGGATTCACCTTATCAATCATTTTCAGCATTTGCTGGAAACCCATATTTCATAGACTTTGATATTTTAAATAAAGAAGGAATTCTTAATAAAGAAGATTATGTAAATGAAAATTATGGAGATAATGAAGAATATATTGATTATGGGCGTTTATATGAAGTTAAATATATAGTATTAAAAAGAGCTTATGAAAATTTTAAAAAGCTAAATAATATAGATTTAAAAGCCAAATTTGAAGAGTTTACAAAAGAAAATGATTCATGGTTAGATGATTACTCGCTTTATATGGCAGTTAAGGGTAGATTTGGACTAGTTAGTTGGCAAGAATGGGATGAAGATATCAAGAAGAGAGAACCAGAAGCAATTAATAGATACAAAGACGAATTGTCTGATGAAATAGGATTTTGGTCTTTTATTCAATTCCTATTCTTTAGACAATGGAATGAATTAAAGAGTTATGCTAATGAAAAAGGAATAAATATTATAGGTGATATTCCTATATATGTGGCAGAAGATAGTGCTGATGTATGGAGTAATCCAGAAGCATATTTAATATATGAAGATACGTTAAAACCAATATCAGTAGCTGGATGTCCACCAGATGCTTTTTCAGAAACAGGACAACTATGGGGGAATCCTCTTTACGATTGGAACTATATGGAGAAGACAGGCTATAAGTGGTGGATTAAAAGAGTAGAAGAAAGCTTAAAGCTTTATGATGTAGTTAGAATTGATCACTTTAGAGGTTTTGAAAGCTATTGGGAAATTCCTTATGGTGAAGATACTGCTATTAATGGTAAGTGGGTTAAAGGACCTGGAATTAAATTATTTAAGGCAATTAAAGAAACATTAGGTGAAATAAATGTTATTGCAGAAGATTTAGGGTATTTAACAGATGAGGTTATTGATTTCTTACAAGAAACAGGATTCCCAGGAATGAAAGTATTACAATTTGCTTTTGATGCAAGAGAAGAAAGTAATTATTTACCTCATACTTATACAAGAAATTGTATAGCATATACAGGAACACATGATAATGATACTTTTAGAGGATGGTTTGAGTTAACAGGAAGTAAGAGTGATGTTGAGTATTGTAAAGAGTATTTAGCATTATCAGAAGAAGAAGGATATAACTGGGGCTTTATAAGAGGAGCATGGAGTAGTGTTGCAAATGTTTCAGTAGCATTAATGCAAGACTTCTTAAATCTTGGAAATGAGACAAGGGTTAACTTCCCATCAACTTTAGGAAATAACTGGAAATGGAGAGCTAAAGAAGGTAGTTATAATACTGAATTAGCAGATAAAATTTACAAGTATACAAAAATGTATGGAAGATGTTAATTATAATAAAGGACTATTGCGTAAATGCAATAGTCCTTTGATTTTTTATTCATCATATATCAGTTACATATAACATAAATATAAATATATAAATTTATATTTTATGAGGCAAGGGTATGAACAAGAAATGTGTATATGATTTTTTTATAGGATTGCTTGCGCTTATGTTAACGTTAATGTTGATTATAGAAATTTTCATTAATATTCCCAAAGAGGTAAGTTGGACATTTTATTATATTGATAATATAGTCAGATTGATATTTATAGGTGATTACGTTACAAGACTTGCAATAAGTAAAGAAAAAAGGAAATTTATAAAAGAAAATTTAATAGATTTGTTTTCAATATTTTCTATAAGATTTTATGTTAGAGTTTTAGGTTTTACTATTATTCCTTCAAAAGTTAATTCTTCATATTGTATAAAAGCTATTAAATCTATTATGTTAATTATTTGTGCAATAAAATTTAAAATAAGAGTCAAGGATGAAATTAGAAAAAGTAGGTTAAATTTTTTATTAGTTGTTTCTACTATTTTTATAGTAATAGGGGCTGTATTAATATCTATAGTTGAAGGTATGTCAATAGGAGATGCTTTATGGTGGAGTTTTGTAACATTTACTACGGTTGGGTATGGTGATATTTTATTAAAAACTCAATTAGGTAAAGCAATTGCTGTTTTATTAATGATTATAGGTATAGGTGTTATAGGAGTTATAACAACTAGTATTACATTATACATAATAAATGGCGGTAAAAAGATAGAAAAAACATATGAGGAAAAAGTCATTGAAGATATTAAGAGTATGCTTGATAATTTTGATGATTTAAGTAATGAGGATTTAGACAATATTGTAAAGATACTAAAGGCTTTAAAGAAATAAATGGAAAAATATACTTGAAATTAATTTATTAATAACATAAAATTATATTATAGTTTTTAAATTTTGCGCAGGTGTGCTGGAATAGGCAGACAGGATAGATTGAGGGTCTATTGAGGGATTCCTCGTGTGGGTTCAAGTCCCACCATCTGCACCAATAATAGAACTGCATCAAAGGTATATGTGAATATATTTTTGATGTGGCTCTTTTTTTATAGAAATTTTCGGGAGGATTTATAAATGAAAAAAATAGTAATACTTGATGGTAAAACTTTAGGAGATATTAGTATAGAAAAACTTAATGAAATTGGAGAAGTGCAATATTATGAAGCTACAGATGAAAGTCAAGTAGTTGAAAGAATAAAGGATGCTAATATAATATTAACTAATAAAGTAGTGTTAAATAGAAATAACATGAAAGATGCAAAAAATCTTGAATTCATTGCAGAAACAGCTACAGGATTTAATAACATAGATATAGATTATGCTAAAGAGCATAAAATAGGGGTAGCTAATGTAGCTGGATATTCAACAAATGCTGTAGTTCAACATACATTTGCTAGTGCACTAGGACTATTAGATCAAGTAGTATATTATGATAGGTATGTAAAGGAGGGTGAATATTCAAAATCAGGATCTTTTACATGTTTAAATAAACCTTATTATGAAATTGAAAATAAAGTATGGGGAATTATAGGTCTAGGAGCAATAGGAAATAGGGTAGGAAAGATAGCAGAAGCTTTTGGTGCGGAGGTAATATATTATTCTACTTCTGGCAAAAACTCTTCTACTCAATTTAAAAAAGTATCTTTTGAAGAGTTATTAGAAAAAAGTGATATTATTTCTATACATGCTCCATTAAATGAAAATACAAAGGGATTAATTAATTATGAAGCATTAATTAAGATGAAGAGTAGTGCAATACTAGTAAATATGGGCAGAGGGCCTATTGTTGTAGAAAAGGATTTAGCTAGGGCTATTGAGGAAGAGCAAATAAGAGGGGCTGCGCTAGATGTCTATGAGACAGAGCCAGTTGGTGAAGATAATATTTTATTATCAATAAAAAATAAAGATAAGCTTCTTTTATCACCACATATTGCATGGGCAAGCATAGAGGCGCGTGAAAGATTATTTAATGAAGTTGTAGAAAATATTAAAGCTTTTTATAATGGAAAAGATAGAAATAGAGTTGATAAATAAAATAATTATGTTCATTGACAAATATAAAGCAATATAGTAATATTATAGAAAATAAAATAAATATTGCTAGGAATGAGAGTAGTAAAGAATCCATGGTTTTTCAGAGAGTAGACGGTTGCTGCGAGTCTATAAATTATATTTTTGAACTCGCTCATGAGCTATAAGGGTGAACTTTTAGTAGCTCTTATCGGTTAATACCGTTATTTTAATTAAGTATAAATTTTGGATGGTACCGCGTAAATACGCTCCAATGGAGGGTAATATTACGCGTTTTTTTTATTTATTACAATAATATGTTACTAATTTATTTTATTTATATATAAGGGGGCATTTATACATGTTAAATTACAGTAAGTATAGGAGATTTGAAACAATCAGTTTGAAGGAAAGAACATGGCCAAATAATGTTATTGAAAAAGCACCAATTTGGTGTAGTGTTGATTTAAGAGATGGAAATCAAGCTCTTATAAATCCAATGAATATAGATGAAAAAGTAGAATTCTTTAATATGTTAGTTAAATTGGGGTTTAAAGAAATTGAAGTTGGTTTCCCTTCATCATCTCAGATTGAATTTGATTTTTTAAGAAGATTAGTAGAGGATAATTGTATTCCTGATGATGTAGTAGTACAAGTATTAACTCAGGCAAGGCCACATTTAATAGAAAGAACTTTTGAAGCTTTACAAGGAGTAAAACAAGCTATAGTTCATATATATAATTCAACTTCAGTTTTACAAAGAGATGTAGTATTCAATATGAGTAAAGAAGAAATAAAGAATATTGCAGTTGAGGGGACAAAGCTTGTAAAAAAATATACTTCTGATTTTGAGGCGAAAATATTTTTAGAATATTCACCTGAAAGTTTTACTGGAACAGAAGTAGAATATGCATTAGAAGTTTGTGATGCAGTTGCTGATGCTTGGGGTGCAACTAGTGAAAATAAGATTATTATAAATTTACCATCAACAGTACAAATGGATACACCAAATGTATTTGCTGATCAAATAGAATATATGTGTCAAAATTTTAAGAATAGAGATAGAATTATTGTTAGTGTTCATCCGCATAATGATAGAGGTACAGGTGTTGCTGATGCTGAGTTAGCTTTATTAGCAGGAGCAGATAGAGTTGAAGGAACATTATTTGGTAATGGAGAAAGAACAGGTAATGTAGATATATTAACGGTTGCATATAATATGTTTTCACATGGAGTTAATCCAATGTTAAATCTTGAAAATATAAATGATATAATTGAGATTTATGAAAGATGTGTAAAAATACCAGTACCGGTTAGACATCCTTATGCAGGAAATTTAGTATTTACTGCATTTTCAGGTTCACATCAAGATGCAATAAATAAAGGGATGAAGAAATATGAAGAAAGAGGCTCAAAAATATGGCAAGTACCATATTTGCCTGTTGATCCAAGTGATCTTGGAAGAGAATATGAACCATTAGTTAGAATTAATAGTCAATCAGGTAAAGGTGGAGTTGCATTTGTAATGGATCATTGTTTTGGATTTAAATTACCTAAATCAATGCAACAGGAATTTGCAGAAGTGGTACAAAAAATTTCTGAGAAAAAAGGTGAAGTTCAGCCAAACGAAATTATGGATGCATTTAAAGAGCAGTATTTATCTTTACAGGAACCTTTTAAATTAATAAGTATTTCTATATCAGATATCAATAGTGATACAGAGAAAACAACGAAAGTAAATGCTGTTATTAATTATAAAGGAGAAGAACGTGAAATAGAAGGTATAGGTAATGGACCAATAGATTCATTAGGTAAAGCATTATCTAATAGTAAATTAATAGATGTTAGTATAATTGATTATAAGGAACATGCATTGAGTACAGGTTCTGAAGCTGAAGCAGCAGCATATGTTTATATGAGTAGAAATGATACTAACAAAAAGACATTTGGTGTTGGAGTTGATAGTAATATTACGAGAGCTTCAATAAAGTCTATAATAAGTGCTTTAAATAGATTGTATGGAAGTAAATAAAAATTTTTATATTGATTGATTTGAAATTTATGTATATAATAAGCTTTATAAGTTAATATGTTCGGTTGAAGGTAATGGGAGAGCGATTTAGATCCACCGAAGAAGTAAATCTTTCAGGTATTAGGACCGTTACTGGACGAGCCTCTGGAGAGACTCATAAGAGCACCGAAGGAGCAAGGTTTAATTTAAAGTTAAACTGAAACTCTCAGGTAAAAGGACAGGGGATTAAGATTAGTTAAAAGTTAATAGTTAATAGTTAGTAGTTAAGGTTTAAACTCATTATTGAGTTTATTAGTTTTATCTTATGGATAGTAATTTACAACCAATTTTTAGGTTAGAGATAACAAGGAATAAGATTTAGATAACGAATTCTAATATTAAGATTGCATAAAAATTTAATCTTAATATTAGAAATTCACTTTATATTAAAAAATTCAGGTTACCTGAATTTTACCTTAGCGCCTAACTAAAAACTCTTAACTAAAAACTAACTCTAATCTCCTCCTATAAATTTATAATTTTAAGGAGGATTTTTTTATGGAATTTTTAAATGGAGTTGAAAAAGTATTAAATAGTATTGATGGGATAGTATGGGGGCCACCTTTGCTAATATTATTAGTAGGAACAGGAATATACTTTACTTTTAAATTAAAGTTAATACAAGTATTTAAATTACCACTAGCACTTAAATATTTATTTGTTAAAGATGATGAAGAAGGTGATGAAGAGGCAAAAGGTGATGTATCAAGTTTTGCGGCATTATGTACTGCTTTATCAGCTACAATAGGGACAGGAAACATCGTTGGTGTAGCAACGGCTATTGCAGCAGGGGGACCAGGAGCTTTATTTTGGATGTGGATTGCTGCATTTTTTGGAATGGCAACTAAATATGCAGAAGGAGTTTTAGCTATAAAATATAGGGAAGTAGATGAAAATGGACAAATGTCAGGTGGACCTATGTATTATATAGAAAAAGGTCTTGGTAATAAATTTTTAGCTAAAATGTTTGCTGTGTTTGGCGTAGGGGTAGCACTTCTTGGAATAGGTACATTTGGACAAGTAAATTCTATATCTAAAGCAGCATTAATATCTTTTAATATTCCTTTATGGTGTACTGCTATTATAGTAACTGTATTAGTTGCATTAGTAACTTTAGGTGGTATAAAAAGAATATCAAATGTTGCTGAAAAGATTGTACCATCAATGGCTATATTATATATATTAGGTGCATTATTAGTATTAGGATTTAATTTAAAAGAAATACCTTCAGCAATAATGTTAATAATAAATAGTGCATTTAATCCAAAGGCAGCATTAGGTGGTACAGCAGGTATTACTGTAGCTTTAGCCATTCAAAGAGGTGTTGGAAGAGGCGTGTTTTCAAATGAAGCAGGTCTTGGTAGTGCACCAATAGCAGCTGCTGCGGCTAAAACAAAATCACCAGTTAAGCAAGGTTTAATTTCAATGACGGGTACATTTATTGACACAATAATAATATGTACTATGACAGGTCTTGCAATTGTATTAACAGGAAGCTTTAACAGTGGTCTTGAGGGTGCTGAAATGACTACATTTGCATTTCAACAAGGATTACCATTTGCAGTTATAGGAAAGTATATAGTAAATATAGGATTAATTTTCTTTGCATTTACTACTATAATAGGATGGAATTATTATGGAGAAAGATGTATTCAATATTTAACAGGTGTAAAGGGCATTATATTTTATAAGATAATATTTATTGTTTTTGTAGCAGTAGGTCCATTCTTATCACTAGATTTAGTATTTATAATAGCTGATATAGTAAATGGATTGATGGCATTACCTAATTTAGTTGGATTAATTGGATTAAGAAATGTAGTAATAAATGAAACTAATGAGTTTTTTCAAGAATTTAAGAGGGAACAAAGTAATGCTTTAGAGAAAGTTTATGAAATAGAATAATGAAAAAGTTGAATCTGTTATAGGTTTTAGATTATAAATTTAGCCTATAACAGATTTTTTTATTATATATGTATTTTTAAAATTATGGTTACTTTAGTAATAAAAATATACTTAAAAAGGTAAAATAAAGTATAGGAGGTAAATATGATTTATAAATATCCAAAGGTGTAGCTTTAAAATATAGATGGAAAAGTGAAGCCACTAAAGAGTATTTTAAAATTATAGGAGAGTTTAAGATGAAAAGTAATATTAAATACAGAGGTTTAAATAGTTATGTTTTATCTGATAAGAAAACTATGCTTTATAAATTTGCTATGATAATTATTTTATCTTCATTGATGATTGTAACTATATTTAGTACAATAAAAATTAAAATTTCTCGAAGTGTTACAAATGTAAGATATATAAGTGAAGAAACAGGAAATGATAACATAAACGATAGTATTGAAGAGGAAAATAGTGCAGATGTAAATTCAGATATAAGTAATGAAAAAGTAGTAGAGGTAAATTTGAATGTTAATTTGGATGATGATAAGATAGAATTTTTAAATAAAATATCTCATGGCGCTATTAAAAGTTATGAGGAGTATGGGATTTTACCATCAATTACTATAGCTCAAGCCATATTAGAATCAGGATGGGGGCAATCAGACCTTGCAGTTACCCATAATAATTTATTTGGAATAAAAGCAGATTCTAGATGGAGCGGAGCCATTGCAACAGTCTCTACAAGTGAAAATTATAATGATACTACTATAGCTAACTTTAGAAAGTATGATAATATTGAAGATTCAATTGAAGATCATGGAAGATTTCTATATGAAAATTCAAGATATGCGGAATCAGGATTATTTTCAGGAAAGAATTATAAAGAACAGGCGCAAGCATTAGAAAATGCAGGGTATAGTACAGTTAGAAATGCAGATGGGGTAGCAGTTTATGCAGATAAATTAATTGCATTAATAGAAAAATATAATTTAATGGAATATGATAATAAAGTTAAATAGTAATATTAATAAAAGAGTTAAATGATTAAGGATTTATAAACATTTAACTCTTATTTTATGTGAATATAATTAATATTTTTCTGTAAATGTACGCTCATTTGGAAGAATTTCAATTTTCTTTTGGTAAAGTTCATCAACTCTAATGAACCTATTACCTTTTTTTATATCTTTAATATATTTAGTTATAGAAGAATCATCTCCTTGAACTTCCATTTCAACCATACCATTTTCCATATTTCTTACCCAACCAGTTAAATCATACTTTCTTGCAGTCATAGTACAAAAAAATCTAAATCCAACACCTTGGACACGACCATCTACTATTATGTAATATCTAACCATAAAATCCTCCTAAAAATAATATAATCTATTATAGATTATATCATATGTGATTTTGATGTTAATAATATGTTTATTTATAATTTTAAATTATAATATTTATAAAAAAACAGAATTATATACTATGAATGTATATAATTCTGTTTTTTATAATACTATTGAGAAAGCACTTCAGTAAATGCTGATTCGTATAATTTTAAAGTTTCTTGATTTAAATTAGTAAATAAGACACATTTATCTAATATAGAATCAGAAGGATATGCAGCTGGATTATTTTTAGTTTCATCATCAAGTAAATCATATGCTGCAGTATTAGGAGTAGAATATCCTATATAATCAACATTTTCTTTTGCGTTTTCAGGATCGCATAAGAAGTTGATAAATGCTTCAGCACCAGCTTTATTAGGAGCATCCTTAGGAATACATAAAGCATCAACCCATTTATTTGAGCCTTCTTCTGGAATAACATATTTCATGTCAGGATTTTCATTCATTATATATATTGCATCTCCAGACCAAACAGCAGCAAGCATTTTTTCACCTGTAATCATATTATCTTTGACTTCATCAACAACGTAAACAGGATTTGTTAATTTTCTTTGTTCTAATAATTCATCTTTAGCTGCATCTATTTCACTAGGAACATCTGAATTAATAGAATATCCAGCTTTAATTAAAGCTATAGCTAAAGAATCTCTTAAAGAATTAAACATATATACTTCATCTTTATATTTGCTATCCCAAAGTATATCCCAACTAGTTACAGGTTCTGTAATTCTAGAACTGTCATAGATAATACCAATAGTACCCCACATATATGGCACAGAGTATTCATTTGTTGGATCGTAAGATAAGTTTTTATAATTTTCACCTATATATTGATAGTTAGGAATATTGTTATAATCTATTGTTTCTAGCAAATCTTCTTGTATCATTTTTTCAATCATATAATCAGAAGGAACTACTAAGTCGTATGTACCAGGATTAGTTTTTACCTTTTGATACATGATTTCATTAGTATCATAAGTTGAGTAATTAACTTTAATTCCAGTTTCTTTTTCAAATTTTCTAATTAGAGCTTCATCAATATAGTCTCCTACATTAAAGAAATTTATTGTTCCATTTTCACCAACATTACTATTTCCACAGCCAGTGAAAAGAGAAGCAGTTAATATTGCAGCAGCTGCTAATGCAACTAAAGATTTTAATTTTTTCAATCTACACACCCCTTGAAGTAAATTCTTTTCTATTAACAATTAATAATAAAATTAATACTGTAATAAACATTAAAGTTGATAATGCATTTATTGATGGATTGATACCTTTTCTAGCCATGGAGTATATTTCTATAGAAAGATTAGTAACTCCAGGACCTGTTGTAAAGAAACTTATTACAAAATCATCAATAGACATAGTAAATGCCATTAATAATCCTGCAAATATCCCCGGCTTTATTTGAGGAAGTATTATTTTCCACATTGCATAACCAGGTGTTGCACCTAAATCTAAAGCTGCTTCAGTTATATTATGAGGTAATTGCTTTAATTTTGGTAATACTGATAATATTACATAAGGAATATTAAAAGTAATATGTGCTAAAAGCATTGTTCCAAATCCAAATTGAGCATTTATCTCTATTTTATTTAAAATAGGAAATATAAAAATAAATAAACTCATAAGTGAAATACCTGTAACTATATCAGGATTTAATACAGGTAGATTATTTATATTTAGTAGTGTTTTTTTAGGAACACCTTTCATTCTATGAATTCCTATTGCAGCTAAAGTTCCAATTATAGTTGCTATAATTGAAGCAAGTACAGCAATTATTAATGTATACTTTAATGCATCCATTATTCTTGTGTTTTGGAAAAGCTCACTATACCATCTTAATGTGAATCCATTCCATTTTGCAGTTGATTTTGAATCATTAAAGGAGAATATCATTAAGGTAACTATTGGTGTATATAAAAACACAAAAATAATTAGTAGATAAAATCTTTTAATGAAAGATTCAAGCTTTTTAACCATAATATACGTCCTCCTTATTATTTATCATCAGTACCTTCAAATTTATTCATGAAGGCCATAGATATTAAAATTATTATCATCATGAAAATTGCAATTGCAGATCCAAAGTTCCAATCATCCATTGAAGTATATTGAGTTTCAATTAAATTACCAAGTAGCATGTATTGGCCTCCACCTAATATTCTTGAAATAACAAAGGTAGAAACAGCAGGCATAAATACCATAGTAATACCAGAAATTATTCCAGGCATACTTAGAGGGAAAATTATTTTTGTGAAAATTTCCTTTCTACTTGCACCTAAATCTGAAGCTGCATTAATTAAATCAGTATCCATCTTTATTAATACAGTATAAATAGGTAAAATCATAAATGGTAAAAAGTTATAAATCATACCTAATAAAACTGCAAAATCATTATAAAGAAGATTAGCGCGTGCAAAGCCTAGGGTAACTAAAAGAGAATTAATTAATCCGTTTTTACCTAGAATAGGTAGCCAAGCATAGGTTCTTAATAAGAAATTCATCCACATTGGTATTATAAATAGCATAATTAAAATATTTCTTTTACCTTCACGCATTTTTGAAATTAAATACGCAACGGGATAACCTAAAATAAGGCAACCTAAAGTAGCTTCTACAGCTAAAAGAATACTTCTTCCAAAAACTTTTAAGTATTTAGGGTCCATTAATCTTTGAAAATTCTCTAGTGAAAAATGATAACTATCTCCAGATTTTATTGTGAAACCAAAAAATACTACTATTAATAGTGGAATAACAATAAAAAGTGAACTCCACACAACATAAGGTGCTGCAGGTAAAGCACTTTGATTATTTTTCTTTCTCATAGTCTTTCACCTTTCTCATTATATGTATTGATTCTGGATCTATTATTAAACCAACAGTGTTTCCGACAGTTGCGCTTTTTATATTATGAATAATCCAAGTATTATTTTCTGTAATAACTTCAATTTCGTAATGAACTCCTTTGAAGGTAACAGAGTTAACTTTACCAGTTAACATTCCTTTATCGGCAGTAGTTATTTCTATATCTTCAGGTCTAATTACAACGTCAATGTCCTCAGATGGATTAAAACCACTGTCTACACATTTAAATATAGTATCTGCAAATTTAACTTTATAATCCTCAAGCATTATTCCATCTAAGATGTTACTTTCTCCAATAAAGTCAGCAACAAAAGCATTTGCTGGTTCATTATAAATATCTTCAGGAGATCCCATTTGTTGTATTTTTCCCTTGTTCATTACAACTATTGTATCAGACATAGTAAGAGCTTCTTCCTGATCGTGAGTTACAAAGATAAAAGTAATACCAAGTCTTTTTTGAATTTTTTTAAGTTCTAATTGCATTTCTTTTCTAAGCTTTAAGTCTAATGCACCAAGAGGCTCATCTAATAAAAGAACTTGAGGTTCATTAACTAATGCTCTTGCAATTGCAACTCTTTGTTGCTGACCACCACTAAGTGAGTCTACAGATCTTTTTTCAAAACCTTCTAATGCTACCATTTTTAGCATTTCATGAACTTTTTTATCAATTTCATTTTTAGGTAGTTTTTTAATTTTTAGACCAAAAGCAATATTTTCATAAATATTCATATGAGGAAATAAAGCATACTTTTGGAATACTGTATTTAATTGTCTTTTGTAAGGAGGTACATCAGAAATATCATTTCCGGCAAAGACAACCTTTCCACTGTCAGCAGTTTCAAATCCTGCTATTATTTTAAGAGTCGTAGTTTTACCACAGCCACTAGGACCAAGCAATGTTAAAAATTCATTTTTTCTTATATTCAGCGAAAGATTATCTAAGACAGTATTATCACCATAAACTTTAGATACACCTTGTATTTCTATAATATTTTGACTCAAAAAAAACACCTCTTTCTTTAATATTAAAAGGAAACACCTTATCACATTTTTCTAATGAGTATATATAAATTTATCTAAAATGATGGGGGAGTAGAAATCCAAATAACCTTAGCTGTAGTTTTACCATCATTACTGATATAGTGATTTGCTCTAGGTTTAAAATAAAAACTTTCGTTTTTACGGACTTTATAAGATTTATCTCCTAAATGTAGAGTTATACTTCCAGATAATACATATCCAAATTCTTCGCCTTCATGAGGTTCTTCTTCTAGATATTTCCCACCAGATTCAATTGTTATCATTATAGGTTCCATTTCATTTTTTTGTGCATTAGGAACTAGCCACATTAATTTATATTTCAAGTCAGAATTTTCAGTTTCAAACATATCTTCGTATGTATAAGTTATTTTTTCATCCTTATCGTCACTAAAAAATTCTTTTAGGTTTGTCCCTAGTATTTCAAGAATGTCTATTAGTGTTGCTATAGAGGGAGAAGTTAAATCATTTTCTACTTGAGATATAAATCCCTTAGATAATTCACATCTATTAGCAAGTTCTTCTTGTGTTAATCCTTTTTCAATTCTCATTCGTTTAATTTTATCACCAATTTGCACAATTTCACCTTGCCTTTCATTTTGTTTGATAATAACTATTACTAAACTAAAGGTTTAAAATTACTAAACAAACAATGTTATTATATAGACATATAAACAAAAAATCAATAATTTTTAAAAAAAATGTTAAAAATATAATTTTGAATTTTCCTTTTAAAATAAGGGGTTAAAGTAAAAGAAATAAACATAAGTTTAACATTTATACATTAAAAGTTTAGTAAAACTAAGAATTGTAGAATTTAAATAAAAAATTTTAAAAAAAGAATTGTAGTGATAGTACAATAATTACTTTAACTAATACTATATAAAGTTATAATGAGTAAACTAAGCAAAAAAAATACTAATATAATAAATAAATATTAAATTAATTATTATGTGAATTATTATTTTAAACAAATAATAATTATTATGAATAAATAATGATTATGATGAAGTATTAACAAATATAAGGTTAAGGTGTATAATGAAAGAAAGAAAAAATTTAATAATTAAATAAAAAGATATAAGTAAAATTAATTGGTTAATAACTTATAGATAAATTGGAGGAAGTATAATGCTAAAAGGAAGAATACATTCAATAGAAACAATGGGCCTTGTGGATGGACCAGGAATAAGAGTTGTAGTATTTATGCAAGGATGTGCACTAAGATGTCAATATTGTCATAACCCTGATACATGGAGCGATAAAGGTGAAGATAATTTAGAATTAACACCAGAAGAATTAGTTAATAGAATAGTTAGATTTAGATCTTACTTTGAAAGATCAGGTGGTGGAGTTACTTTTTCAGGTGGAGATCCTTTAAGACAACCAGAGTTTTTAAAGGAATGTTTAAAGCTATGTAAAGAAAAAGGAATACATACAACTTTAGATACTTCAGGTGTAGGGGCTGGAAATTATGAAGAAATATTAAAATATACAGATTTAGTTCTTTTTGATGTTAAGCATTTAACAGCAGAAGGGTACAAGTATATGACAGGAATTAATATTGATGAAAGTTTAAAATTCCTTGAGGCATGTAAAAAATGTGATACTAAATTATGGATAAGACAAGTAGTTGTTCCAGGTTTAACAGATAATGAAGAATATATTACTGAATTAGGTAAGTTTATAAAAACTTTAAATAATGTAGAAAAAGTTGAATTATTACCATATCACTTATTAGGAGTAAATAAGTATGAAACTATGGGAATAAAGTATAGATTAGAGGGAACTCCAGCAATGGACAAAGAAAAATGTAAAGAACTATACAAGTTATTAGATATATAAAAAATATGTATAAAAGAGGATGTTTTAATTAACATCCTCTTTTTAGGTTTATAATTAAAGTTGACTAGAAAAAAATCCAGGTTTAATATATTTCTTTTTCATACCTTCTATAACTAAAAGATAAACGGCAGCAGTATCAAATCTTGCATCATGATAATTCCCACTACCTTGGAATAATTCATCAGCTTTTTTTGCAATAGTATCGTCAGAGATTCCTAAGAAGTTTATTACTTCAGAAAGCTTAGGGTTTTTTATGCCATTGCCACTTGGAGAAGGAATTTGACAAATGTTTTTATAGTAAGCCATAGTACAAAATGTCTTTTTAGGTTCCCAAGAACAATCAATCATACCAGCTTCATATAGAGAATTAACTTCGTGCTTTAAGAATTTAACATCAAACTGAACATTATGACCAATTACAAAATCAGCATCAAAGAAGTCAGACATAAAATCTTGAATTTGTTCAAGAAATTCTAAACCATTTGATAATTCATACAATTTTTCTAATGAAAAACCATGAACTTCTTCGGCTGCCGGATCCATTTCATCCACTGTAAAGAAGAAATTTTTCCCTGTTGTAGTTTGGGGTTTAGTTGAAGTATCAACTGTTATATAACTTAACTGACATATATGGCCAGGTCTTACACTAGTTGTTTCAGTATCAAAAAATAAAAGTTTCATCTGTGCCTCCAAAAATATTTTTATTGATTTTATAATATCATAAGTTATGTTAATTAACAATTTTTCATAAAAAAATGCTTTTTACTTACTTGAAAGTAAAAAGCATTTTTATTAATTCAATTCATTTGAGATTAACTTTAGTAATTCAACACATGTTTCTTTTGTTTTATTATTTTTATCTAAATCAGGATTATATTCTACAAAATCCATAGAACTTACTAAGCTTGTACTCATAATTCCTTGAAGAAGTTCTTTACTTTGTGAATAACTTAATCCATCGCTTACAGGAGTTCCTGTCCCAGGAACATAATCAGGATCTAAACAATCAATATCATAAGAGAGATGAATATTTTTTATATTCTTTTCTTTAATTAATGATAATAATTGATTTAATACTTCTTTTGTACCTAAGTTATTGATTTGTTCATTAGTCCATACATGCATATTTAATTCATTTATTAAATCTACTTCACCTTTGTCTAAATCACGACAAGCCAAAATAAAAACATTTTCTGGTTTGATTTTAGCTTTATCAAAGAAAATTGAAGTTAATTTTTCATAACCATAACCCATTGAAGCAGCTAAAGGCATACCATGAATATTTCCTGAAGGTGAGGTCTTGTCTGTATTAATGTCTCCATGAGCATCTATCCAAATTACTGCTAAATCATCTCCAAAATATTTACTTGTACCAGCAAGTGATCCTAAAGCTAAAGAATGATCTCCACCAACTATAAATGGGAAGGTATCATTTTCTAATGCTTCTAAAACTTTAGAAGCTAGTCCATTATTTGCATTAACAACTTGTGTTAAATATTTTAATTTTAAATCACCTTTATATTTTTCTTTTTCGCTAACTTTTTCAACTTCTATATCTCCTAAATCATAAACATTATGATTCTTTTCAAATATATCAATGAGGTTGTTTTTTCTTAACTCTTCAGGGCCCTTTTCTACTCCAGGTTTATCACAACCATAAAAAAGAGGCATTCCAATAATACTTATATTCATAAAAAGACCTCCATCAATCTATTAATTTTTCACATTACTTATAATAATACTTTAAGATATATAAGTAAATATTAAAATTTTTTTATTTTAAAATATTATTCTATCTTAATTCCTAATATTAATATATAGTATTCAATAGTAAAAAAAAGTAACGGTAATATATATTATATACAATCATCATAATTAGAATATTGCATAATAATTGCACTTTCCCCATCATTATAATAATCATCCTCTTCATTAATCTTTACAAACCCATTTCTTTTATAAAAATTAATTGCACGAATATTAGACTTACGTACCTCTAAAAAAACCGTGTTAATATTATTTCTTTTAAAAATAAAACAAGCCTTTTCCAATAGAAGTGAACCCACTTTCATATCTTGATAATTACTATCCACTGCAATAACAATAATATGACCTTGACCCTCTTTAATCCAGAAAATAACATATCCTACAATAGTCTGAGCTACTTGTGCTACAAGAAATCCAGCACCGGCATTATATAATTGTAACAAAATTCCAACAGGATATGGATCATCAAATGCTTCATACTCAATTCTTACAACATCATCCAAATCAGATAATAAAAAATCACGTATAATCATAAAACAATCACCTATTATAATTCTGAATATATTTAATAATATATAGCTTTATAATTAAGTAATTTCATATTATTTATTATATTAATATAGATTATTCTTTTTATTACTACATGAAAAAATAAAGAATAACAATAGATTCTTTTTAAATAAATTCATGTATAAAACAAGATAAAAGCAAGTTATGTGATTAAATGAGTAAAGTATGGGAAAATTTTTCAGAGTACATTATAAATAACTATCAAGATAGTAAAAAAATCATTGAAGTAGGTGTGGGTAAAATAACAGAACCTAGTGACATACTAAAAAAACACTTACCTAACACAACAATTAACCTAGTGGATATATATCCCTGTAACAGTGATGTTATAAAGGATGATATTACAAACCCAACTGATAAAATCTATGAAGATGCTGATTTAATCTATTCAATAAGACCTCCTGAAGAATTACAACCTGATATACTTAAATTGTCTGATAAATATAATAGTGATGTTATTATTAAACCATTATTTACTGAAGAAATTAATTTTAATTTTCAACAAAGATTAAAATTAGTAAATTACAAACGTATGGCTTTTTATATTATGAAAAGAGAGTGAAATAACATATGACATGGGAAGAATTAACAAAATCCGAAGTAATATCGAAATTAAATACAACTGAAAACGGTTTAACTTCAGATAAAGCAACAAAAAACCTTGAAAAATATGGTAAAAATGCATTGAAAGAAAAAGAAAAAGAAAGTGAATTAAAAAAATTCATCTCACAATTCACAGAACCATTGATGATTCTTCTAATAATTGCAGGCATTATTGCTGCAGTTATTGGAGATGGTATAGATTCAGCAGTGATATTTCTAGTTGTTATACTCAATGCTGTGATTGGATACAAACAAGAAAATAAAGCAGAAAATGCAATGGAAAAACTAAAATCAATGACAAATAAAACAACCATTGTTTTAAGAGATAATCATAAACAAGAAATTAATGCTGAAGATTTAACTGTTGGTGATGCAGTAATACTTGAAGAAGGAGATAGTATTCCAGCAGATTTA
>OMGY01000500.1_pt1 | contig 45272 bp, 29 predicted proteins | sample 1674461 | NCBI WGS metagenome assembly OMGY01 (sample SAMN05578579, study PRJEB25193) | human gut metagenome | biome: Human Microbiome; feature: human-associated habitat; material: feces | host: Homo sapiens | place: USA:Birmingham | reverse complement strand
AAGCTATGATCGAAGAGCTGAACATCACTGTTCCGGTTGCTCTGCATCTGGATCATGGAACCTATGAAGGATGCTATAAGTGCATCAAGGCTGGTTTCTCCTCCATCATGTTTGATGGTTCTCATCTGCCGATCGAAGAGAATATCGAGAAGACCAAGGAGCTTGTTGCTGTATGCAAGGGCATGGGAATGTCTCTTGAGGCAGAAGTTGGTTCTATCGGCGGCGAGGAAGATGGCGTTGTAGGTATGGGCGAGTGTGCAGATCCAGAAGAGTGCAAGAAAATTGCTGATCTTGGTGTAACCATGCTGGCAGCAGGTATCGGAAACATTCACGGTGTATATCCGGCTAACTGGAAGGGATTAAGCTTTGAGACACTGGCAGCAGTAAGCGAGAAGGTTGGCGATATGCCGCTTGTTCTTCACGGTGGTACAGGTATCCCGGCTGACATGATTAAGAAGGCAATCTCTCTGGGCGTTTCCAAGATCAATGTAAACACAGAGTGCCAGTTGTCCTTCGCAGCAGCTACTCGTGAGTATATCGAGGCTGGCAAGGATCAGAAGGGTAAGGGCTTTGACCCAAGAAAGCTGTTAGCACCAGGTGCTGAGGCAATCAAGGCTACCGTTAAGGAAAAGATGGAGCTGTTCGGTTCTGTAGGTAAGGCTTGAAACAAATAAGACAATTATCGTTCAGGTTTAGCGTGAAAAAGAGGAATATTTCACAAAAGTGAAACGATTCTGGAAAAACACTTGCTTTTCTGAATGAAAAGGTGTATTTTATTGTCATCAGTGATTGAAACAGACAATCACGACCTGACTGGAACAAGGGCGTTCTTATCTTAGTTGATAAGGGCGCTCTTTCTTTTACTTTATCATAGTAAAGTGGTCGATAATATATCAGTTCAGTCAGGTGGCTCTGCAGAATAGCTTAACAGAAGAAAAGGCAGCAGACAGAGCGTTATATCAGTATAGAATGAGAGGGTTGAAAACATGAGCGGCAGAATTACAGAGTTATTTAACAACAATGTTTTTACAGATGCTGAGATGAAGGCTCGTCTTCCGAAGAAGGTTTATAATGAAGTGAAGGCGTGCAAGCTGGATAAGGGATCTGCAGACATCGTTGCACAGGCAGTAAGAGACTGGGCAATTGAGAAAGGTGCAACACATTTTACACATGTATTTGAACCACTGACAATGCTTACTGCAGAGAAGCATGACTCCTTCGTTTCGCTTCCAGATGAAGATGGTAAGGTCATGATGGATTTTACCGGAAAAGAATTGTGTGAGTCCGAGCCAGATGGTTCATCCTTCCCGTCAGGTGGTATTCGTGATACCTCTCGCGCAAGATCTTACACTTCATGGGATATGACTTCACCGATTTACGTAAAGGAGGATGCAATTGGAACCATTCTTTGTATCCCGGCAGCGTTCTGCTCATACACAGGTGAAGCACTTGATGCAAAGACACCGCTTCTTCGTTCTATGGACGCAGTAAGTGAGCAGGGTGTCAGACTTCTTCGTCTGTTAGGAAACACTACATCTACAAAGGTGACTGCAGGTGTTGGACCTGAGCAGGAGTATTTCATTGTAGACAGAGATAAATATTTACAGAGAGATGACCTTGTATTTACAGGTCGTACACTGTTTGGCGCACCGGCTCCAAAGGGACAGGAGCTCGATGATCAGTATTTTGGTGTAATTCCGGAGCGTGTTGGTTCCTTTATGAAGGAGCTAAACGAAGAGCTGTGGAGATTTGGTATCACTGCAAAGACACAGCATAACGAGGTTGCGCCAGGACAGCATGAGGTTGCTCCGATTTTCTCTGTGACAAACGTTGCAGCAGACAGCAACCTGCTTTTAATGGATACCTTAAAGAAGGTTGCAACACGTCACGGTCTTGTATGTTTGCTTCATGAGAAGCCATTTGCAGGCGTAAATGGTTCTGGTAAGCACAACAACTGGTCTCTTTCCACAGATGATGGTATTAATCTGTTTAAGCCAAGCAAGAAGCCAGAGACTGATACTCGCTTCCAGTTAGTTGTTGGCTGCGTTATGAAGGCAGTGAAAAAGCATGCACTTCTTCTTCGTACCGCTGCTTCTAACCCAGGAAATGATCATCGTTTGGGTGCAAATGAGGCACCGCCAGCAATTATTTCTATCTTCTTAGGTGATCAGATTGGTGGTGTAGTTGATCAGATTATCGAGAAGGGATATGCAGATTCATCTATTCCAGCTGGAATGCTTGATCTTGGTGTAAAGGAGTGCCCGGCTGTTGATAAGGATCCGACCGACCGTAACCGTACATCACCATTTGCATTTACCGGAAACCGTTTCGAGTTTAGAATGGTTGCTTCATCCTGCAACGTTGCAGAGCCAAACATTGTATTAAATGCAATGATGGCAGAAGCATTCTCTGATGCAGCAGATGCAATTGAGGCAAAGCTTAGAGAAGGTAAGCACACAGATGTTGCTGTTCGCGAAGTGACTGCAGAGTTTATCCGTGAGAACAAGGATATCTACTTTAACGGAAACGGATATACTGACGAGTGGGTTGCAGAGGCCGAAAGACGTGGTCTTCCAAATGTAAAGACATGGGTTGACTCCATCAAGTCTGTTACAGAGCCAACGACAGTAGAGATGTATGAGAAGTTCCACATCTTAACAAAGAGAGAGCTTGAGGCTCGTGCAGAAGTCTTCTACGAGACATACAGCAAGACTTTAAATATTGAAGCAGGTACAATGATTGATATGGTAACAAAGAAGATCATTCCGGCTGTTATCAAGTATGAGAACAATTTGGCTGCATCTGTAAATACTATTAAGTCTGCATACGCAGCAGCAAACATCTCCACTCAGGAGGGTATGCTTCATGAGATTGCCGAGCTTCTTGGTGAAACATATAAAGCATTAAAGAAGTTAAGTGATGTTCACGCAAAGGCTGTTGCTATGGAAGGAAAAGAGCAGGCATTCTATTATAAGGATGTTGTAAAGGAAGCAATGGATGAGCTACGTGCACCAGTTGATAAGCTTGAGGTATTAGTAGAGCGCAAGGTATGGCCGATGCCAACATATGGCGATCTTCTGTTTGAAATCTAAAAACAAAAGTGATTGTGAATGTGCTTCTGAATACTTAATAAAATATAAAAGAATGCATAGCTGTCCGAAAATTCTTCGGACAGCTATCTTTTTTACTTGACAATCAATAGTAGATAAAGGTAGAATAAGTATATATGTGTACAGAAAGGCGTGGTTATTTCTATGGGGATAACGAATATTTTATTATTGGTATTAGGATATGTTCTACTGTTATTTAGTACAAAGCTAGTCAATGGAGGCGGAATTTCTATTATGAGAAAAGGACCGACATCCGATGCGCAGGAGCGAATTTTTTCCTGGTTTGCACTTAGCTTGATGCCATTTTTAAGCATAGCAATCTCAGGTGGTGTATTAGGTCTTGGGAACATGGTATTTACAGCAGCGCTGACAGCTGGTGTACTGCAGCTTCTTTTGATCTATGGAATGCTTGGAATCACTGGAACGTACCGTCTCGCAGGCAATGCACTTCGCGATCTTGTGCTTCTTCTTGTTTGCGTTGTGATTCTGATTGTTTGTACTAACTACACCTGGAGTAAAGGTCATCCAGCAAGCACGATCTCTAGGGGAATGGGTCTTTTTCTTTGTGTTCTTGCAGTAGCGTTTACTGTGTGGATGCTTCCTTATTTTATGGGAAAAAACCGTAAGCTTCAGCGCCGTCCTGATACGGATTTTGTTCCGGCAATTGTGTTTACACTTGTGGGACTTGCACTGGCAGGTCTTGGCGGTGTTCTTCTTATGAATAATACGGCAGCGCTTACCCATGCGCTGAACATAGAGCAGGGTGTGCTTGGTGTTGCTGTGATCGGCGTAGGCCTTGTACTTCCAGAGTATGTGCGTGTAGCAAGAAAGTACTGGATGAACACACAAAAACCAGTATCAATGCATTTGACACTTGCTACTGGAAATCTTGGATTATTGCTTATGATAGGTCTTAGTGCAGTAATTTCACCTATTATTGTTACATTTGCAGGTGCGTACCTGCTGCTTGCATGTGTGGTGGCGATTATCGTATTTGGTATTTTGTTCTACGTAGGCGGTGAAGTTGGAAAAATTAAGGCGCTCTTGTTTTTAGCTGGTTTTGCTCTTGTTTTTGTGCTTCTTATGAAGTTTAGCCTGCATTAAGCAACAAATTAGGAGAAAGAGAGGGAGAAGTTATGCTGTTTTCGGATATTACGGATTGTGAAATGCTAGTTTATCGATGTATTCAGGAAGCTGATAATGAAATTGGTCTGGTTGGCATCATGGATGAACTTGAAAAGAAATACCAGAAGGACTGGAAACGTTCAACGGTATGTACATTTATTGCACATTTGATTGAAAAAGGTTATGTAAATGGAAGAAGAGAAGGACGTGTGTTCTACTATTCTTCAGCAATCAATGATAAGAAGTTTTTGGAAGCACAGGTAAAGCAATTCATGAATTTCTGGTTTGACGGATCTCTCGAAGAACTGGTGCAGTATGCATGCTTGGCTAAAGGAATTTCAAAGAAGAATGCAGCTGAGGTTGTAGCTGCGATAAAGGAGCTTGAAAAGAAGTAAGAAGATGCTGCAGAGTTCCCTGCGGCATCTTTCTCATTTATTGAGGTGAAAGGATCTGAAGAATTATGGAAAACCAGAATACACCATTGTGGGATGCCTCGCTTGACATCAATGAACGGTTAGACTGGCTGCTTGAGGCACTGAATCTGGATGAAAAATGCAGGATGTTCTCGACGCTTACACCAGAAGTGGCGCGTCTTGGAATCCGAAGTACTTATCTGGGTGAAGAAGCTGCTCATGGTGTGGAAGCAAAGCATGATCGAAGCGTAAACTGGGGAGCACCGAAGCCGACAACGACATTTCCACAGCCGTTTGGTATGAGTCAGACTTGGGATACTAAGCTTATGGAAAAAATGGGGGCAGCCGTTGGAGATGAGGCACGAATCCTCTATTATCGAGAGGGTGAACATGGCGGTCTATGTCGTTGGGCACCGATGGCGGAGCCAGAGCGTGATCCACGTTTTGGAAGGACAGAAGAAGGATTTGGCGAAGATCCCCATTTGGGTGGTCAAATGGCATCTGCTTATATAAAGGGGATGCGTGGTGATAATCCTAACTATATAAAAACAGCAGCTACGCTTAAATATTTTACCGGTTATAATTCAGAAGATCGGCCACTTCGTGTATCAATTGATCCGCGCAGCTTTTATGAATATTATTTGGAGCCGTATCGCAGGTGCATCATAGAAGGCGGTGCGGAAGGCGTTATGACAGCAAGTAATGCAATCAATGGCACACCAGCACTTTTGGGCGATCATTTACAGGAGGTGCTTCGTAAAGAGTGGCGTTTTAGCGGTCATATCGTTGGAAATGAATGTTCGCTAGAAGAACTGTGTCAGGATGAGCGTTTTTCTGACAGGGAAAAGACAGCAGCGCTTGCAATAAAGGCAGGCGTGGATTGTTTTGCTGATGAGCCTGAGTTTGTGGAAGCAGCTGTGCGCGGTGCTTACGACAGAAATCTTCTTTCAATGCAGGATATTAATCAGGCGGTGCGCCGCAGCTTTGCGACAAGGATTCGTCTTGGTATGTTTAATAAAAAAGAAGATGATCCATTTGCAAATCCAGATGAATCACTTTTAGGCGGCAGTGATCATGCTGATTTGTCACGTCAGGCTGGACGAGAGGCAATTGTACTTTTGAAAAATGAAGAACAGATATTGCCTATTTCTCCAAAAGAAAACGAAAAAATTGCAGTGATAGGACCATTGGCAAATGAATGGTTTAAGGATTGGAATGGAGGTATCCCGCCATATCGTATTTCACCGTATGAAGGAATAAGAGATGCATTTGGTGAGGATTGTGTGACTTACACAGATGGAAAAAAGCGTCTTTGTCTTCGTTGTGGAGAGAGGTTTGTCTGTCTGACGCAAGAAGGACGACTGGCGCTTGGTTCGCGCTCAGAGGCTGAGGAATTTGTTATAACTGACTGGGGACAGGGAAAAATGAATCTGCAGGCGGCATCGACAGGATGCTATCTGACAAGTGTAGATGAGAATGGAAAGTTATTTGCAAACCGCAGTGAAGCGTTTGGGCGTCATGTAAAAGAATGCTTTTGTGTGGAGATGCTGTCAGATGGACGTTTTCGCCTGACAACATGGCGTGGACGTGATGTGTATTGGGACAGCGAGGGTATGCTTCGTGCAGCAACAGATGAGCAGGTTGGCATTGGCTGGCCAGGCGAAAATCGTGCATTATTTGGAATTGAGCAGACTTGGGATGGTACGGCTCGTGCAGTGACTTTAGCATCAGAGGCTGATAAAGTAGTTATTGTACTTGGAACAAATCCAGTGATCAATGGTCAGATAGGACAGGACAGGGAGAAGTATGGACTTCCAAGTGCTCAGATAGCATTGTTTGAAGCTGTGAAAAAGGTGAATGAGCAAGTGATCGTTGTTGTTGTAAGCAACTATCCGCATGATCTGATGCCGTTACAGGAAGCAAAAGCCATTCTCTTTACGCCGTCTGGCTGTCAGGAACTGGGAAGAGCTATTGCAGATGTTATGTCTGGCTCATATAATCCGTCAGGAAGACTGAATATGACATGGTATTCATCATTTGAAGATCTTCCGGCAAAAAATGAATGTGATATTATTCGCACGCGCCAGACTTATCAATATTATAGAGGCAAAAAACAATATCCGTTTGGATATGGATTGTCCTATACCTCGTTTGTATATGATATTTTCGCAGTTGAACAGGAAAAGGAGCAGCTTAAGGCTGTGCTTCGTGTACGAAATACTGGAAAATGTGATGGTGCAAAGGTTGTCCAAATTTATGCGGCGAAGGAGGAAGCGTCACTTATACGGCCAGATAAAAAGCTTGTTGGTTTTGCATTTGTTATGCTCCATGCAAATGAAGCTAAGGAAGTGACAATTAAAATTCCATTTAGAGAGCTGATGATCTATGATGTGATTACAGAAAGCATGATGCTTTCCGATGGCGGATATCGAATCTGGATAGGAGAGGATGCAGATACACAGGCACAGATAATAGAAAGTGATGGCACTAAGCGTCCAGCGCAGGCTATTGTCTGCCTTGAGGGTGATATTCGTATTCGTCGTGATTTTGCCAATATTACAGGAGCCTGGCTTTATGATGAGTGCAGAAATGTGAGAATCTCAAAACGGGAGGGTGTTCAAGTTGTCTGCATCAGCAATAAGGCGCAGGAAGCGATGATGGAGTACACAATGGGTGATAATGACAGCCTTGGCAGCGAGCTTCATTTGAAGCTTTATGCGATAGAAGGCAGTAAGTTAAAAATCACCATAAATGATAAAGATTCACAGATGTTTGCGCTAAACACGCAGGGCATGATTCAGGAGGTTTGCATAAACCTTTCTGAGGAAATGGCAGTCTGGGGATATGTGGATGAAATCATTACATTGAAGCTTTCTATGAAGGGTGTTATGGGCATTAGTTATTTCTGGTTTGAATAATTACGAATTAAATAATAAGGGAGAATAGATCATGGAAGAAAAGAATACAACTATGGGAACAACTGAAACAATGGAGGATTACAAGGAGGCACTTGAGGCATCCTATCGCAGAATCCGTCCAGGTGATATCGTGACAGGAACAGTTATCGATGTAAATGATCAGGATGTGACAATTGATTTTAATTACTATGCACCAGGCAGAATCCCAGTGACTGAGTTAAGCGATGATCCTACATATCATGTACTGGAAAATGTCGCAGTTGGTGATACACTTACTGCAACAGTTGTAAAGACAGATGATGGTGCCGGAAATATGCTTCTTTCATGTAAGGATGCAGCTGAGGAGTTGGCATGGGATAAACTGCAGGAAGCACAGAAAACAAAGAAGGTTTACCATGTAAAGGTGGCAGGTGCTGTAAATGGCGGATGTGTAGCTTATGTAGAAGGCGTGCGCGGATTCATCCCGGCATCAAAGCTTGCATTAGAATACGTAGAGGAGCCGGCAGATTACTTAAATAAGGAGCTTGATGTTCAGGTAATATCAGTGGATGAGGGAGCAAAGAGAGTAGTTCTGTCTGCAAAGGAGCTTCTTTTGGCGAAAGTTATGGAAGAAAAGAACAAGAAGATCAACAAGTATACAGTTGGCACTGTTATGGAAGGAACAGTTGAACAGTTAAAGGATTACGGTGCATTTGTAAATATTGGTGATGGAATTACAGGACTGGTTCATATTTCACAGATCAGTGACAGAAGATTAAAGCATCCAAGTCAGGTATTAAAGGAAGGCGATAAGGTTAAGGTAAAGATTATAAAGATCGAGAACAATAAGATTTCCTTAAGTATCCGTGAGGCAGCTGAGCTTACAAGCCGTGAGGTAGAGGAGGAAGGACCAGCTGAGTACGAGGATAACGGTGCAGCAGCAACAGGTCTTGGCGCACTGCTTAAGGGATTTAAGTTAAATTAAGGTCTGATTTAAGAAAGGTGTGATTTTATGGCAGACGAGATGGAACTTTTAAAAGAATGGATAAAGACAAGCAAAAACATTGTATTTTTCGGAGGGGCAGGCGTGTCAACCGAGAGCAATATCCCGGATTTTAGAAGCACAGACGGTCTGTACAATCAGGAATACGCCTATCCGCCTGAAACAATTCTTAGTCACAGCTTTTACAAAAAAAAGCCAGAGGAGTTTTTTAGGTTTTATCGAAACAAAATGCTGTTTCCAAATGCACAGCCAAATGCAGCGCACAAAGCGCTTGCAAGGCTGGAGCAGCAGGGAAAATTAAAGGCAGTGATCACACAAAACATTGATGGTCTGCATCAAAAGGCAGGAAGCAGGGAAGTGCTAGAGCTTCATGGAAGCGTACTTCGAAATTATTGTGAGCACTGCGGCAGATTCTATAGCCTGGAAGATCTTATGGAAAAGAAAGAGTTAGTGCCAAAGTGTAGCTGCGGCGGAATCATTAAACCGGATGTGGTTTTGTATGAGGAAAGTCTAAATCAGAAGACATTGGAGCAATCTGTGCGCTATATTAGTCAGGCTGACATGCTAATTGTAGGCGGAACATCGCTGACAGTATATCCAGCGGCAGGACTGATTGATTATTACCGGGGAAACAAGCTTGTTTTAATCAATATGTCAGCGACAGTGAGGGATGGCATAGCAGATTTGATTATAAAAAGAAAGATAGGAGAGGCACTTTCAGAGGCAGTAGAGTAAGTTTTTACAGGCCTGTCTTAGGAGTATGAAAATGGATTTTGAGGTTGGAGATAGAATTATCATGAAAAAACCGCACCCATGCGGAAGCAAGGAATGGGAAGTTTTGCGTGTTGGAATAGACTTTCGTATTCGCTGCTGTGGATGCGATCACCAGATCATGGTGCCTAGAAAGCTTGTAGAGAAAAACACGAAAAGTATTAAAAAGGCGGAATGAGAGTCCAAGAAAAGTTCACGGAACGCCCATTCACAAAACCGCACTAACGTGCTTTCGTTGCTTCGCAACTTTGTTTTGTTCATTAACGGGCGTTCACTTCGTTCAGCTGATTCGTCCAATCCTCATGCAAGCATGGGATTTGTACGAACACATCTGAACGAGTGAACTTTTTTATAAAAAAGTGCTTGCATTTTCTTTGCAGATATGGTAAAGTTGAAAACTGTGATGTAATATCATATCCTTGCTCTCCAGTAGGTGGAGGGCCAGAGACCAGAAGGAGGTAGAAAACATGAATAAGTACGAGTTAGCAGTTGTATTAAGTGCAAAGCTTGAGGAAGAAGAGAGAGCTGCAGCAATCGAGAAGGTACAGGGCTACATCACCCGTTACAACGGCGTTGTTACCAACGTTGATGATTGGGGTAAGAAGAGACTGGCTTATGAGATTCAGAAGTCTAAAGAGGCTTACTATTACTTCATCCAGTTTGATGGTGATGCAGAGTGTCCAGGTGAAGTTGAGAGACACATCCGCATTATGGAACCGGTTGTCAGATATCTTTGCGTTAAGCAGGAAGCGTAAGCAGGGCGCTTAGGCATCAGGCTTAAGCATTTTAGAAAGGGCATGGTTATTAACTATGAATAAAGTTATTTTAATGGGAAGACTTACCCGAGACCCAGAAGTTCGTTACTCACAGGGAGAACGCCAGATGGCTATTGCAAGATATACACTGGCTGTAGATCGCAGAGGACGCGCAAATACATCCAATGGTGAGCAGACAGCTGACTTTATTCAGTGTGTAGCATTTGACCGTTCAGCAGAGTTCGCTGAGAAATATTTTCATCAGGGAACAAAGCTAGTGGTTACCGGACGCATTCAGACCGGCAGCTATACCAATAAGGATGGCCAGAAAGTTTATACGACAGATGTGATTGTTGAGGATCAGGAGTTTGCAGAGAGCAAGTCAGCAAGTGCAGGTTCAGACAATGGCGGTTACAGACCGGCAATGTCTCAGTCCAGACCAGAGCCGGCAAGCGCAGTTGCAAGCGGATTTATGAACATCCCAGACGGCGTAGAAGACGAAGGACTTCCATTTAACTAATGATGTCAAAGACAGACGGAGAAAACGTCCATAATCAAAGCGAAAATCGCTTGATAGATTGAAAATCAAAAAGGAGAGAAGAACATGGCTTACAATAAGGCAGAAAAAACTGATTCCTCCATGAAGAGAAGAGCACCTCGCAGAAGAAAGAAGGTTTGCGTATTCTGTGGAGAGAACAACGGCGTTATCGATTACAAGAACGTTGCAATGTTAAAGAAGTATGTTTCCGAGAGAGGAAAGATCCTTCCGAGAAGAATTACCGGAACTTGTGCAAAGCATCAGAGAGCAATGACCGTAGCTATCAAGAGAGCTCGTCATATCGCACTTATGCCATATACAGTAGAGTAATCAGATATAAAAATAAAAAATCTGGTGTAAGAACTAGATTATTGAAGGGAGCGCACGAAAGTGCGCTCCTTTTTTCATACTTTGGTATGATTTACATTTTGTGTAAGTGACCGTATACTTAAAATTAGAATAGGTTTCATGAAAAACGTGTAAAAATTTAACATGAAACACTCGTTTGAGCAGTATAAAATATAGTAACCATTAGGAGACTCTTTATGTATCGTCTTTATGGGAAATTAGATGATGTGACAGAGAGAAACTCCTTGGTGCTGGAAAAGGAGGAAAAAGTATGCGGAAAGAAAAGAAAAAAATGTCAATCAAAAGGCGTATAGCGGCAGCGGCATTAGCAGCTTTTGTTGGTGTATCTAGTTTGAATGTCAGTATTCCAGGATTTTCAACTGTGATTACAGATGCCAATGAGACAGAAATTGCCAGTCAGCTATCAGAGGAAACACCAGAAATAACAGAGGAAGAGACAACAGTCGAATCCACTATAGCAGCGGCACTAGCAGCAGAAGCACCTGCACCAGTGGCACCAGCAGCAGAGGAACCAACGCCAGAGCCGATAGTGGTAGAAGCGCCAACGCCAGAGCCGACAGTAGTAGAAGCGCCAACACCAGAGCCAACAGTAGTAGAAGCGCCAATGCCAGAGCCGACAGTAGCAGAGGAACCTACTACACCAGAGCCGACAGTAGTAGAGGCACCAACAGTAGAGGAAACTACGATAGAGGAAGCCGAAACAACCGACGAAGAGGAGACTATTCTGTCAGTTGAAGAGACAGAAGAAACTGAGGCAGAAACAGAAAAAGAGACCGAAGAAGAAACAGAGCCAGAGACTGATGAGGATGATCTGTTATCAAATGGTCCAGTAACATTTGGTTTAAGGGGCGCTAACGGGTTAATGCTCACAGCAGGAGGGGCAATTCCATGGTTGGATGGCTACATTGATGAAGTTACTGTAAGTAGGAGAATAGGAGACTCATGGGTCAAGGTGAATGAAATCACATCAGGCCATAATGCGAGAATTGATTTGAAGTATACCCTTCCAGAGGGACTTATTACAAGTCAGTCACGTAAAATCAAGTATCAGCTTCCTGATGTAATCAAAATTGATAATCCGCCATTAGAGGGTGTATTGAAGGATTCTTCAGAGCTGCCAGTCGGAAATTTCAGTATTGATGCAAATGGTCTTGTTACATTTGAATACAGTCAGGAATTTAGCGAAGATGAGAAATCATTTAGCGGAGACTTTTTCTTTGAATGTAAAGTGGGTTCAAGGAAAACTCAAGAAGAGGTAAGATTTAGCTTTCCAGGAAAAGGAGAGGTAACATTTACTATAAAGCCGTCTTCCTTAGCGTTTGATATAAAGACTACGAAAACGGCAAGTGGCGTAGTTCAAGATAGAGATGGTGAATGGTATGTAACTTATACAATGACCATTTCATCTAAAAAAGGAACAGGCAAAGATATTGAGGTTTTTGATTACTTTTCAGATGATAATGTTGTAGGCAGTCAGATGAAACAGGTTATTTTGCTGAATAGTATTCATATTTGGGATAACAACGGTAATTATGTAGAAAATATTCAATTTGAGCAATATGAAAATAGTGGTTTTGTGACAACACTTCCAAAGTTGGAAGCAGGTCAAAAATATACAATAACGTGTGTAGCATTAGTAAATAAGCAGCTGCTTTCAACATCAGCTACAACAAATCTTAAGCTGAATAAAAATATTTTCTATGTAAGAAGCGGCAAAAATGAGCATAGTTCATCTGCAGAAGCAGAATATAGCAGAAATGTTATTAAAAAGACTTCTGAAAAACAAGAAGATGGCAGTTATAAGTATATTGTCACCATAAATGAAAGTCAGGAAAATTTAAAGGGTCTTACTATAAAAGATACTTTTATGTTAGATGGTCCAGTAATTGACATCAATGATATTGAAGATTTTGAGGTTGATGTGCAGGGCGGAAGCAATCCTGGAATCACAAAGGAAAATTTCTTTAGTACCGGATATAAATTTGAGAACGATTTTAATAACAAAATTGTGATTACATATAGATATTATCCGCCGGCTAATGAAACAAATGCTGAGAAGAAACTTGTAAACCGCATAGAAATTGGTCCTAATACTTGGGGAGAAGTAGAAGACACCATTGGCATCATTGGTTATCTGGATAAAACCCATGATGAAAATCAGGTTGTTAAGAAAGACGGATATGTTGAAGTTCCATATTTAGTCACAGTAACAGTGAATGATGGTATTGCAGAAGGAGCAACGCTTACTGATACACTTAAAACAGATCGTATACAGTCGTTATTAACACCAGTTACTGTAAACGGTATAGATGCATCTGATTATACAATTCAATATTTAGGTAAAGACGGAGCATTAGTTAATGAATTTGCAGAAGGAATGATTGGCTTTAAGGTGACATTTAAGGCGATTACACCTGAAAAGGCACAAAAGATCAACTTTGAGTACAAGGTAAAAGCTGAGTTTGCAAGTTATCCGGCTGGAACATTTAGGTATGATAATGTAGCAGTTTTCGCCAGTGGCTCAATCAATCAGACAAAGACAGATTCGTATACATATACAAAGCACGCATTTTTACTGAAAAAGGTATCAAGATATTCAAGTGGTTACCAAACGAGCATTGGTGAAGTAAAAGAAAGTGATTTGACAGATGGCAAGCTTTATTACGAGTTAGAAATAAAGCCAGCTGAAAGAAATTTGAACGATACATTTACTGTTAAAGATACACTTCCAGAGGGTGCAGTTTATGTTGAAGATTCATTTAATGCAAGTCCGACAACATTGAACCAGATGAGTGTCAGTGAAGATGGCAGAACTTTGACTTTTACTATTCCAAAGGAAGTATATGTCAATAAAGATGGAAGCTATAAGCATGATGTTTTGTATATTCATTATGCAATTCAGATTTCCAACGCAAACTTGTCAGGTTCACAGCAGGAGTTGATAAACTTTACAAATACAGCAACTTCTGGTGAAGATGAAGCAAGTGTAACTGTTCCAGTGCTGTTTGAGGAAAAAGAAATTGAAGAGGACGATGTTATTGATAAGAAGGGCTTCCAGAATAACAGTGACATCACCTATACAATTGTAGTAAACAAAAATCGTTTAGATCTGATTCCAAATAAGGATAAGATTACACTGAATGATGTTTTGAAATGTGATGTAGATGAGTCAAAGATTCAGGATATTACACTGGTTGGAAATGTAGTTTCTGTTTATGAGTATGATGCAGGCAAGCCTGATGGTAAGGGTGCACCTGTAAGCAAAAACTTTTATACATACCAGTATAATGAGAAAACACACAATATTAGTATGGTACTTCCTGATTCAGCAGCGTTTGTTGTAGAGTATACATATCGTTTTAAATTTACATCAAATTATGCAGGACAAACAATAACAATTAAGAATAATGTAGAACTGGTCGGTTCTTATATAAAAGAAATCAGTACACAGTGGAAGAATCAGAGTGCTGGCGGATCAGTTGCAAAATATAATTCTTTAATTGTTTATAAGGTAGAAAAGGGAAATGAAGATGAAAAACTGAGTGGTGCAAAATTTAACCTCTATAAATATAATGATGGTAGTTTTTCACTGATTCAGAATGATATTGAAATCCCTGTTACTGGCTGCAAGTTTGTTTCTGATAAAACAGATGAAGATATGATGGCTGCAACTGATATTGCAGTTGAAGAGAATGTATTGTATTATCTCGAAGAAATCCAGGCTCCAAGTGGATATAAGATTGAAGCAGGACATGAAAAGTTTTACTTTGCATTAGGTACGTACGGAAAATCTATCAAGGATTTAAAGGCTGCAGTTGCAAAAGCAGTAGAGACAGCAGACATTACAGTAGATGATGTACATTTTGCCAACACAAATGCAATTGTAAATATCGAGAATGAGATTGAAGATGGAGCAGTCAGAATCCAGAAAGTATGGCTGAATCATGACGGCAGTGAAATGCAGGCATCTGAGAGCAGCATATCTGTAGGATTGTATAAGACACATCATCGCTATACAGATGCTCAGCCAGTTGAGGTTGAAGTTTCTTATAAAGGAAACGGAATGAGTAGTCCGCAGCTTGCTTTTGCAAGTACTGAATACTATAAGATTGGTACAAATCTGACAGTTACAGGATATTTAAATGAAGGCTGGAGAAAGAACTGGGGAGGCTGGGATTTTGCTTCAACACAAATGACAGCACGTTTGTATATCAACGGAGATGATCGCGGTGAGCTGAATATTGAAAATGTATATTTAGTAACGCATAGCGAGATTGTAAGCAGCACACTGAATAAGATTAGTATCGTAGTTACAGCCAATACCTATAATTCAATTTTAGATGTCAACAAGCCAGGCAAGGTTAATGGAACAATAGCAACACTATCAGCAGGTGATATGGAATTTGTCCGAAATGTAACTATTGATAGTCATAATAACTGGACAGCAGTAGTATCTGATTTGCCGACAAAGGAAAATGACGGAGAAGATATTTATTACTATGTAACAGAGTTTAGTTTGTATGGTTATACTATTTCTTATCAGAATAATGGCGTTTTAGCCGGTGTTGGAGGAAATCCAATTGTTGTAATAAATAAGGCAGATGAGGAAGTGAAAACAGCTTCGTTTAGTATCAACAAAGTGGATGCATCAACGGCAACGCCACAGCCACTTGAAGGAGCAAGTTTTGCACTGTACCGTGCAGTGAAGAACGATCAGAATCAGTTTATTAGAGTTGGTTTACCAATTGCAACAGCAATTAGTAATGCTAGTGGAACTGGAGTGGTATTCTCAGGACTGATTCCAGGTGAATACTTACTTTATGAGACAAGTGCTCCGACGGGATATGTAACACCAAGTGAACCATGGAGAATTACAGTAAATAATGATTGTGTAGTTGATGCGCATGGTTTGCAGGCAAATAGTGATGGTGCATATATAATTGAGAATGGTAAGTACCCAGGTATTCTTTCTATTACTAAAAAGGTTGAAGGATACGAAATGGAAGAGGGTATGCACTATTATATCAAGGTTACTCTTACAGATGCAGCAAATAAGCCTTTAACAGGAAGTTTCAATGGAATAAGACTTGAAAATGGTTCAGCTATCTATGAGCTTGTAAAGGATGCAACTATTACATTTACAGGTCTTCCATTAGGAACGAAGTATACTGTGGAAGAGGTAAATTTTGATGGAACAGCTTTAACTGGAGAGGAAGAATATACATCAAGACTTTCAACAAATGCAACAGGAACAATTGACAAAGAAGCAGGTACTGTAGCGGTAAATGTAACTGTGACCAATATCTATGAGATACCAGAGACGAGTGCAGTTATCTCTGTACAGAAGATAGTAGACGGAACTGGTTACAATCAAAATGAAGCCTTTGAATTTACATTAAGTGCAGCAGAAGAAGGCACACCAATGCCAACAGAAACTGGCAATAAGGTTTCTATAAAGGCAGGTGAAACTGGAAGCTTCGGATCAATCACATATACGGATACAGGCGTATATTACTACACTGTAAAGGAAACCAAGGGTTCAACTGTTGGAATGAGTTATGATGAAACAGAATACCTAGTAACAGTAGTGGTATCTATGAATGCTGAACGCAAGCTGACAGCATCTGTATATTATAACATTGTGATGACAGATATACCTGAAGTTGAAAGTGATGTAAGAGCCTTAGTTGTAACGAATACATACAGAGTTACAAGTGTATCAGGAACCAAGACCTGGAGAGCACCAGAGGGAACCGAACTTCCAGAAAGCATCACAGTAATCCTAAATCGTAACGACGAGCCAGTTGCTAGAAAGAAAGTAACGGCAGCCGACGACTGGAGCTATGAGTTTACAGAACTTCCAGCATACAGCGAAGATGGATCAACAGCCTACACATATACAGTAGATGAAGAGCCAGTAGAAGGCTATATCACAACTGTAAGTGAAACCAACCTGATTAATACAATCACATCAGTTAAGATCAGCAAGGTAGATATCGCCGATGGAGAGGAACTGGAAGGAGCAACTATCCAGCTCATCGATAAAGAGACAGGAGAAGTTGTAGAAGAGTGGACATCGACAAATGAAGCCCACGAAGTAACAGGTCTTACAACAGGAAAGATATACATCCTGAGAGAGACAGTAGCACCGGAAGGCTATAGCATTACATCAGATACCACCTTTGAACTTAAGGAAGATGGAAGTATCGATACAGAGAAGACAACGACAACAGTAAGTGAAGAAGGAGTCTTATTAGTAGAAGATACCCGTCGCATCGACTTTATTGTAAATAAGGTAAGTGCAACAGATGATCATGAATTGTATGATACCATTCTGAGTGTATATGAAATTACAGATGAAGGTGAGGTTCTTGTAGATAGCTGGACATCCAGATGGAAGGAAGTTCATAACTTTGGATTAAAGCTCTCTTGCGGAAAGTCATACATCTTAAGAGAAGATAAGGCAACTGGTGGTTATCATAAGATTCCGGGAGACATTCTGTTTAATGTGACTGCCGATGGAAAGATTCAAATTACAGAAGGTCAGGATTGGAAATATGAGAATGGCAAGAATGTAATTGAAGAAGTAGTAGATGAGGCAGGCAATGTGATTTACCTTATTCGCGATGTCAGAAACCCTGAAGAGGAAGAAGAAACAGAACCTGATGGACCGACAGATCCTCATCAGTCTGAGACAACAACACCAGAGGAAACAACAACTTCTGAGGAAGAAACAACACCGGAGGAAACAACGACTTCTGAGGAAGAAACAACTCCAGAAGAAACGACTGTTTCTGAGGAAGAGACAACTGTTTCAGAAGAAGAAACAACATTGCCTTCACCAGATGATGAAGAATCAACACCAGAAGTTACCACTCCAGCAGCCAATACAACAACAACTGCTGCGGAAACAACGGTTAGTGAAACGCCGACAACAACGCCTTCATCTGAAAGAGTAATTCTTGGTATTGAAGACATGAGCAGAACCATTGGTATGGCACTAGCTGGATTCGGAGCAATTATGCTTACAGCACTGATCTGGCTGTATCTGCGCAGCAAAAAGGCATAACAAATCACGCAGTAAAGAAAGTTTGCTAATAAGCAGGACACCGCCTCGGCAATGACAAATGCAGGGGCGGTGCCCTTCGTTTGTAACACAATTGACATATATTTGCATTTGCTTTATCATGGTATTGTATGTGAAAAGTCGCATGCAGAAAGGAAATGTATCAATGAGTGAGAATGTAAATTTATGTGAGTATATAGAATCAAAATGTGTTCATGTTGAGGCAGATTGCTTTGACCTTGAACAGATCATGGAGAGTGGACAATGCTTCAGAATTTATAAACTTTCTTTGCAGGAGCAGGAAAAGCTTTGCAAAAGCAAGGGTTTGGAGAATTGTGAAAGCATGGCATGGTATCGAGTCATGGCTGCAGATAAAAAAGTTTTTGTTTGCCAGAATGGTGTCCATCTGATATTCTTTTGCAGCAAAGAGGAATACAAGCAGTTCTGGTGTCATTACTTTGATTTGGATTTTGATTACCGCAGTTATGAAAAGGCAATTGATGCGGATGACAATTATCTAAAGTCTGCATTTGCATATGGAAAAGGTATCCGTATTTTGAACCAGGATCCATGGGAGATGCTCATCACCTTTATAATTTCACAAAGAAAAAATATTCCAGCAATACGTCAGGCAGTGGAAAGCTTATCGACGACATGCGGAACATGTATAGATAAGGAAAATAAGTTTTTTGCATTTCCAACGCCAACGCAGCTAGCAGGATTAAGCTTGTCTGATCTGCAGGATCTTTCTTTGGGATATCGGGCAAAATATGTGTATGAAGCTGCCCAAAAGGTAGCATCCGGGGAATTAGACATAAAAAAATGGGCTATGCTTGGTGATGACGACTTGCATAAAGCACTTCTTTCATGTTATGGCGTTGGTGAAAAGGTTGCAAATTGTGTGGCGCTGTTTGGATATCATCGTATAGGTGCATTTCCGGTAGATGTATGGATTGACCGAATCCAGAAAACCTTTTATAATGGAAGCTTCCCAGTAGAAAAATACGAAGGATTTGCCGGTGTCATGCAGCAATATATGTTTTATTACGAAAGAAAAATGGCCACAGATCATTCAAAAAAAGCACGTAAACAGTCGGAAAAATAGAATAATTCATATTTATTTCACACAAAATTTAGCACTCTCACCTTGACAGTGCTAATGAAAAGGGGTATGATACGAATAGGCTAGAATATGCCAAAAGCTTTGGAAATCCAAGGCAGAATGTGAGGTGCTTATGGAAGTAGATGACAGGCCGAACAGGCCCAAAAAACCGATGCTGACCTATTGGGTCATTGCCATCATTGTGTTTTTGCTTTTAAATACATTTGTATTTCCGAATCTGTTTAGACGACAGGTAGAGCAGACGGATTACAGCACATTTCTCCAAATGATCGAGGAAAAGAACATTGGAGAAGTCAGCGTAGAAGATACGCAGATTACCTTCTCAGACAAGAGTGGTGAGCATATTTACAAGACAGGAACAATGAACGATCCTGATCTTGTAAATCGTCTTGAGGAAGCTGGTGCTGTATTTAGTAAGCCAATTGTTCAGCAGATGGGCATGCTTGAATATATGCTGTTAAGCTATATTCTTCCAATTGCGCTTTTTGTTCTTTTGGGATGGTTTCTTTCCAGAAAAATGATGAGCAAGATGGGCGATGGAGAGAGCATGATGACCTTTGGCATGGGCGGCGGCTCCAAGAGCAATGCCAAAGTTTATGTAAAATCCGTTGATGGTATTAAATTTAAAGATGTTGCTGGAGAGGAGGAAGCCAAAGAACTTCTTCAGGAGATCGTTGATTTCCTTCATAATCCGGAAAAGTATCGCGAGATCGGTGCGAAAATGCCAAAAGGTGCGCTTCTTGTAGGCCCTCCTGGAACTGGTAAGACAATGCTTGCCAAAGCAGTAGCTGGTGAAGCAGATGTTCCGTTCTTCTCCATTTCAGGTTCCGAATTTGTTGAGATGTTTGTTGGTATGGGTGCCGCAAAAGTAAGAGATCTGTTTAAACAGGCCAATGAAAAGGCTCCATGTATTGTTTTTATCGACGAGATTGATGCAGTTGGAAAGAAAAGAGAGAGTGGTCAAATCGGCGGCAATGATGAGCGTGAGCAGACGTTAAATCAGCTGCTGTCAGAGATGGATGGTTTTGATGGTTCTAAGGGTGTTGTCATTTTGGCAGCGACAAACCGTCCGGAGTCTTTAGACCCTGCACTTCTTCGTCCAGGTCGTTTTGACCGCCGTATTCCGGTTGAACTGCCTGATCTTAAGGGTCGTGAGGATATTTTGAAGGTACATGCTGCAAAGATTAAGATTGCAGATAATGTTGACTTTAACGCAATTGCGCGAACAGCAGCAGGTGCATCTGGTGCTGAGCTTGCCAACATTGTTAATGAGGCAGCACTTCGTGCCGTCCGTGATGGAAGAAAATTTGCAACACAGACTGATTTAATGGAAAGTGTTGAAGTAGTTATTGCTGGTTATCAGAAAAAGAACCGTATTCTTTCAACGAAAGAAAAACTGATCGTTTCGTATCACGAGGTCGGACATGCGCTTGTAGCAGCGCTACAGACAAATTCCGCACCGGTGCAGAAGATTACTATTATCCCGCGTACATCAGGTGCGCTTGGCTTCACAATGCAGGTTGATGAAGGCGAAAAGTATTTGATGACAAAGGAAGAACTTGAAAACAAGATTGCAACCTTTACCGGAGGACGCGTGGCAGAGGAGCTTGTGTTCGGTGATGTGACAACAGGTGCATCAAACGATATTGAGCAGGCAACTAAGCTTGCACGTGCAATTATCACCAGATATGGCATGAGTGAGTTCGGTATGGTAGCAATGGAAAGCTTAAATAATGTTTACTTAGGTGGAGACACCAGTATGAGCTGTTCACAGGAGACAGCTGCGAAGATCGATGATCTTGTAGTGGCACTTGTGCAGAAGCAGTATGAAAAGGCAAAGAATCTTTTAAATAGTCATATGGACAAGCTTCATGAGATTTCAAAGTTCCTTTATGAGCACGAGACAATTACGGGTGAGGAATTTATGGAAATCTTAAATCGTCCACAGATTGTGGCACAGGATTAAGCACAGATTTTGTCACAAAATAAATGAATTTGACGATGATTGCAAAAGAAATTAAATTTACCGTCATATTTTTGATCAAAAAAATACAAAAAGTTAATAAAATGCTAATTTTATTCATTGTAATTATTAGGAAAATGCGGTAATATAATCTCGTTGCCTTAGAAAAAAAGTATTGCCCACATGGCAGGATTTATTCTGGGAGCAAAAAAACAGCTGTAAAAACAGAAGATACTGTTGTCTAAATTAAGGTACAGAAAGGGATATCGTGATGTTAGAATTAACAAACACAGAACAAGTGATCATGAAATGTATCTGGGAAATTGGTGACAATGTAGCTGTAGCAGACTTATTAGAGCGTCTGAAGACAGAGTATGGTAAAGAGTATGCTAGAACAACAATTAGCGTATTTATGTCCTACCTGCGTGACAAAGGCTATGTAACATATGAAAAGAGAAGTCATGCATATGTTTATAAACCATTAATCTCAGAACAAGATTATCAGAAAGAGTTGATGAAGCGCTATCAGAAGACTAGCTTTAGTGGTTCTGCGGTAGAGTTCATCCGTGCTTATCTTGACAGTCAGGAATTGACAGCCGAAGATCTTAAGGCTATTCGTGAACTGGTTGAGAAGAAGCAGCAGGAAGTAAAGTAAAATACAAAATGAGTAATAAGCAATAAGAAAGGGAATCACCGCAAGGTGGTTCCTTTTTATGTGGCGGGATTGTCAAAAGTGTGGTAAACTGGTATGGTAGAAAAAAAACAGATACACTCGTGATATAGATCTGGATAAAAAATAGACAAAGCAGTACAGGCAAGGGAGGACATGCAATATGGCGAATCGTATCAATAAGATTATTTCGACAAAGGCAAATACATTGTATGCGATGAAAAACCTGATCAAAAAGGCAAGCATTGAGGAAATGTATATCCTTAGAGTTGAAGACTTCTGGCGCAATAAAAATCAAGTCTGCACAGAGATTATGGAAAAATTTGGTGGCTGCAGAATCGTTGTGCGAAGCTCCTCTACGCAGGAAGACTGTATGAAGTCCTCTAATGCAGGACATTATAAAAGTATTCTTGATGTAGATTCGGCGAGTCGTGCGCAGATCGTAGAATCAATCGAGGCTGTAATTCAGTCATATGAAAAAGATATAAAGGGTATTTCAAATGAGCAGGTACTGATCCAGCGCCAGGCAATAGACGTGTGTGTCAGCGGTGTTGTCTTTTCACGTGACTTAAAAGGAAAGCGACCATATTATCTTGTTAATTACGATGACTTGGGGTCAACAGACAGTGTAACAAGCGGTCGTGGCGGCAAAACGCTTTGGATTGCGAGAAATGTTTCACTTTATCAGCTTGAGGAGCGCTGGCGCAATTTGATTACAGCAGTAACAGAAGTAGAGAGCATCATAGAGGATATTCCGCTTGATATTGAATTTGCCATAGACAGCCACAATCAGGTGATTCTATTTCAGGTTCGTCCGCTTGCAGCAGGCTATCGTGAAGGACGTTATATTGATGATTATTCTTTCTTTGCAAGAAAGGGTCAGATTCGCCGGGAGTATGAGGAGCACCTTGATGCAATTACAGGAAAGCCGATGAAGCTTTCTGATATGGCTTTTTGGAATCCATCTGAGATCATTGGAAGCAATCCAAGGGCGTTAGATTATTCACTGTACCGCGAGATCATAACGCATCATGCATGGAATGAAGGAATCCGTACATTAGGCTATCGTGCATTTAATGAGGATCTTATGTATCAGGTTGGAAATAAGCCATATATTAACTTGACATATTCCTATTATTCACTGATTCCAGCAAGTATTCCGGAACCGCTCGCACTTCGTCTTGTTCAGTATTATCAGACAAGGCTTGAGGAAGACCTTTCTGCACACGATAAAATTGAGTTTGAGATCATTTTCAGCAGCTATGATTTTATGACGGAAGAAAATTCAAAGAGATTGCTTCGTTATGGTTTTACCGAGGAAGAACGTAAACTTCTTGTGCGCGAAGTAAAAAAGCTTACGATTGATGCTGTAATGAATCAGGAAAAGATTTTAAAAGAAGATCTTGAAGCACTAAAGCGTCTTGAAAATTGCCGTGAGGAAATTGAAAAGTTGTTGTACCAAGATGTGTCAATTGACAGAATCATCGACAGTATTTTGACTTTGTTAAAAGAAATTCGCACAAATGGTACTCCGCAATTTGCCCGCCAAGCAAGACTTGCCTTTATCGCAAGAGCATTTCTTCGCACGCTTGTAGATGCTGGCTACTATACAAGTGAAAATGTGGATACTTTCATGCAGGGAATTTCTACAGTATCATCAGAATTTAACGATGATTTTGAGCGCTTTTCTGAGGGTCTTATAAGCCGCGAGGAGTTTAACTTTAAGTATGGACATCTTCGAAGCGGCACATATGATATTCGTTCAGACCGATACGATGCGATGAATTTTCGCCCTGCGCCATCGCGTATTAAAAAAGATAAGGTAAAGATTCAAAAAGATCTTGATATCAGTATTTTGACGCAGGCTCTGGAAGATACACAGCTTGATGTGCCTGCAGAGCGTATGGCAAAATTTTGGATCAGCGCAATTGAACAGCGAGAGTATTTTAAATTTGAATTTACAAAATCGCTTAGTATGGTATTAGAACTGATTCGTAAGCTTGGCTCAATTTTGGAGATTCGTACTATGGATTTGTCTTGGCTGTGTGTAGATGACTTTAAGCTATATGAGTCAGGCTGTGATCCAGAAAATTTAAAAAAGCTTTGGATGAAGCTAATCACAAAGCGGCGCCGTTTAAATCATGACAGCCGATTAATTCTTCTTCCAGAAGTTATTTTGTCAGGTGCGAGTGTAGATGTGATTCCTGTGTATGAGGCACGCCCTAATTTCATAACGGCAAAGACAGTCGAGGGAGAGGTAGTGTTGCTTGATGAGGAGCCGGATGCTGATATCACTGGAAAAATTGTTGTAGTGCCAAAGGCTGACCCAGGCTACGAATGGATTTTTACAAAAAATATCAAAGGATTTATCACAAAGTATGGTGGTGCAGCTTCTCATATGGCAATTCGATGCGCAGAATTTAATATTCCGGCAGCAATCGGCTGCGGCGAGAAAATTTACGATACAGTATCACAGCTTGACTATTTGGAGATGGACTGCAGAAATGGTCTGATCAAGGAAGGCATTCAATATACAAATCTCCATGCACTTATCACGCAGAGAGAGGGTGTCAACGATTACGGAGATCCAACTGATATACTAGAGGCTGGATATGTTGAATTTTATGAGTCTATTGGTTTTATTCCGCGTCCTGTTGCAAACCATACTAAAAACTTCGAGCGTCTGTTTGATGAAAAAATAGATCTTTTGATTGTAGTTGGCGGCGGTGCACTTGGACCGCAGTGGTATGACCGTAAACATGAGGAAACGGTACAGCCATATCGTGATAAGATGGAAGAAAAGCTTATTCACTACTGTGTTAATCATGGAATACCGATTATAGGTACATGCCGAGGCATGCAGTATGTGAATGTTCTATTCGGTGGAAAACTGGCATATCATCCTGATCTGCCGTGTCCTAGAGAGCGCGGTGAGGATCATAAGGTACGTTTGCTAAAAGAAAATCGAAGCATTTACGTTAACAATTATCATAAGGATGTCATTTTCGAGGATGCACTTGCAGACTGCTTTGAGCCGCTTGCAATAGATGAAGATAATCACACCATCGAGGCATATCAGTCTGAACAGATGAAGATTTTAGGTGTTCAGTGGCATCCAGAGCGAAAATTTGGCCATGCGGATGGAATTGATGAGACGCGCCGTCTGGTAAGAGATTTTATCTCGAAATTTATTCATTAAGCTAGAGGATATATACCATTTATTAACTAAGAAAAGAGGAAATAAGAGAATATGTACGATATGATTATAGTAGGGGCTGGAACAGCGGGTCTGACAGCAGGAATTTATGCGCTCAGATCTGGCGTTAAGCCGCTTATTCTGGAGTGTGAGGCTATGGGCGGACAGATTACATTGTCTCCATGTGTGGAAAATTATCCAGGTATTGCAAAGATCAGCGGAATGGAGTTTGCAGATGGACTGATGGCACAGTTGACAAATCTTGGCGGTGAGGTTACTTATGGCAATGTAATTTCGACACGAAAAATAGATAATGGCTTTGAAGTTTGCACTGAGGATGGTGAGACATATGAGGGCAAAAATCTTATTATTGCGTCAGGTGCGGCACATCGTCATCTAGGAATTGAACGAGAGCAGGAGCTGATTGGAAGAGGAGTTTCTTACTGTGCTGTATGTGACGGACCGTTTTTTAAGGAGAAAACAGCGGCTGTTGTAGGAGGAGGAAGCGCAGCTCTTCAGGATGCGCTGTATCTGGCAAGCATTTGCAGCAAGGTGTATTTGATTCACAGAAGAGATACATTCCGCGCTGAGAAGAGTCTTATTGATCAGGTAATGGCTGCAGAGAATATTGAGTGTGTGATGGAAAGTCGTGTGACTGCACTTATTGGTGAAAAGAAGCTGACAGAACTTGAAGTTACAAATCTTTCAGGTGAAAAGAAGACACTTGTGGCAGATGGCTTATTTGTTGCAATAGGAATGGAGCCTCACAATGAAGTATTTAGAGATCTCGTAGATCTTGACGAGGCTGGATATGTAATTGCCGGTGAAAATTGTAAAACAAGGACACCGGGAGTTTACGCTGCAGGAGACTGCCGTACTAAGACGGTGCGTCAGCTGACAACAGCAGCAGCCGACGGAACAGTATGCGGACTTGTTTGTAAAGCAGTATAAAAATAAAACCTTCAAATACATTCTATAAAAAATGTATTTGAAGGTTTTTTGTTTGTATTATGCTTCCTCAGAGATATTATTCTCGGCAGCTTTTTGTGCCTGCGCAGCACGATGCTTTTCAAGAATACGGTTGATTCTGTCAGTCGGATTTAATAGACCATGAATTGATACATTGTGATTTAAGTTATCAATCAAAAGTGCAATATACTTGCTCAGATCAACATTTACATAGTACGGACGAGATAGCAGCTCTGGTCTCTGGTAAACAAGGTTAGTGGTAAGGATATGATCAATGATACCCTGATCATAAGCAGCATCAAACTTTGCCAGGCCATTTGTAAACAGACCAAAAGTAGCAGCAGCGTAAACCTTGCGTGCCTTACGGCGTTTTAATTCGCGTGCAACATCAAGAATGCTGTCACCAGAAGAAATCATGTCGTCGATAATGATGACATCCTTTCCTTCTACGTTGGTACCTAAAAACTCGTGAGCAACGATAGGGTTCTTTCCGTCTACAATGCGGGTGTAATCGCGGCGCTTGTAGAACATACCCATATCAACACCAAGATAGTTAGTCAGCTGGATTGCACGGCCCATGCCGCCCTCATCTGGGCTGATGACCATAAGATGCTCATTGTCAACCTGCAGATCTGGCTCTGCACGAAGCAGTGCTTTGATAAATTGGTATACACACGGAACGCTCTCAAATCCATCACGTGGAATTGCGTTCTGAACACGTGCATCATGAGCATCAAAAGTAATGATGTTGGATACACCCATTTTTGTAAGTTCCTGAAGAGCCATAGCGCAGTCAAGAGACTCGCGGGAAGTACGCTTGTGCTGGCGGCTTTCATACAGGAATGGCATGATTACATTGATACGGCGTGCCTTGCCTTCAACAGCAGCAATGATACGCTTTAAATCCTGGTAATGATCGTCTGGAGACATGTGATTCACATATCCGCACAGAGAATACGTTTGGCTATAGTTACAAACATCCACCATAAGATACAGATCGCAGCCGCGGACTGATTCCTCGATAACGCCCTTTGCTTCACCGGAACCGAAGCGAGGATTCTTTGCTTTGACAATGTAGCTGTCCTTGCTGTATTCAGAGAAGTGAAGCGCAGTAGATTGTGCATGACTTCTCTCAGCGCGCCACTCAGTCAGGTATTGATTAACCTTCTGTCCAAGGCTTGCGCAGCTTTCAAGTGGGATAAGACCCAGTGTGCCCACTGGTATCGTGTTCAGATTCTTTTCGTTTGGCATGATGACCTCCATGATTATAATATGCAGCTTACCTGCGTCCAAAAGTACGAACCTTAACTAATCATAACATGAAGATGTCGAAGATTCAAGCCTTACGTCGAAATGGATAAAAAAGAAATTTACGTAAAAAGAAAGAAAAATTTGTGCAACATGACCCCAGAGAATCAAAGTCATAAGCGAATTAGCAGTGGTCATGTTATTTTTTAGAAAAAAAGATATGTCTACGAATTTCTTAAATCTTCTCCAAAAACAGGGATAGGCGTATATTGCCCCATAAGTCGTGAGGAGATTCGCTCAGTGTAGGTACTTTGAAGCTCTTCTGGGCTTAGATTTGTTGAGATAATAGTTGTTTTTCTTGACAGATCACGCGAATTGATCACATGAAACAGCTGACTGATTACAAAAGGAGTCAGATTTTCAGTTCCAAGATCATCAATAATCAACAGGCTGCATGTGAGTGCATATGAATCATTTTCTGATGAATCATCGTTGTTAGAATGAAAACGCTGCATAGCTGATTCAAAAAATTCAGGAGCAGTCATATATAAGACAGAAAAGCCTTTGTCAAGAACAACCTTTGCAATACAGTTACAAAGAAAGGTCTTGCCAACGCCTGGATTTCCAAAGATTAAAAGACTAGGGTTTCCATCCTTGAACTGATAAGCATATTTTTCATAAATAAGTTTGAGACGCTGCATATGGGCGCGATTACTCATTCCGCCAAGAAGTGGATTTGGTGCATCTGAATAGCGGTTTATATCAAATGTGTTAAAATTTTCACGTTCCAAACGGTCTCTAATGCCAGATTGTTCATAGAGTAAGCTTATGCCAGCCTGCTCAAAGCAGTGGCATTTGCGGTTTCCGTCAAGATATCCAGTATCTTTACAGTCCGGGCAGCTATACTTTGGCTGAAGATCATCAAGTGTATAGTGAAGAGAAGAAAGAAGCGCACCGCGCTCGCGTCTAAGTGCATCAATCTGCATCTGCGCATTTAGAGCCTGCGCTTTATTGCCAGTGATTTTAGCCTTTGCAAGAGCAGCGCTAGATGTCGGAAGAAGCTTTGAAATCTCAAGAAGTCTTGGGCACTGCGCATAGATATGGCGCAGACGTTCTTCCATCTCATGCTGGTGTTGGAAACGGATGCGGCTGTAGCGGCGCATCAGTTCATTATATTGTGAATTGGTCAGAGCCATAAAAAGTCAATCCTTTCTGTGATAATCATTCATTTGAATCCTGACTATACTGCTTTAAAATCTTTTCCATGTAATTATTATTTTTGCGCTCAGTAAAATTACGAAACTGCTGTGTACCCTTTGCGACAGAAGAAGCACGGTTTGAATTGGTGCGCTTTGCAGCATCACTTTTTACCTTTTGATCGCGCTGATTTTCAGCAGCCTGTGCATCAGCAAGTGAATGCACATTTTTTTCCTTCCAGCGCTTTAAGATGCTTTCTGTAAAATTAACATTTGGGCGCTGACATTTTTTCATCGTGATATTGCAGGCATAAACATAGACATCTGTAGGAAAACTGTAATCCTTGATCCATTTATTGATATATTCAAGCTGAGCCGGAGCAGGAGTCTGATTGTATAAGCCATATGCCTTCATGATAGCATAGACAGTATCATTATGAAGCAGGTTGTACTGACGAATAGCATCAAGTGTATGAAGACCCTTTTGATGCCAGGACTGGGCAACAGAATCAATAAATTTCATATTAAGCTTGCCCTTGCAGTGATTAGCGCAGTAATCAACAAGATAATCAATGACATCTGGTGAGCGGTTAAACTGAAGATACCAATAGCCAAATGATTCTGTGTCTGCATAATTAAGCGGATGCGAAAAATACTGCTGCCATGCCGACATATACATGTTAAACTCTGGATCGTTCTCAAGAAGAATCAGCTCCTCTTGGGAAAGATGAAGTGACTGTATAGAAGGGGTCGCATTTGCAGCAGAATGTGTAGTAGTTTGTGTGGAAGCCATTGAGCCAGAAGCATTTGCAATGGTTGTATTTGCAGGAGAAACTAAAGCAGGAGTGGGCGTAGGAATTACAGATTGTACGCTTGGAGCAGGTGCAGCTGTCTGTGTAGGTGCAGTCTGTGCAGAAGCCTCTGTCTCTGCCTGAATAGATGGATCTGTAAATGCAACTCCTGACAATTCGTGACCCGATGTAAAGCTAAGGCGCATCAAACCAACAGATTCCCAATAACTAAGAGAACGAAGTACCTCGCGCTCTGAAATATCAAGCCTGTCACTAATTGAAGCACTGCTTAAACCAGTGGCTGATGTCGAGACAGCGCGAAGCAAATATAGGTAAACCTTTACATCCGTACCGGAGGCGGCAGGAAGAAAACGGTCTATAAAATAGCCGGGAACAACAAGGGTATCTATGCTGAGCCGGTTCTCCAGTAAAAGAAAGGACATAAAAAACCTCCAAAATCCAAGTATCATCTTTGTAAAGTATAGCACAAGTTATTTCTTTTGAAAAGCGATAAAAAATCCCCAATTATTTCCCTTAGGATCAGGGCAAGCAATTGGGGATTTTGCGAATACCTTATTTAGAAATTAAGTCTTCTCCGATTTTTACAACATCACCGGCGCCCATAGTGATCACCAGATCACCAGAGGCTGCGTGCTGCAAAATAAATTTTTCAATTTCTTCAAAGGTTTCAAAATAATGAGCACTTGTACCGGCCTGCTCTAACAAAACGCGGATATTGTCGGAGCTTATGCCAAGATCATCAGTTTCTCTTGCCGGATAAATTTTTGCAAGAACGACCTCATCTGCTAAGGACAGAGCTTTTGCAAAATCAGTAAGCAAAGCTTTTGTTCTTGTATAGGTGTGCGGTTGGAAGATGCACCAGATCTTTTTGTGAGGATACTTCTTTGCAGCAGTAAGTGTCGCTGTGATTTCCTGCGGATGATGTGCGTAATCGTCAATAATAGTAATTCCATTTACGACACCCTTCTTTTCAAAGCGTCTCTGTGTGCCATGGAAATTCAAAAGACCGGAAACAATGGCATCCATTGAAAGATTCAACTTTTTGCAAAGGGCAACGGCAGCAAGTGCATTGTAAACATTATGCTCTCCAGGAACACTTAACTGAATGTGACCAAGTGTAGTGTTGCTTGCATCTGTGACGTCAAAGGAAGCCTGAGCAAATTCATTATATGAGATATTAGAAGCACGATAATCGCAGGATTCTCCGTGTCCAACAGTGATAATCTCGCAGTCAAGTCCATTGATCAACTCAGAAAGATTATGAATATCACCGTTAATTACAAGTATTCCATCCTTTGGAAGCTTTTCCATAAATAAGCGGAAAGAATGACGGATATCGTCAATGTCCTTAAAGAAGTCAAGATGGTCTGCTTCAATATTTAGGATAACTTCCATAGTAGGATAGAAGGATAAAAAGCTGTTTGTGTATTCGCAGGCCTCAGTGACAAAAAGATTTGAGCCACCTACGCGAATATTTCCTCCGATTGTTGGAAGAATGCCTCCGACAGAGATTGTCGGATCAGTATTAGCAGCCAAAAGAATTTCAGTAACCATAGAGGTCGTAGTTGTCTTTCCATGAGTTCCAGCAATGTTGATTGCCGTTTTATAGTTTCTCATCAGCTGTCCAAGAAGCTCAGCTCTTGTTAACAGCGGGATATTGCGCTTTGTTGCATCAACAATCTCTGGATGTTCAGGATGGATCGCTGCTGTGTAGACAACGACATCTGTTCCCTGCGGAATGTGAGAGATGGACTGATCATAAAAGATAACAGCGCCAAGTGAGGACAGATGGTCAGTCAGAGGTGATTCCTTAGAATCAGAACCGCTGACAGTAAAGCCCTCCTTCATTAAAACCTCAGCAAGTCCGCTCATGCTGATGCCGCCAATTCCAATAAAATAGATGTGGCATGGATTTTTAAAATTAATATGGTACATGGTACTTCCTCCGAATAATCAAGTTAAATAAGCAAAGTCAATACTGAAAAACAGATGTTTCTTAACACAAATTCTGCTTGATTTAAGTATACTCGATTTTGGAGGAATGTAAAGCGTAAATGTTATTATGCTGTGCGAATGAACGCCTATTCACAAAACTGCAATATTTACAGCATGCCCGAAGGTGAATGGATTTCATGAGCCGGATTAGTTGCATTACAGTTCACGGAACGCCTATTCACAAAACCGCACGTTCCGTGCGTCGCTGCTAATCGCAAACAAAGTTTGCTCGCAGCTTTGTTTTGCTCATAAACAGGCGTTCACCACATCCTGCTAATCTGTCAAATTTCCATGCAAGCATGAAATTTGTCCAGATCTAGCAGGTTGCGTGAACTGTAACAAATAAATAAAAATACATAAAAATTTTTTCTGTAAATTGTTCACTTTTTGAAAGAGATGTGCTATAATAACGACAAGTACTAAAAGATTACAGTTCCCAAAACGCCTATTCACAAGACTGCACTTATGTGCCTTCACTGTTAGACAGTTTATTTCACTTGATGACAGGCGCTTGGTGAACTGATAACACAACAATTAAAGAACAAAGGGGTGATTTTGTGGTTAGAAAGGAAATGATCGCCATGTTATTGGCGGGCGGACAGGGAAGCCGTCTTGGAGTTTTGACTTCAGAAGTAGCGAAGCCAGCTGTATCCTTCGGCGGGAAATACAGCATTATTGACTTCCCATTAAGTAACTGCATTAATTCAGGGGTGGATACAGTAGGTGTGTTAACACAGTATCAGCCACTTCGTTTGAATACCCATATCGGCATAGGTATTCCGTGGGATCTCGACCGTAATTATGGAGGAGTGACAGTACTATCTCCATATGAAGCAAACGAGAACAGTGATTGGTATACTGGTACTGCAAATGCAATTTACCAAAACATTCGCTATATCGACAGCTTTAATCCAGAGTATGTATTGATTTTAGGCGGTGATCACATTTATAAAATGGATTATCAAGTGATGCTTGATTATCATAAGGCAAACAATGCAGACGTTACGATGGCTGCTATGCCTGTTCCGATTGAGGAGGCAAGCCGTTTTGGCGTGCTGATCACAGATGATACAGGCCGTATCACTGATTTCGAAGAGAAGCCTGCACATCCAAGAAGCAATTTAGCTTCCATGGGTATTTACATATTTACATGGTCTGTGCTTCGTGAGGCATTGATCACAAATAAAGATATTCCAAACTGCGACTTTGGTATGCATGTCATTCCATATTGCCATAAGCGTGGTGACAGAGTATTCTGCTATGAATTTAATGGATATTGGAAGGATGTTGGAACACTTCATTCCTACTGGGAAGCAAATATGGAGCTGATTGATATCGTTCCTGTATTTAATCTGTATGAAGAGTTCTGGAAGATATATACTAAATCTGATAACCAGCCACCGCAGTATATTGCAGATACGGCACAGATTGAGCGCTGTATCATAGGTGATGGCTCTGAAATCTATGGAAGAGTACGAAACTGCGTTATTGGACCAGAAGTTATTGTTGAAGAAGGTGCAGAAGTTTATGATTCCATTTTGATGCAGGGTGCTGTAATCAAGAAGGGAACAAAGATTTACAAGTCAATCATCGCACAGGATGCAGTTGTTGGAGAAAATTGTACGATTGGTGTCGGTGAGTATGCAGACAGCCAGTATAATAAGAAGGTTTACTGCTGTGATCTTGTAACCGTTGCAGAAGGCTCCGAAATTCCGGATGGCGTTACAATTGGAAAGAACGTAGCAATTGCCGGAAAGACCGCTATTGAAGATTATCCGGATGGAAATCTTGTAAGCGGCGGATACATCATCAAGGGAGGCGAGGAAGAATGAAAGCGATTGGTATAATTTTAGCCGGTGGAAACAACAAGAGAATGAAGGAGCTGTCATATAACCGTGCGATCGCTGCTATGCCAATGGTAGGAACCTATCGCAGCATTGATTTCGCGCTGAGCAACATGTCAAACTCCCGTATTCAGAAAGTAGCAGTTTTAACACAGTATAACACCGTATCCTTGAATGAGCATTTAAACTCTTCAAAGTGGTGGGATTTTGGAAGAAAGCAGGGCGGTTTATATGTATTCACCCCTACTATAACCGCTGAAAATAGTAACTGGTATCGGGGTACAGCCGATGCCCTGTATCAGAACCTGCATTTCCTCAAAAGAAGCCATGAACCATACGTGGTTCTGGCTTCTGGCGATGGAATTTATAAGATGGATTATAATAAGATTCTGGAGTACCACATTCAGAAGCGTGCTGATATCACTGTTGTCTGCAAGGAAATGCCAGAGGGAGAGGATTTAAGCCGTTTTGGACAAGTGAAGGCAGATGATGACGGAAGAATCCGAGGCTACGAGGAAAAGCCAATGATTGAGACTTCCAGAAATGTTTCATGTGGTATCTATGTAATCAGAAGACGTCTTTTGATTGAGTTAATTGAGCGTGCAGCAGAGGAAGATAGATATGATCTGGTCAAGGATATTCTGATCCGTTATAAGGATATCAAGAGAATTTATGCATACCAGCTTGAAACATATTGGAACAACATCTCCTCAGTTGAGGCTTATTACAGAACAAATATGGATTTCTTAAAGAGAGATGTCCGCAGTTATTTCTTCAAGGAAGGCAACAGTGTATTCACAAAGGTAGATGATCTGCCGCCGGCAAAATATAATCCGGGTGCTAATATTTCAAACAGCCTGATCGCATGTGGAAGTATTGTAAACGGTACAGTTGAAAACTCTGTTGTATTCAAGAAGGCATATATTGGAAACAATTGTGTTATCAAAAATTCTATTATCATGAACGATGTTTATATCGGAGACAATGCAGTCATTGAAAACTGCATCGTAGAGAGCAGAGGAACCATCGAAGCAAATGCATGCTATAAGTCAGAGCCAGGTGATATTCGCATTGTTGTAGAGAAGAAAGACCGCTTCATCATTTGATAATACCAGGGGATCAAAGTCACAAGCGAATCATGCTTGCATGAGAAAGCTTGTGACCTTGATCCCCGCCAAAAACATGAGGATTATATATTTATAAAAGAAGAATAAAAATTAGCTGCACAAAGGCGTGCAGAGGACGGAAAGGCAATACTGGGATGGAAATTACAGATGTGAGAGTGCGCAAAGTTGCACTGGATGGTAAGATGAGAGCAATCGTCTCTATTACGCTGGACAATGAATTTGTGGTTCACGATATCAAGGTGATCGAAGGAGAAAAGGGAGTATTTGTTGCGATGCCAAGCCGTAAATCGGCGACAGGAGAATACCGAGATATCGCACATCCCATTAACTCAGAGACAAGAGATTATGTGCAGAAGATTATTCTCGAGAAATACGAGGAGGCTTTGCAGGAAGCATAAAATCTGAATAACAATTCGAAAAAGATATATGAATACTTATAAAAGAAAGACTGCCCGCGGGCAGTCTTTCTTTCTCTTGCAATTGTCGTCTTCATTCGGTATAATGTGGCTGAGGGAAAATGTAACGTAATTATTTTTGGAAAGGCGAGGTTTTAAAGTATGAAAAGGAGAAAAACAGCAGCGGGACTATTGGCGGCATCACTGCTAGTAGGAGCAGCGCCGGTGGTGACAAATGCGGCGCCAGTGAGAATTGTATCAACAAGCATAACAGAACAGTCTTCGTTAGGCTATCGTGTAAATGTAACATTTTCGGCAGATGCAGGTGTGAGCCGTGTTATGATGCCGACATGGACAGAGGCAAACGGACAGGATGACATTGTGTGGCATCAGGCAAGTGTTAGTGGTAATACTGCATCATTCTATGTTCCAGTCAGTGCCCATAAAGGAGAAAGCGGTGCATATATTACGCATATTTATGTATATGATAGACAGGGACAGTTTGCGCTAAAGGGCGAAAATGTAACAGTTCCAGCATCGACATCTGCGTCATCAAGCCTTTCAATTGGTGACGTTTCTATTACGGAACTTAGTGCATCGGGCTACCGAGTTACGGCAAAAATAAATGCACCGTCAGGAGTAAGCAAAGTATTGATGCCAACATGGACAAACGCAAATGGACAGGATGATCTAGTGTGGCACCAGGCAAGCGTAAACGGTGATACAGCTACATTTTACGTGCCATCAAGTGCCCATAAGGGAGAGAGCGGAGCATACACGACTCATATTTACCTATATGATAATGCAGGAAAATTAGCACCATTAAAGGGAGTCAATGTAACTGTTCCATCAGGTGCAAATCCTGGAGGCAGCTCAGGAAATAATAATGGCAGCGGTACAGGTGTGCTGTCGATGGCGATTCCATATGTAACAGAATTATCATCAAATGGTTTCCGTGTGACAATTCAATTTAATGCACCTGCAGGCTATAAAAAGGTTTCAACTGCAGTGTGGACAGCAGCAAATGGACAGGATGATCTGGTATGGCATAACATGACCGTATCTGGAAACACAGCGACATGCTATGTTCCAGTAAGTGAGCATAAAAACGAGCACGGTTCATACATTGTGAATGCGTATGTATTTGAGACTGATACAAAATATGTACTTCAGGGAATGACCGTTCCAGTGCCGTAAACAAAGAAAATGGAGGAACAAATGGCAAAGAAAAGACGCAGCTGGGAAGACTATCAGAGAAAGAAAATAAAAAGAGGCCAATCAGGTGCGCCTATTGTAATACTTTTGGTGCTGCTTGTAATTGCATGTGCAGGTCTTGGTGCAGTGGCATTGGTATGCCTGCGCCCAGTGACGCTTCCGCATGTGCAGTCAGATCAGGCAGCATCAACAAAAGCACCTGTGGAATACGAAACATGGAAGGCAACAGAGGCGGCTGCGGATGGTGCTCTTGTACAAAGCAGTGATCCAGTCGTACAGGCTGCTAATTTAAAAGCAATGCAGTACGATTATGACGGTGCAATTGCACAGATTCAGTCAATACCTGGCTATGCAGATAATGAAACATATGTCAGCTGCATTCAAAGCTATGAGAGTTTGAAATCACAGGCTGTACAGTGGACAGACTATGATAAGATTACACATATCTTTTTCCATAGTCTTATTGTTGACAGCGAGCTTGCATTTGCAAGCTATAAGAGCAGTGATTATGATCAGGTAATGACAACTATCGAAGAATTTAAGGATATAATGCAGTCTATGTATGACAAGGGTTATGTTTTGATAAGCCTTCATAAGATTGCAAAGATGGAAACGCAGCCAGACGGCACCGTGCAGATGGTGCAGCAGCCAATTTATCTTCCGAGAGGAAAAAAGCCATTTGTACTTTCCGAAGACGATGTATGCTATTATGAGTATATGACAGGAACTGGATTTGCGACAAAGCTCTGTCTTGATGAAAACGGTAAGGTTGTAAATGAGTATGTTGAGCGTGATGGAAGTGTATCATATGGTTCTTATGACGTTTTGACTGTTTTAGAGGATTTTATTGAAACACATCCTGATTTTTCTTATCAGGGTTCAAAGGGTATTCTGGCATTTACAGGATATGATGGTATTTTAGGCTATCGCACAAGTGATTTCTGGTACAATGAAAATTGTGACTATTACGTTTCTACACCTGCAAACGATAAAGAAAAGCGCGAAGATCATACGTCACCAAATAAAAATATTGAGCAGGACAAGCAGACAGCACGAGAAGTTGCACAGGCAATTCGCGATCTGGGCTGGGAGCTTGCCAGCCACAGCTGGGGTCATCTGAATATGACAAGTACAAGCTATGAACATCTTGTATGGGACACAGATATGTGGGAGCGCGAAGTAGAATCTATAATCGGAGATACAGATATTATTTTATATCCGTTAGGAGCAGATGTAGGAGACTGGAGACCATCACAGTATACATTTGAAAATGAAAAATTCAAAAAGCTCTGGGATGTAGGCTTTAGATATTTCTGCAACGTAGACAGTACTCAGTACTGGCTGCAGTATGGCTCAAATTACATGCGTCAGGGCCGCCGCAACATGGATGGTCAGATGATGTTTAAGCAGATGGTTTATCCAGAGAAGGTACTCACAAGTGATCTGTTTGACGTATATGATGTCTTTGACAGACGCAGACCGCTTCCTGTAAATGGAATAACAGTGCCAGAAGATTTTGATCTGCAGGCGCTTGCCGATTCGCTTGGAATGAGTGACCGCATAATAAACTGAGCGCCATCGGGGACAGGGACGACGCGGCAATTGCTTTTTTAATGCCACCGTCCCTGTCCCCAGTGGCAGAAGGAGGAAAAAACATGTATATCATAGCAGGTCTGGGCAACCCAACCGCACAGTATAGAGGAACAAGACATAACGTTGGCTTTGAGGTTATTGATTACCTTGCTGACAAATACAATATTGATGTAACAACAAAAAAATTTAAGGGCTTAATTGGAACAGGCGCGATTGAGGGACAAAAGGTTGTTCTAGTAAAGCCTCAGACCTTCATGAATTTAAGCGGAGAGTGTATTCAGGAGGTCATGAATTACTACAAAACAGATATCTCTGATTTAATTGTAGTATATGATGATATTAACCTAGAGCCAGGACAGCTTCGCGTGCGCGGTAAAGGAAGTGCAGGCGGTCATAATGGTATGAAAAATATCATTCTGCATTGCAATTCACAGGATTTTCCAAGAGTGCGTGTCGGAATCGGAGCAAAGCCGCCAAAGATGGATTTAGCAGACTTTGTACTCAGCCATTTCCAGGGCGAAGAAAAAAAGGCAATGGAAGACGGCTATAAAGAAGCTGCCGATGCAGTTTGCTCCTTAATGAACAACGGACTAGAGGCAACCATGAATCATTATAACCAGAAGAAAACAAAATAATGATAAGGAGGGTCAATTGTGGGTATTTTTGCAAATCCGCTGACGGACCTGCTGGAATATGAAGACTTTTCAAGAGATTTTTTGAAGGGAACAGATCCAGTGGGCATGACAGGCTGTATTGACTCCGAGAAGGTGCATTTTATGAGCACCTTTCTTGGAGAGAAAAAAGTGCAGCTTGTTGTGACGTACAATGAACAGCGGGCAAGGGAAATTGAAGAAGATTATAAATTATTTTGCAGTCAGGTCTATGTGATTCCACCGCGTGACCTGATCTTTTTTAGCGCAGATCTGCAGGGAAATGCCATCATTGCAGAGCGCATGAAGGCATTTGCAGCACTTTATCAAAACGAGGCGAAGGTTATCATCACGACAATGGATGCGCTCATGAGCGCGGCAGTGCCGTTTGAACAGCTGATGAGTCATGTGATAAAGCTAAAAGAAGGTGATGAGCTTGATCTTGAAAAGCTAAAGCATGACCTGACTGTGATGGGATATGAGCGTGTAGGACGTGTGGAGGAGCCAGGACAGTTTACTGTTCACGGAGGTATTGCTGATGTATATCCATTGACAATGGAGGTTCCGGTTAGAATCGAGCTTTGGGGAGATGAAATAGATACGATTCGCTGCTTTGAACCGCAGAGCCAGCGCTCAATGGATCAGATCGAGTGCGTATCTGTTTTTCCAGCGGCAGAGGTGATCGCAGATGATACGGCAAGACGGCGTGCTGTGGGAATGATTCAAAATGAGCTTGAGAGTCAGTTAGCTGTCTTTAAAAAAGCAAAGGAGCCAGACAAGGCGAAGCGTCTTCGTGAGGAGACAAACCGCATATTAGAGGCACTTGGCGAAGATGTTGTATTAGAGGCACCAGACAGCTATATAAGCTATTTTTATCCGCGCACTGTTCAACTTTCTGAATATTTTGATGAGAAGAACACGTTAGTTTTCCTTGATGAGCCGATGCGTCTTAAAGAGCGCGGTGATGGTGTGCAGGCTGAGTTTGAGGAAAGCATGAAAAATCGTCTGGAGCAGGGCTTTCTTTTGCCAGGTCAGACAGCGCTTTTAACACCGGCAAAACATGTGCTTGCTGCTTTTGAGCGCGGTCAGGTTGCAGCACTGTCTTCACTTGACAGCCGCTTGGCTGACTTTACGGTGGTAAACAGCTACGCAGTAAATGTTCAGAACATGAACACATACCGTGAAGGTTTTGAACTTTTAATTAAGGATCTGACACACTGGAAGAAAGAAAAGTACCGAATTGTTCTTTTGTGTCCGTCAAGAACTCGCGCAAACCGCATTGTCAATCAGCTTATAGAGTATGATCTTTTGGCATATTACAGCGAGGACGAGGATAAAAAGATAAATCCAGGTGAGATCATGGTTACTTACGGAAACCTTCACCGTGGCTTTTTATATCCGATGCTAAAATTTGCTGTTATCACAGAGAGTGATATCTTTGGTGTTAAGAAAAAGAAAAAAGAAAAAAAGAGCCGCTATCAGGGTCAGCGAATAAGTGATTTTGCGCAGCTAAAGCCTGGTGATTATGTGGTGCATGAAAATTATGGACTGGGAATTTATCGCGGAACAGAGCGACAGATTGTGGATAAGGTAACAAAAGATTATATTAAGATAGAATATGGTGATGGAGGAAAGCTGTATTTTCCTGTCACACAGCTTCATATGATTCAAAAGTATGCTGATTCAGAGTCTAAGCAGCCAAAGCTTAACAAATTGAACGGCCAGGAGTGGACAAAAACAAAAAGCCGTGTTCAAAAAGCAGTCAACAACATTGCAAAGGAGCTTGTGGAGCTTTATGCAGTGCGCCAGAGTGGTCACGGCTATCAGTATGGAGCAGACACTGTATGGCAGAAAGAATTTGAAGAGCTTGTACCATTTGATGAGACAGCAGATCAGCTTGCAGCAATTGATGCGACAAAAGCTGATATGGAAAGCACGAAAATCATGGACCGCTTAGTGTGCGGTGATGTAGGCTACGGAAAAACAGAGATTGCCATCAGAGCTGCCTTTAAGGCTGTGCAGGACAGTAAGCAAGTCGTATTTCTTGTGCCGACAACTATTCTTGCTCAACAGCATTACAATACATTTGTTGAGCGAATGAAGGACTATCCAATTCGAATTGAACTTTTATCACGCTTTCGCACGTCAGCGCAGATCAAGGCATCACTTGAGCGCTTAAAAAAGGGTCTTGCCGATATTGTAATAGGAACGCATCGTGTGCTGTCAAAGGATGTTGTATTTAAAGATCTAGGCCTTTTGATTATTGATGAGGAACAGCGCTTTGGTGTCACACACAAGGAAAAGATTAAGCAGCTTAAAAAAGACGTTGACGTGCTGACACTAACGGCAACACCGATTCCGAGAACACTTCATATGAGTATGATAGGCGTGCGCGATATGAGTGTGTTGGAGGAAGCACCGTATGAGAGAAGACCGATTCAGACATATGTAATGGAAATGAATTGGGAAATGGTTCGAGAAGCAATAAACAGAGAGCTTGCCAGAGACGGACAAGTTTATTATGTGTATAATCGTGTCAAGGATATTGATCAGATTACGGCACAGATAGCAAAGCTTGTGCCAGATGCAAATGTTGCCTTTGCACATGGTCAAATGTCAGAGCGTCAGCTAGAACAAATCATGATGGACTTTGTTAACGGTGATATAGACGTGCTTGTTTCCACAACTATTATAGAGACAGGCTTAAACATTCCAAACGTAAATACTATTATCATCCACGATTCTGACCGCTACGGACTTGCACAGCTGTATCAGCTAAGAGGACGTGTAGGCCGTTCAAACCGCACTGCCTATGCATTTATCATGTATCAGCGAAACAAGATTTTAAAAGAAGAGGCTGAAAAGCGTCTTCAGGCAATTCGTGAGTATACAGATCTTGGCTCTGGTATTAAGATAGCCATGCGTGATCTGGAAATTCGAGGCGCTGGAAATTTGCTTGGCAGTGAGCAGCACGGTCATATGGAAGCAGTTGGCTATGATCTGTACTGCAAGATGTTAAATATGGCTGTCAAAAAAGAAAAGGGTGAGCTTGAGATGGAGGAAACCTTTGAAACAACGGTGGACATTCCAATCAGCGCTTACATTCCAGACAGCTATATACGAAACGAAGAAGACAGGATGGAAATTTACAAGCGTATTGCAGCAGTCGAGACAGAGGAAGAGTCAATGGATATGATCGACGAGCTTATCGACCGTTTTGGAAGTGTTCCAAAACCAGTCACCAACTTGCTTGAGGTGTCAATCCTTCGTGCGGATGCGCATTCTCTCTATATTAAAGAAATCAAGTCCTCGTCAACAGAGATTCGCCTGTTCATGCATCCAAGAGCAAAATTTGACACGATGCGTGTGCCGGATCTTATACAGTCTTACCGAGGTGCACTTCGTCTGCTTGACAAAGACAATCCTTATTTCTTATTGAGGGCAGGAGATGGCGCAGTCAAAGAAAAAACGCTGACATTGAAAACATTGAAAAAACTGTTAAGCGATATAAAAACGTTGATTGTTTCATAAAATCATGCTAAAATGAAAAGCAAAGTTCACGAGGCGCCCGATAAAGAAGATGCACTTCGGAGCGTTGATAGAGAATATAGAAATAGAGTGAGGTAAATTTATGAACCGAATTATGAAGTATGCAGCAGCAGCCCTCGTAGCAGCTACTGCCGTTAGTACATTAGGCGGATGCGAACAGTTAGAGAAAAAGGCACCAGAGGATACAGTTGCTGTTTCATTTGGCGATACAAATATCATGCTGGATGAGGTTACTTATATGATACGTTCCATGGAGTATACCTATGAATCCTATTTTGGATCAAACATCTGCGGCAACGATATGGGCGATGGTTCAGGCATGACAGTCGGTGATTACATCAAGCAGATGTCTCTGTCACAGCTTCGCCAGACACTTGTATTAAATGAGTATGCAAAGAAAAATGGCATTGAGTTGAGTGATGATCAAAAAGCAAAGGTAGATGAGGCAATTGAAAAGCTTCAGACAGAATCAGAAGATTATCTGGATGCAGTCGGCGCAACAGATGAGCTGATTGAAAAGACATATACAGAGAATGCAATTGCAAATCTTGTTTATATGGATCTTGTTGCTGATGTTGATACAACAGTTGGTGATGATGAGTTCCTTCGCAAAAAGATTGCATATGTAAAGCTGACGCCAAGTGAACTGACAGAGACGACAGCAGCCGATGAGGCAACTACAGAAGTGTCAAGTGATGAAGACAGCAGCGAAGAGGCATCTTCTATAGAGAATACAGAAGCAGAATCAGAAAGTGCATCCAAGGATGTAACGACTTCCACAGAAGAAGCAAGCAGTGAAAAAGCATCAACTGAGGCAGTATCAACTGAGGAAGCATCAAGCGAGAATGTTTCGGAACTTTCCTCTGAGGCATCCACTGAAGATTCAACTGAGGTAGAAACACTTTCAGAAGAAGAGCAGGAACGTCAGGATGCGATGAACGATGCAGCAGACAAGATCCTTAAGGAATTTGAGGAAGGAAATGATGCAGCAGACTTTATCAGTGATTATCAAAATGACAGTCACTTTACTGCAACAAATTCTGAGATTTCCATAAGTGAGGATGGAACTGCTGTATATAATGCAGCTGCGTGGGCGCTGTCAACAGACGAGTGCACTGTATATAAAAGCGATGACGGCAGCATCTATATCATCCGCTGCCTTGATGATAACGATGAGGAGGCACGTCAGAGTGCCATCGATTCAGAGATCGAAAGCAGAAAGACAGCCTTATTCTCAGAGAAATATGCCGAGATTCAGGAAGAATCATCAAAGTTTAAGGTAGATGAGGATGTGATTGATACAATCCGCTTTACAACTCCTGTTTACGTAGCACCAAGCGAGGAAGAAACATCAGAAAGTGAAACTAACGGAGAAGAAACCTCAGAAAGTGAAACTAACGGAGAAGAAACCTCAGAAAGTGAAACTGGCGGTGAAAAAACTTCAGAAAATGAAACTAGCGAGGAAGAGTCAGTAAAAGCAGAAAATTCAAGCGAGTCTGACGAGTCAGAGGAAGCGGTAAGCGAAGCTTCTTCAGAGGAAGAGAGTAAATAATTAAGAGCCACCTAATATCGGGAAAGGCACAGTAAAGTGTCATTTTCCCGATTGCAGGTGGTTTTTTTGGCGAAAAACGCGCTTTCTTTCTTAATCGTTATCCCGATTTCACTTGACATCTCGTAATAATTTTGTTATAATGCCCCTCGAAGTGTAATAATTTTGTAATATTTAGTAATAGTTCACTCGTGAATTGTTACTGTGAAACTAGCGAGGGAGTGCAAGCTTACTCGCTCGCAGATAAGAATGTAAAGAGGTTTTATAAAGAAAGGCTTGGTATATATGAAGATCAAAGGAAACAGATTTGTTACATCAATATTAGCAGCGTCTATGCTGTCTGGTACATTTTTTGTTCCGGCATCCGCAGGTGAGCTTGAGGGTGAGAGCGCAATCGCAGGCATGGCTGTTACATTGAATAACTACTACGCAGGAGAGGAAACTCCGGATGAGGCAATCTTAGATTATCTTGTTCCTAAGGCTCAGGCAACATCTGAGGCTGAGAGTGAGACAGAAACCGAAGAGCCAAAAACCGTTATGGCCGCTACTGTTGCTGTCACTTCAGATGCTTCTAATGTAGGACTGGTAAGCGCAGCAGGTTACTTAAACGTGCGTGAACAGCCATCCACAGGCAGTGTAACAGTCGGAAGACTTTTCAGTAACTGCCAGGTTAACATCAAAAGTTCCGTAAACAACAGCGAAGGCAGCTGGTATCGTATCACTTGCGGCGATGTAGAAGGTTATGTAAGCGCAGCCTACGTATTAGTTGGCACAGCAGCAAAGACTGCTGAGGACAATATCCAGAATCGCTATGCAGTTGTTACAGCAGATCAGTTAAATGTTCGCGACAGTGCATCTGACAGCGCAAATGTTGTTGGAACTGTATACAAGGATGAAGAGTACGCAATCATCGAGGATCAGGGTGATTTCGTAAAGATACATATTGCAAATGATGAGGTTGGATATGTTTCAAAGTCCGGTATCACCATTAAGACTCAGTTCGCTCAGGCTCAGAAGGTAGACAATGAATTTGTATCTCAGGAGCTGGAGAACTTCATGATCGATATCAACTACTCCAGAAACGTATACGAGCAGGCAATGGCAGAGGGAACAGGCGAAGGCTACTATCGTGCATATGCAGCTATCGTTTATGCAGCAGAGCTTCTTGGTTACTACAGCGAATTTGCAGCAGATTCTGGATTAGAAGATCTGGCAGCAACTTCAAAGCAGGAGCAGGAAAGCGCACTTGCACTTGCAGATGCAGCATATAAGTTAGCATCAGATTCCGGCTACTTTACTCAGGTTGCAGAATCAGTAGCATCAAGCGAGGCAGCAGCAGAATCCTCCGCAGCAGCAGAGTCTGTACAGGAAACTCAGACACAGCCATCAACAGATGCATCTTCTGAGGGAAATACAACAAGTAATACAGCTGAGACAACAGCACCAAGCAGCTCAGAATCTGATGAAACCATAAGTGTAGAAGTTCCGACTGCAGCATCTGTAACAGGCATTGAGGCTTGCTATCAGGGCGGTACAAAGTATGTGGGTGATGTTGTCTACACCGCAGAATTGTTTGTAAGAGTAAGCTACAGCGATGGAACTGTAAAGGATATTTACGACGGATGGTATTCACCACAGGTAGGTATGACCTTAAAGCAGGAGGGCTACAATGTTGTAACCATGTATTATGGTGATTTTAGCTCCAACCTTGAAGTATATGCAAACCCGGCACCGACTCAGGCAACCCAGCCGGCAGCACCAGAGACACAGCCAGCGGCACCAGAGACTCAGCCGGCAGCACCGGCACCAGCACCAGAGACTCAGCCGGCAGCTCCAGCACCAGCACCAGAGACACAGCCAGCAGCTCCAGCACCAGCCCCGGAGACTCAGCCAGCGGCACCGGAGACTCAGCCGGCAGCACCGGCACCAGCACCAGCTCCAAGCGGTAATGGACAGTCTATCGTAGACTATGCAATGCAGTGGGTAGGACAGTGTAATTATGTATGGGGCGGTACAAACCTGACACCAGGAGGCGGTGTTGACTGTTCTGGATTTACCATGAACGTATACGCAGCATTCGGTATCAGCCTTCCGCACTACTCCGGCGAACAGATCAACTATGGACAGGCTG
>OMGY01000497.1_pt1 | contig 45367 bp, 39 predicted proteins | sample 1674461 | NCBI WGS metagenome assembly OMGY01 (sample SAMN05578579, study PRJEB25193) | human gut metagenome | biome: Human Microbiome; feature: human-associated habitat; material: feces | host: Homo sapiens | place: USA:Birmingham | reverse complement strand
GGCAGGAACAGACGGGAATCGAACCGTTCGAAGCGAAACACAAAGTCGAAGAAGGAATCCTTGTGCAGGGTCGGGTATTGAGCAATACGGTTCGACGAAACGAACCGGTAGAAAATGTGGAGATATCGGTATGGGTCTATTCCGAGCGTACCAATTGTCGAGGGGAGGCTCGAAGCGACTCATTGGGCTGTTTTTCATTCTTGTCGCAAGAAGATATCTGGGGGAAGAACGAATTGGTCTTGCAAACGCAGAAAGAGGATCGTCGCGGGAAAAAGAAAAACAGATATTACTTGATTGAATTGGATCGGGTATTTTCACCGCCGGTACGCCCTTACATCCGATACGAGGTATCAAGGAACATAACGTCAGAAGAGGAAGATACGGAAAAACCGGAGGTGGAAAAAACAGATTCGGTAAGTTATGATAGAGAAATAAATATAGATACGATGAAAGTATATAACCTACCGGAAGTAGCTGTCAAAAGCCGGAGAAAATTAGGCCCTTCTCTTCGGATAGAATATGATGCGGGCGAAACGGAAGATCAAATGTTCGATGCGGGAGATTTTCGGCATTTTACGGGCTCGATATGGGAGTTACTTGATTATACCAATCCCGATTTTGATGGAAAGTATAAAAGACGCGGTACTCAAATTATCGCGAATGGATTATATTTCGGAGAGACAGATGAAATAGACCGTATCGTAATCGTAGAACGCATAACCGCAGACGATATAAAATACTATGTCGAGGAGTGCTGTTTTAGAAGCGAGGACTTTGTTTATAACAGTGCCGTACCACCGGTATTTGTGTTGCTTTTTTTGAAACCGTATGAAGAACTGAGAAGGACGCCGAAAGGTTATCGCAAGACGACGTTGCAAGGTTATTCCATACCGGCGGAGTACTATCATGTCGATTATAGCGAAGGTGTGCTTCCCGATGAGCGGGATTACCGTCGTACGTTGTATTGGAATCCCGATTTGGAGACCGATTCATTGGGCCGGGCACAAGTAACTTTTTATAACAACAGTACGGCCACACGCCTGCGGGTCGATGCGGTAACGCTTTCGCCCGATGGTGGGTGTATCGGTGTATATCCATAAAGAAGGAGAAATAGAGACATTTTTCATTTGGTATAAATAAGATTATATATGTACAGTTTGTTTCTTAATATAAAAATGAGTATGTAGTCTTCGGGTAAAAATGTGTACCTTTGCCGTGTTTTGAGAATGCCTATTGTAGAAACAGGTAAAATTTAAGAACACGACTATTATGATTTCAATAGAGGGTCTGACCGTAGAATTCGGTGGGTTTACATTACTCGATAAGATAACGTATGTCATTAATAAAAAAGACCGCATAGCCTTGGTCGGTAAAAACGGTGCCGGCAAGTCGACTATGCTCAAAATCATAGCGGGGCTTCAACAGCCGTCGGCGGGGTCGGTAAATATGCCCAAAGATATAACCATTGGGTATTTGCCGCAACAAATGCAACTTTCCGATAGTCGTACGGTTACCGAGGAGGCGGCGTTGGCGTTTTCTCATATTCAGGAGATGCAGGATCGTCTCGATCAAATGAATACGGAATTGGCCGAACGTACCGATTATGAAAGTGATTCGTATCAGGAATTGATCGACCGTATTTCTCAGGTAAGCGAGCAACTTGCTCTATCGGGTAGCGGCAATTATCAGGCCGAAATAGAAAAAACGTTATTGGGACTGGGATTTTTGCGGAGTGATTTTGACCGACCGACTTCCGAATTCAGTGGCGGCTGGCGTATGCGTATCGAATTGGCCAAATTGCTTTTACAACGCCCCGATGTATTATTGCTCGACGAGCCCACCAATCATTTGGACATAGAATCTATACAGTGGCTCGAAACATTTCTTTCCACAAGAGCCAATGCCGTTGTATTGGTTTCGCACGACCGGGCGTTTATCGATAATGTAACCAATCGTACAATCGAAATATCTCTCGGGCATATTTATGATTATCGGGTGAATTATTCGAAATACGTACAGTTGCGGGCCGAGCGTCTTGAACAGCAGCAGCGGGCTTTTGAGAATCAGCAGAAACAGATACAGGATACCGAGGCATTTATCGAGCGTTTCCGTTATAAAGCCACAAAGTCGGTGCAAGTACAATCGCGTATCAAACAGCTGGAAAAAATAGAACGCATCGAGGTTGATGAAGTGGATAATTCCCGATTGCGTTTACGATTTCCTCCGGCTCCTCGGTCGGGTGATTACCCCGTTATTGCTAAAAATATGGGGAAAAGTTATGGTGATCATGTTGTTTTTGCACATGCCGATTTTACAATCAAGCGAGGAGAAAAAGTCGCTTTTGTCGGGAAAAACGGAGAGGGAAAATCTACGCTTGTAAAATGTATCATGGGAGAGATTCCTTATGATGGAGAGTTGAAAATAGGACACAATGTGAAAATCGGATATTTTGCCCAAAACCAGGCTCAGCTTCTTGACGAATCTGTAACGGTATTCGATACGATAGATAGAGTGGCCGTCGGTGATATTCGTACCAAAATACGTGATATATTGGGGGCGTTTATGTTTGGCGGAGAGGCTTCGGAAAAAAAGGTGAAAGTTTTGTCCGGAGGAGAAAAAACTCGGCTTGCGATGATTCGTTTGTTGCTCGAACCTGTCAATCTGTTGATTCTCGACGAACCGACCAACCATCTCGATATGCGTACGAAAGATGTCCTGAAACAGGCTTTGAAAGATTTTGACGGGACTCTTATTGTCGTATCGCACGATAGGGAATTCCTCGATGGTCTGGTATCGAAAGTGTATGAGTTCGGACAGCAGAAAGTTAGAGAACATTTGGGCGGAATATATGATTTTTTGACGGCGAAAAAAATGGCTTCGTTAAAAGAGTTGGAAGTCAAATCGAAGTCGCAGGATCGCTCTCAAATACCGGTCGAAAAGACATCAGTTTCTTCTGCGGAAAATAAGCTGTCGTTCGAAGCCCGTAAAGAGTGGCAGAGAAAGTTGAAACGACAAGAACGTGCTGTCGCTGATACCGAACAGCGGTTGGCAAAATTGGATACGGAAATTTCTGCTATCGAAGCTCGTCTGGCCACCCCCGAAGGAATGGCCGATATAGATTTGTGTATGAAACACGGAACTTTGAAGAAAGATGCCGAGGCTTTGACGGAATTATGGGTCGAGCAGACCGACATACTGGAAAAAATGCGAAAAGAGGTCTCTGTAAGTGAAAAATAAATACAAGTAAAATAATCAAATACCGATGTTATGAAAAAAACAATGATGTTATCGTTAATGGCTGCACTGACTTTTTCGGCTTGTTCAGGAAGACAAGAGAAAGAGAAGCCGCTATCCCTGTCTAATTTTGATTTGGGTGTAGCGCCCGGAGCCGATTTTTATCAGTATGCTTGCGGTGGTTGGATGGCCAATAATCCGTTGAAGCCCGAATATAGCCGCTATGGCTCGTTCGATCGTTTGGCCGATTTGTGTGAAGAACAAATGCACACTTTGGTTACAGAATTATCGGCGAAGAAGCAAGCGCCCGGTAGTATTGCTGCCAAAGTAAGTGATTTGTACAATTTGGGTCTTGATAGTGTGCGCCTTAATGCCGAAGGTGTTACACCCGTAGTGGCCGATTTGGAAGAGATAAACGGGATTACGGACATGAAAAATATGTCGTCTGTTATCGGCCGACTTCATGCCGAAGGGATATACCCGTTCTTTTTTGTATATGTTGGGCCGGATAGCAAGAATAGCAGTGAGAATTTGCTGAGTCTCAATCAAGGTGGTATCGCTATGGGAGACCGTGATTATTATTTATCGGCAGATAGTACGAATGTCGCTTTGCGAGAGTCTTATATAAAGTATATAGAGCGCCTGTTTACGTTAGCAGGGTATTCTCCCGAATCGGCAGGGAAGGCGGCTCAGTCGGTCATGAAAATAGAAACCGAATTAGCTCGTCTTTCTTATACCCGGGTGGAATTGCGGGATCCGCAGAAAAATTACAATCGAATGGCGTATACCGATTTTCTGAAACGGGAAAAAGGTTTTGATTGGAATGACTTTTTTACATCGTTGGGAGTGGATAGCTTACAGTATATCGATGCCGGACAACTGGTGTTTATCGATGGCGTAGACAAGTTATATACCCGGCTTTCATTACAGGAAGTAAAAGATTATATGGCGTTTACGGTATTGAATAGTGCCGCATTGTATTTGAGCGACGAATTTTATGATGCCAAATTCGATTTTTACGGACGGACATTATCCGGTCAACAAGAGCCCCGGTTACGATGGAAACGTTCGCTTGCAACGACCGATGCTGTTTTAAGCGAGGCATTGGGCGAGATATATGTGAAAAAATATTTCCCGCAGGAGTCGAAGAACCGAATGTTGAAGTTGGTGGCCAATTTACAGCAGGCTCTGAAACAGCACATCGAGCATCTCGATTGGATGAGCGAGGATACAAAAATGCGCGCTCTTGAAAAATTGGCCGCAGTAACGGTAAAAATAGGTTATCCCGACAAATGGCGAGATTATACGGCCCTTGAAATATCTTCGGAAAAAAGTTATTGGGAGAACCTCAAAAATGCCTCTAAATTCGAGACGGCTTATATGCTCGAAAAAGTAGGTAAGGAGGTCGATAAGTCGATATGGTATATGAGTCCGCAGACCGTGAATGCTTATTATAACCCGACTACCAATGAAATCTGTTTTCCCGCAGGTATTTTGCAGCCGCCATTCTTCTATGCCGATGCCGACGATGCCGTCAATTACGGTGCTATCGGTGTCGTTATCGGGCATGAAATGACGCACGGTTTCGATGATATGGGACGTCAATTCGATAAAGATGGCAACCTCAATGATTGGTGGACACCCGAGGACACTCGTCAGTTCAATCTCCGTGCCGATATTTTGGCCGATCAGTACAGTAGCATTGTTGTTATTGATACAGTACATGCCGACGGGCGTTTTACTTTGGGAGAGAATATTGCCGACCAGGGAGGTTTACGCGTCGCATATACAGCTTTTGAAAATGCCACGAAAGGAGAGGAGTTGCCTATGATCGATGGTTTTACTCCCGAGCAACGTTTTTACTTGGCATATGCTAATTTGTGGGCTTCGAATATACGAGATGAAGAAATCCTGCGTCGGACGAAAACTGACCCGCATTCGTTGGGAAAATGGCGTGTGAATGCTGCACTTCGGAATATCGAGACTTTCTATCAGGCATTCGGAATCACACCCGAACAACCCATGTATATGGCTCCCGAAGATCGGGTCGTGATTTGGTAATTTAATATTACCATAAAAGAAAGAGGGGCATCTTCCAGATGCCCCTCTTTCTTTTATGCTTGTAAAAGTTTTTTGAAACTTAATGCAAATCCTAAGATAAATAAGAAGCAGCCCAATGGAATGAGAAAAGCCAAAGACATAGATACGGTATCGGCAATATATCCCATTAGAACAGGAGCGATAGCACCACCGACAATCGACATAATCAAGAATGACGAGGCTCTTTTGGTCTGTTCGCCCAATCCTCTGATGGATAAAGCAAAAATAGTCGGGAACATGATCGATTCGCACAAGAAACATAAGAAAAAGCTGCTTACACCGGCCATTCCCGATGTAAAGATTGCCAGTATCATAGCCAATGTAGCACCGAGAGCACATACGATCAATACTTTTTCGGCGCGTATCTTGCTCATGATCCAGCTGCCTCCCATACGTCCTACCGTAAATAGACCCATACCGACGAATGAAAGCCAAATAGATGCCTCGTGAGCCGATATACTGGCATTTTCTGTCGCATAATTGATGAAAAAACTATTGATACCGGTTTGAGCCGCTATATATAAAAACAGAGCTAAAAGTCCGTATGTAAAATTTTTATGTTTCCATAAACTTTTGTGTACGGCTGTTTCCCCGTCTGCACTCTTTTCAGTAGAATCGACTTCGGGTGTGATTTCGGGCAACTTTACCCGCGAAAATAGGAGAGCTACTATCAGAGCTACACCTCCGATGATAGCATAAGGCATTGAGATGTTTCCGCCATCGGTACCATCTCCGGCAAAGAGGAAATAACCTCCAACCAGAGGACCGCATATCCACCCCAATCCGTTAAAAGACTGTGCTAGATTGATTCTTCGTTCAGCGGAATTTTTTTCTCCTAATACCGTAACGTATGGATTTGCAGCCGTTTCCAGACAGGTCAATCCACAGCCAATGACAAAAAGCGAAAACAAGAAAAATTCGAATGATTTTATTTCTCCACCGGGAATGAATAACAATGCTCCGCACCCATAAAGAAGTAAACCCGTCAGTACTCCAACTCTATATCCGAATCGTCGTATGATTTCTCCGGCCGGTAGAGCCATTAGAAAATATCCACTATATACAACCGCTTGAACCAAAGCCGATTTTGTTTTATTGATGCCCAATGCATCTTGAAAGTGTTTGTTCAAGACATCTAAAATGCTATGAGCAAATCCCCATAGAAAGAAGAGTGTCGTTATCAATAGAAAAGGTACTAGCAAATTTCTCCCGTCTGCCATTCGTACCAAACTTGCTTTTTGTTTCATTTATTTGTTTTTTGAAAGGATTTAACATAAAGAAATCCCGGTTATTCAGGAATTTATTTTTTGCCGCGAAAATTTCTTTCATGACACGAATTCTGTGAGTTGGCCGACAATTTCTTTGCAGCCTCTTTTCGTGTGTTGATATTTTCCGTTTGGAGATGCTAATAGAGCTTGAACATACGCTCCATTTGCTGCCATTTCTCGGACGACGATGCTCCCGGTTTGGCTTGTTGGAAAATAGACATGTAATCTTCCCATTCCTGCTGGCGGGGCAGTGTATTTAAGCGTTGCATGGCCTCGTCCCAATCGAAATCGAGAGGCGTTTCTACAATCATGAATAGACGGCTCCCTAAAATATAGATTTCCATTTCGAGGATTCCTACTTCCCTGATACCCGCCAATATTTCGGGCCAAGCGTTTTCTTTGAGATGCCGTTTGCGATATTCAGCAATCAGTTCGGGATTTTCTTTAAGATTGAGGGTCTGACAATATCTTTTAACTGGTTGGTTATAAGACTGTACCCTATATCCTGTGTGTGGTGTTTCCATGTGTGTTTTAAGATTTAAGAGAAAAAAAAGATTGTTAAGGCCTTAGGCCTTAACAATCTGTGGATTCTATTAGAGAACCTTGCGATAGAGATCGAGGATAATGTCCCGAGTTACTTCGCGCGGATTACCGGGAGTACAAACGTCGGCAATGGCCGAGTCGGCCAATTTGGGCAGATCGCTTTCTTTTATTCCCAGTTCGCTCAAATGTTGGGGTATTCCTACCCGTACAGCCAACGATTTGACAGCGTCTACGGCTGCTTGAGCAGCTTCTTCTTTGCTCATACCGTCTTTGTACACTTTCATGGCTTTTGCAATGGTTACATATTTGTCGAGAGCAGCCGGTGCATTGAATTCCATAATGGTAGGCAATAGCAAAGCATTGGCAACACCGTGAGGAATGTCGAATATAGCTCCGAGCGGGTGGGCCATGCCGTGTACGACGCCGAGACCGACATTTGAGAATGCCATACCTGCAATGTATTGAGCTACGGCCATACCGAGCTTCCGGATTTTGAGGTTCGTTGACAGCTGTTTCCAAATAACGGTTGATCATTTCGATGGCTTTTATTTCGAACATGTCGCTCATTTCCCAAGCCCCTTTGGTAATCAGGCCTTCGATAGCATGAGTCAATGCATCGAGACCGGTTGCCGCTGTAAGGCTTTTGGGAAGAGTGTACATGAGTTCGGCATCGATAATGGCAATTGCGGGTATGTCGTTAGGATCGACACAGACCATCTTCTTTTCGTTTTTTTCGTCGGTAATCACATAGTTGATGGTTACCTCTGCTGCTGTACCGGCGGTGGTGGGCAGGGCGATGATAGGTACCGATTTCTTTTTTGTATCGGCTACCCCTTCGAGAGAAACAACATCGCTGAATTCGGGGTTGTTGGTAATGATTCCGATTGCTTTCGATGTGTCGATAGACGAACCGCCACCGATGGCCAGAATAAAATCGGCACCTGATTCGGCGAATGCTTTTACTCCGGCTTTGACGTTTGCTACGGTCGGATTCGGTTTTATATCGCTGAATATTTCATAAGGAATACCGGCCTCTTTCAGTACGGAGAGAACCTTATCGGCCACACCGAACTTTATGAGGTCTTTGTCGGTAGCGACAAATGCTTTGTGCAGTCCCAATCGTTTTACTTCTTTGGGTAATACTTCACGAGCACCGGGACCGAAGTATGAAACTTCGTTGAGAACAAATCTGTTGATCATAGTTTTTTAATAATGGTTTTGGGGTTAAATATTATTTGTAGATAGGTCCGTAAGCGGCACAAGCGCGATAGTCGGCACCTTCTTTGTCCATACCGAATGCATTCCATGCCGAGGGACGGAAAATCTTGTCCTCCTCGACATTGTGCATGCATACGGGTATGCGAAGCATAGATGCCAGTGTGATGAGATCGGCTCCGATGTGTCCGTAAGAAATCGCACCGTGATTGGCTCCCCAGTTATTCATTACCGAATACACATCTTTAAATGCCGGTTTGTCACACAAGCGGGGCGCAAACCATGTGGTAGGCCAAGTGGGATCGGTACGTTTGTTGATGACCTCGAAAATTTCGGGAGCAACATCGACAGTCCAACCTTCGGCAATTTGCAATACAGGGCCGAGGCCTTTTACGAGATTGAGGCGGGACATGGTAACCGGCATACCGCCTTTCGACAAGAAATGAGAAGAATAACCTCCGCCACGGAAATAATCCCGATCGGCGGGCAACCAACTGGTATTTTTCAAACAGGCCTCGGCGTCGGCATCGGTCATTTCCCAGCATGGTTTCATACAAGCTTCTCCTGCTGCGTTGATACTGGCACCAGTTGCGTCGAGGGTCGTGGCACCCGAGTTGATGAGGTGTATGATACCGTTGGCGGCAAGACCGGTAAGTTCTTTGCCTGTAACACGTTTTACAGCTTCGGGGCTCCAGTAGGTACGAACATCGGAGAACATTTGTCCGCAACCCGATAAGAGCTTGCCGAACAGCATGGCAACGCCGTTGCAAGCATCGTTTTCGGTCGCCAGTACATACGATTCGCGAATACCGTTCCAATCGAAAGTGCTACACATAAGAGCTTCGCTGAAATCGCCATTGGGTTTCCAGTCGGTCCATTGACGTTGACCTTGAAAACCGGCGGCAATGGCATTGTGGCCGATAGCTTCTTCTTTGAATCCGAGTTCTTTCAATCGGGGATTCCCTATCATCAAGTCGCGTATTATGAGTGTCATTTTTACAATAAACTCCCAATCGGCGTCTTTGGCGGGGCGGTCTTTTTGTTTTTCGGGACGATTTTTGTCCCACCCTTCATTGGGTTTGCAATATTTTTCCACCCAAGCCATTGCTTTTGCGTATTCTTCTTTATCATAAATACCTTCGTCCATACGGCGGAGTATTTCCACTTCGTCTACGCTTTCATTGCGCATACCGAGGTATTCTTGGAAAAAGTCCTGATCGACGATACTGCCTGCTATACCCATGCACTGGCTGCCTATCGACAAGTAACTTTCACCGCGCATCTGAGCGACGGCAACGGCGGCGCGAGCCCAGCGGAGAATCTTTTCGGCTACATCTTCGGGTATGGTGTTATCGTCGAGGTCTTGCACATCGTGTCCGTAGATTCCGAATGCGGGTAATCCTTTTTGTGCGTGAGCTGCCAATACGGCTGCCAAATATACGGCGCCGGGACGTTCTGTACCATTGAATCCCCAAACGGCTTTCGGCCAATGTGGGTGCATATCCATGGTTTCGGAACCGTAACACCAGCAGGAGGTAACCGAAATGGTTGCACCTACGCCTTCGCGTTCGAATTTAGCTTGGCAGGCCGCCGTTTCACCGACACGACCTATTGTACCGTCGGCAATAACACATTGCACCGGTGTACCGTCGCTATACTTTACATGACTTGAAATGAGCTCTGCAACAGCTTTTGCAAGATTCATCGTTTTTTCTTCGAGGCTTTCTCTCACGCCTCCTTGACGTCCGTCGATAGTCGGACGAATACCGATCTTGGGATAGTTTTTCATATGGTTTTTCGGATTTAAAGTGTCGAAATTTTTCGATTAAATGAAGTTTTAATTTTTCACAAACAAAGAAAGGAATATTTCTCAACATATCCAAACGAAAGGCGATGCTTTGTGATGTCGGAATATTTATATTTGAGAATCTTTGAAAGAGATTAACATAAAAGGCCGGTAATTTTACCGGCCTTTTATATCTGATTTTTTTGATGGTTATAATTTATATCCCCAATCTTTCAGTGCAAAATCCCAATTTTTCTCGACGATATGCACAGTTTCCGGGTCATAGTTGTATTTATTTTTCTTGTAACCCTTTTTCCCGTTGATATAAGTTTCGATTTGGGGACGGGCTTTTTCAAATCCCGGCAAGGAAAGTGTATCGTAAATTTTTTGTGTCATTTCGAGCGAGTTTTGCTCGAAATCTTCAAACTTTATTTCGATGAGATTTCCTTCGGGTATGAGTTTCTTATCTTCTTGATAACGGAAGTAAAGGTCGGTATATACCTTGATGATATTGTCGACAATTTCTTTTTCGGAGATATCTTGGAGTTTCAGAGGTTGTATAGTGTTGGTAAAGAAATTACGTGTCGATTCGAAAACGGTGTACGGATTCCGTATCAAATAGATGAATTTGGCATCAGGAAACATTTCGAGTAACGTTTTAATCCGTCCTGTATGGGGGGGATTTTTTGAGAGAAAACGTTCTCCTCGTGTATTCCATAAAGAGATCTTGATGAGCCGTTCGAAGGTTTTTTTGAATTTCTCGATTTCATCTCTCGTCGCATCTTCGAAAAGGAGATACTTTTTACTATACTCTTGCGTATAATGCGGATAGAACCAAAAGTTGTAGAAAGTATAGGGGCTCATGTTTACAAGCGCAAATTCTTCTTCTTGCGGTTGATCAGCTTTCAATTCCATATTGTCGGTAGGTCGTTTCTTCGGAATAGCCATAGCCGCCATTTTCTTGAAAACCGGTTGTCCGAAAAGCATCATGTGGGGAAATACCGTTTGATAGGTGGTATTGTATCCGAATTGCTTATCTTGAGAAAATACGTTGTGAACAAAAGTCGTCCCGCTACGCCAATGACCGAGAATGAATACCGGAGCATTTTCAATGGGTTTGTCGGCCAGCCTCTTATTGTAACGGCGGTTTTCAATTCCGTTCGTCAGACTTAATATACGACAAAGTGCTTTGGTGAGGAGGTATTTGGTTTTATACCCCTTGTCGATTTTGCGACCGGCCGTTACATCGTGAAATGTTTTCCAGTCTGCTCCAATCAAGGTATTTACCGGTAACTTTTGAAAATTGAATCCCATGTTCAAAGTTTTATATTGATGATATCTTCGATCGTGGCGGACAAATGTTGCTGGCACACTGTGCAGTAGTCTTTGTTTTTATCGACAGGTTGAGTCGAATCTTCGGCTACGGCTATGGTAAAGGCATTGTCGACTTTTATTTCGCCATATAGATCGATGCATATCGTGATAATACCTTTCCGGGTAAGTTCGGTTGCAATGGCTGCAAATGCTGCGGTTTGAGATTTCCCGTCGATACCTAATTTTTGTGCGTCGAGTACAACGGCGAAATGTCCAGTATCGAAGAGTCTGCGCTCCAACAAATAGGCACATTCCCGTTGCACGGTGAGGTTGTTGCCGGCGATGATAAAGAGCTTGCCTACTTGCCCGATAAGTTTCTCCCGTTCACTGTCCGATACCAGAGAAATACCGTCGCGCGTTTTTTTACGGTCATCTTCGGTTACGGCCGAGGATAGGTCGGAACTGTTCACTTCGTCTATAATCATACCCACGGCGCTTGTATTGTTGGTGATCGGGTCGATGAGTATGAAGGAACCGCAGTTTTTGTTTTGCTTGTAAGAGTCGAAAAACAACGGTTTGTTCGAGACGAACACGGCGCGGGCTATTTCATTGAGACTCATCGTCTCGGCCATAGATTGCTCCATGGTGTTGACATCGACTTTATATTTGATTTGATCGATGTGGACGCGAGTGGTATTGGTCGTCTGTTTGATGAAATATTGCTGGTCAAGCTGCATGGGTTTTTCGTCCATCCATACGAGCATGGCTTCGAAGTTTCGGCTGATGTGGGGAATATTGTCCGGATGTACGAGCATTTCCCCTCGGGAAAGGTCTATCTCGTCTTCGAGTGTTATGGTGATGGATTGAGGAGAAAATGCCTCATCAAGCTCACCATCGTATGTTACGATCGATTTGACATGAGATTTTTTCCCTGACGGGATTGCCATTACTTCATCGCCTTTGCGTACGATACCCGAAGCGATACGTCCGGAGAATCCCCTGAAATTGAGATTGGGACGTAAGACGTATTGTATGGGATAACGGAAATCTTTCAGATTGTGGTCGTTTGCGATATGTACGGTTTCGAGAAAATCCAACAATGATGTACCTCTATACCACGGCATATTCTCGGATTTCTCGACAACATTGTCTCCGTTGAGGGCGGAGAGAGGAATACATGTAATATCGGGAATGGCTAACGGGGCAACAAACTTTTTGTATGTGTCTACGATTTCATCAAATGTTTTTTGGCTGTATTGCACCAAATCCATTTTATTTACAGCCAAGATGATATGTTTGATGCCCAGCAGCGATACGAGATAAGTGTGCCGGCGGGTTTGAGTGATGACTCCCGTACGTGCATCGACCAATATAATTGCCAGATTGGCCGTCGATCCTCCGGTAATCATGTTGCGTGTATATTGTTCGTGTCCCGGGGTATCTGCGATGATGAATTTCCGTTTATTTGTAGAAAAATAACGGTAAGCGACATCGATGGTAATCCCTTGTTCGCGTTCGGCTTTCAATCCATCGAGAAGGAGAGCGTAATCGATATTTTCTCCCGCGTTTCCTACTCGTTTGCTGTCTCGTTGAAGGGCATCGAGCTGATCTTCATACAATTTTTTGCTATCGAAGAGAAGACGGCCTATGAGGGTCGATTTCCCATCGTCGACCGATCCTGCCGTCAATAACCGTAACTGGTCTTTTTTCTCATCTTGATCGAGAAAATCTTTTATATCCAGCTTATTTATATTTATTTCGTTCATGTTTTCTCAATGGCTTAGAAATATCCTTCACGTTTTTTTTGTTCCATACTGGCCTCTTGGTCAAAGTCTATAACTCGTGTGGTTCGTTCGCTTTTTGTCGTTGTCATCATTTCTTCGACGATTTTTTCTATCGTATCGGCTTCCGATTCGATAGCCCCTGTGAGTGGATAACAACCGAGAGTGCGGAAACGGACTTTCATCATTTTGGCTTGTTTCCGATATGCTTCGGGCATACGATCGTCATCAACCATGATGAGATTCCCGTCGATATTGACGATGGGACGCTCTTTGGCAAAATAGAGCGGAACGATAGGAATATTTTCGAGACGGATATATTGCCAAATGTCTAATTCGGTCCAATTCGAAAGAGGAAATACACGTATCGACTCGCCTTTGTGTACGCGTGTATTGTAGATATCCCATAATTCGGGCCTTTGATTTTTGGGATCCCATTGATGGAAACGATCTCTGAAAGAGAAAATTCGTTCTTTGGCTCTGGATTTTTCTTCGTCGCGACGGGCCCCTCCGAAAGCGGCATCGAATTTGTATTTGTCCAAAGCGTGGAGCAAAGCCTGAGTCTTCATCAGGTCGGTATGTACTTTACTGCCATGCGTGAACGGTCCTACACCGGCTTCGTATGCTTCTTTGTTATATTCAACGATTAGGTTCCAATTGTGTTCTTGGGCGTACTTGTCTCGAAACTCTATCATTTCTTTGAATTTCCATTTCGAGTCGATGTGCATTAAGGGGAAAGGTACTTTTCCGGGAGCAAAAGCTTTTTCGGCCAATCGTACCATGACCGACGAGTCTTTGCCTATGGAATATAACATAACCGGATTTTCAAATTCGGCGGCCACTTCCCGTATGATATGAATCGATTCCGATTCCAATTCTTTCAAGTGGCTCAGTTTGTATTCTGACATTATTTTGTTCGTTTTTCTGATTGTCTCGTTATTTTGTGCCGCAAATGTAGCTATTTCTCTGTAAGCAAGGAAATCCTATATGGGCTTTATTTGAGGGGTAATGATTTTTTTGAGTAAATTTACGCTTTCTTCCAGCGAACAGGTCGAAGTATCGATGGTTATAGCCGGATTGCGTGGTGCTTCAAACGGAGCGGATATGCCTGTGAAGTCTTTTATTTCTCCTTGTCGGGCTTTCTTGTATAACCCTTTGACATCTCTTTCTTCGCAAACTTCCAGCGGTGTGTTTACATATATCTCGAAAAAATCGTCTTTCCCAATTATGTCGGCGGCCATTTGTCGTATTTGTTCTGTCGGGCTGATAAATGCTGCGATTGTTACGACTCCGCAATCGACAAATAATTTGGCAACTTCTGCTATGCGACGTATGTTTTCTATCCGATCGGCCTCGGTAAATCCCAAGTTATTGTTGATACCGGTACGGATATTATCGCCGTCGAGGATACGGCATAATATACCGCTATTGTATAACTCGCGTTCGAGTGCTATGGCCAAAGTGCTTTTACCCGATCCCGAAAGACCGGTGAACCATAACATGATACCTTTTTGCCCAAGAAGTTTTTCCCGATCGTTGCGTTGCAGCATGCGATCGAATATCGGGTATATATGTTTTTCCATATTTTTTTCTGAAATGTTTATTACTCTACTATAAACCAGGGGTTGTGAAGATCTTCTTTGTTATAGCTGAGAGGTTTTTTTCTATCGGTATGAAAAATATTTTTACCAGTAGCGCGAGCTATGGCATGGCCGGCAGCCGTATCCCATTCCATTGTGGGTGCAAATCGTGGATATATATCGGCAGTACCTTCACATACCAGACATATTTTCAGGGAGCTGCCTATCGACACGATTTCGATTTCTTGGTGCTTTTTGCGCAGGTCGTTTATAAATGATTCTGTTTCACAAGAAAGGTGGGATCGTGATGCAACAACCGTATAAGGACGTTGCTGGCCGGATTGCGGTAGCGATCGAGACAATGAAATCAAGTCTTGCAAAGAACAGTTTTCCTGTAAATCGGTAATGTCGTCTACCCGATAGCCACCCGAATTGATTTCTCCGAAATAAAGGCTTTTTTTTATCGGCACGTAAATAACTCCCAAAGTCGGTAAGCCATTTTCAATCAATGCAATGTTTACGGTAAATTCGCCGTTTCGTTTTATAAATTCTTTTGTCCCGTCAAGCGGATCTACCACCCATAATTTTTTCCACTTTTTCCGTTCCTCGAAAGGCATTGCCTTTTTTTCTTCGGTGAGGATAGGATAGGGCGTTGATTTAAGGTGTTTTTCGATCGTGGCATCAGATGTTTTGTCGGCGATTGTCAACGGTGAATGATCGGCCTTGTATTCGATGTCGAAGTCGTTACCCGGATCGTTGTAGATACGACGAATGTCCGCCCCGGCTTCTAATGCGGCGCGTATGGCAAGTAATAATAAATTTTCGGTAGTCATGATAGGAAAAATACATCTACTGATTTGCAAATATACGAATAATTTATAGAAATGGGGGAATTTATACATAACGGGGAAAATTTTTTTACAGAAAAGCCTTGCAGGGTATTGTGTAAAGGTGTAAATTTGCTACCAAACAAAAAGTATAGTTTCTTTTTAAAAGTAAAATAGTGCAGTCGTTTAATGCCTTCGATGTAGAAATGAGGAGGTTTGTGATGTGTAATAAATTCGTACTTATAATCTCGATAATCTTATTTATGTCGTCTTGTACCATGCGTGATAAAACTCATACATATGTGTCGATAAAAACCGATCTTGGAGAAATTGTTGTGAAGTTGTATAATGATACTCCGGGGCATAGAGACAATTTCATTAAGTTGGTGAACAGTGGTTTTTATGAGGATTTGTTATTTCATAGAGTGATAAAAGACTTTATGATACAAGGAGGCGATCCCGATTCCCGGCAGGCCGGGCCCGAGCAATCTTTGGGTACAGGCGGACCCGGGTATACGATTCCGGCAGAATTCACACCGTCTCATTTCCATAAAAAAGGAGCATTGGCGGCAGCCCGGCAAGGAGATAATGTAAATCCACGAAAAGAATCTTCGGGATCGCAGTTTTATATCGTTACCGGAACTATTTTTACCGATGGTCAGTTGGCCTCGATGGAGCAGCAATTGACACGGCGAAAAGAGGAAATGGTATTCCAATCGTTGTTATCGAACCACCGCAAAGATATTATGCAATACCGTTTGGAGAGAAATCAGGTCGCATTATCGGAATTGCAGGATAATCTCATAAAAGAAACGAAAGAGATTATGAAGAAAGACGGGGCCGTACGTTTTTCTCCCGAGCAGAAGCTGGCCTATACGACAATCGGCGGAACTCCGCATTTGGACGGAGATTATACGGTTTTCGGAGAGGTGGTCGAAGGGCTTGACGTTTTGGATCGGATTCAATCTGTCCCGACTCGTAATGGAGACAGGCCGGAACATGATATAAAAATGAGCATGAAAGTTTTGGATTGAAGATAAGTGATAACCGTAAATAAATATCAATTTTCCAATGGATTGAGATTGTTGCATCATACCGATTGCAATACGCGAATGGTCGCTATAAATCTGTTGTATGATGTGGGGGCTCGGGACGAGTCTCCGGATTGTACGGGTTTTGCACATCTTTTTGAGCATCTTATGTTTGGCGGGTCGCTTCATATCCCCGATTTCGATACGGCGTTGCAAAAGGCCGGAGGTGAAAACAATGCTTGGACGAGTAATGACATTACAAATTATTATACGATAGTTCCCCGACAAAACGTAGAGACAGCTTTTTGGCTGGAATCCGACCGAATGTTGGGTTTGGATTTTTCTCAGCATAGCCTTGATGTACAAAAGGCTGTCGTTATAGAAGAGTTTAAGCAACGGACATTGAATCAGCCTTATGGAGATATTCCAGCCGTTATACGGGAATTGGCTTATCGGGAACACCCTTACCGCTGGCCGGTGATAGGTCGGGATATACGCCATATAGAGAAAGCTACGCTCGAAGATGTCAAATCTTTTTTTTATAACCATTATGCTCCCAATAATGCAATTTTGGCAGTGGTCGGGGATATTTCTTTTGAAGAGGCTTTACGCTTATCCGAAAAGTGGTTTTCTCCCATTGAGAAAAGAGATATAGCCCCACGGTGCATTTTGCCTGAGCCGGAGCAGACAGCACCTCGATATAAAAAAATTGTCAGAGACGTCCCTTCGAGTGCTATTGTGAAAGCTTATCATATGGGGCGAAGATGCGATGCCGATTATCAGAATTGTGATTTGATGTCGGACATACTGTCAAATGGCCGTTCTTCCCGTTTGTTCCGCCATTTGGTTATGGAAAAGCAGCTTTTTTCCAGTATAGATGCGAGTATAACGGGAGATATTGACGCGGGCCTTTTTTTGATAAACGGCCGATTGAACCCTGGTATCTCGTTGCAACAGGCCGATGAAGCCATAGAGGAGGAGTTGAACCTGCTTTGCCGGGAACCTGCCTCGGAACAGGAAATCAGTAAAATGGTGCATAAGTTTGAGACGGGGTATCTTTTTTCAAATTTGAGTTATGTCGACAAAGCTGCGAATTTATCTTATTTCGAGTTAATAGACGCTGCCGAATCGATAGATCGGGAAGTCGAGAAATATTATAGTATCACGCCGGAATCATTGCAAAAGACGGCACAAGCGGTATTTAGAGCCAATAATATGTCTACGTTGTATTACAAAGCTCGAAACAGTTGTTGAATACAGCACAATATGGATTTGATGAAAAACGTAAGATAAAACTTACATGTAAGGAGGATAAAAAATTATGCGATTTAAATTAGTGCTATCTGTACAGACGGAGCTGGCGGGAAATATTTTGCCGGTAAGTTATCAGTATGAATTATCGTCGTGTGTACACAGAATTTTGACAGAAGACAGAGGGGCTTACGAGCAATGGCTGGGTATGAATGGTTTTTTGCCAGAAATGAATACACGGTATAAACTGTTGTCGGTATCGAATTTCTATATCCCCAAGATAAAGGTGGAAGAAGACCGTCTGTATGTCTTGGCCAAAAGGGTACAGTTATGGATTTCGACCTTACCTGAGCGGGGAAACGAGGAATTTATAAGAAGAGCCTTCCAGGGAAGAGATATATTGGTTGGAGACCGGAAGTCTCAGGTTGCTTTCAAGATAGATGAAATTTATAAAAGCGAACCGGTGGAATACACCGAAACAATGACATATTTGTCTTTGTCGCCTATTGTCGTTTCCTGTATGAGAACAAATCGCAGTTTCGAATATATCGGTCCTGAATCTCCCGACTATGAAGAGCTGTTGCTGCATACTATATTGGAAAAATATCGGTATTTTTACGGAAAAGATTTCCCGTATGAAAGCAATTTTAAATTTGAACTGATAGCTCCGCCTAAGCGTAAAGGTATATTTATAAAGCGGTTTACGAGAGAAGAATCTAAGGTCATAGGTTATATGTGCAAATTCAGACTTACGTTGCATCCGGTCTTGCAACAGCTCATACATAACACAGGATTGGGCGATAAGATAAGTCTTGGTTTTGGTTGCATTGAAATCTATGAGTAGGAGAAAATGTCAGAAAAAAGCGTAAAATATCTTTTCAAGCGAAAAAATGCCGGAATTTGTTATGAATAACCGAAAATTTTTCTTTGTTTTGTAAGACAAAAATACTTCTTATTTAAACTTTTGTATAATGGAACCTCAAGATATTCTTTCTTCGGAAGATAGCGTACTGGGAAAAAATACGACAAATACTGCTGATAATAATGTGATAACGGATTCTGAAATGAATGCTGTGTCCTCTTCTGTGGATTCTCCGGAGTCGGTATGTGAAACAACACCTTCCGATTCGGAGTCAGTACGTTCAGATTCTGTTTCGGGCATTTGTTCCCGGGAGCAGGTTATAGAACGTATCAAGGCGCTTTTGGAAATGCCTGTCGAAGAAGTAAAAGATGAGATAGACACATTGAAGCAGTTGTATTATAAGCAACGGAAAAATGAAATAGAAGAAGCTCATCGGAAATATGATGAAAAAACAGACGGAGAAAAAGGAGAGTTCCAAATACCGTTTGATTCTTTGGAAGATACTTTAAAAAGCCTTTTAAATGTATTCAAAGAGAAAAAGGCGGCGTATATAGTGGCCTTAGAGAAGGAAAAAGAAGAAAATTTAGCGCGTAAACACGCTATTCTCGAAGAAATTAAAGGGTATCTTCAAGACCCGGATAATATCGGTAAATATTATAATGATTTCAAGGAGAAGCAACAGGCGTTTAAAGAAATTGTGAATGTCCCGGCATCGGCAGTCAGTGAATTGTGGAAAAATTTTCAGACATACAGCGAGAACTTCTATGATTTGTTGAAGATTCACAAGGAGTTGAGGGATTATGATTTCAAGAAAAATCTCGAACAAAAGATTTCTCTTTGCGAACAAGCGGAAGCTCTCGCCGAGAATACCGATATATTAGATGCGTTTAAAACATTGCAGAGCCTTCACGAGGAATGGCGTGGTATCGGACCGGTTGCTAAGGAAATGCGTGAAGAGATATGGAATCGTTTCAAAGAGGCATCGACTGTTATCAATAAACGACATCAGCAATACTTCGAGACGATAAAAGCTGTGGAACAGGCCAATGAGCAGTCGAAGATTGCTTTATGTGAGGAGCTATCGATTTGTCTTCTTTGCAGTCATTCTCTGCGTGGGAGGAAAAGACTAAAAGCGTTTTGGATATGCAGGAACGATGGAAAGCTGTCGGGTTTGCATCTCGGAAGGTAAATACACAGTTGTTCGAGCGATTCAGAAAATCCTGCGATTTGTTTTTCTCCCGTAAGGCCGATTATTATAAATCGGTTAAAGACACTATGTCTGTTAATCTCGAAAAGAAAAGAGCTTTGTGTGAACAGGCTGAGGCTTTGAAAGAGAGTACGGATTGGCGTGCTGTTTCGGATAAGTTGACACAACTCCAAAAAGAGTGGCGTACGATAGGGGCTGTTCCCCGCAAATATTCCGATGCCGTATGGAAACGATTTACAGAGGCTTGCGATTACTTTTTTGAACGGAAGAAACAGGAATTTGCCTCGAAGAGAAGCGAAGAACAGGATAATTTGGTGGCCAAACAAGCTGTCATCGAAAAATTGAATGCCATAGACGAGGCATTGGACAAAAACGAAGGATTGACACAGGTCAGAGCATTGATGGCTGAATGGGCTGCGATAGGTCATGTTCCTTTTAAAGAAAAAGATAAGTTGCGTAAACAATATCAAACGTCTCTCGATTCTCATTTCAAACGCTGGAACATGAAAGAGACTCGGAATCGATTGGATGCGTTCAGTAATACGGTTGAGGAATTGGCTTCTTCCGATCAGGCCCAAAACAAACTTTATCGTGAACGAGAAAGGCTGATGCGGGTCTATGAAGGTCTGAAAAATAATTTGCAAACCTATCAGAATAATATGGGTTTTCTCAATGTTTCTTCCAAATCGGGAAATAAAATGATAGAGGATTTGGAACGGAAGATTGAAAAATTAAAAGATGATATGCAGCTGGTCGCCCAAAAAATAGGGCTGATCGATGAAAAATTACAGTAATACGGTATAATATCCGTATCGTATTTTTCGTTATCATATCATAAAACCTATTATTATGATAAGGAAAGGTTATGGACATTTGATTAGTAAACTAATAACCTTAGGCGACTTTGTGTGTCTCAATGTCGCCTTTTTGTTTTTATTATATTTTTATCCCGAGACCTTTTCTGATGTTTTTTCGAGAAGAATCGTTTGTCTTTTATTGAATTTGTCATATCTACCCATAGCCTTTTTTTTCAGGTACGTACATAATATGCGTATCGTATATGTCGACCGATTGCTGCTGATAGCATCGGAATCGGTTTTTTTCTCCTTTTTGGTGTTTTCGGCATGTATGGCATGTGTGAGAGTCTATGTCGATTCAACGAGGTTGTTACTGCTTTTTGCTTTTTTCTTTTGTTTCTTGAATCTTTGGTGGTTGTTATCGAACCGGATACTTCGATATATTCGTAGTCGCGGATATAATTTCAAGCGTGTTGTTATTGTCGGTGCAGGTACAGCTGGGATTTCTTTGTATAATGAATTGCAGTCCGATGCAGGATATGGTTTCCGTTTCTTGGGCTTTTTCGATAATGATATCTCTTTTGAGAAATCCGTTCCGCAGTTTAGAGGAAACATAGGAGCGGTCGGGGAGTTTTGTATCGATAATCAAGTCGATGAAATATATTGCGCATTACCCGATAAGGAAAAGGCAGAGATTATAGACTTGTTGTATTTCTCAGAACAAAATGGAATCCGTTTCTTTATTTTGCCGGAAATATCACAGTATATACCTCGACGGCTGCATTATCAGATAATGGGGAATATGCCTTTGCTCTCGATTTGTAAAGAACCGTTGCAAAGGTGGACAGGTCGATGTGTGAAACGACTTTTTGACTTTCTTTTGTCTTTATTCATTACCTTGTTGGCTCCTATATGGTATTTGCCGATAGCATTCATGGTAAAGTTGTCTTCTCCGGGCCCGATCCTTTTTCGGCAGAAGCGTACCGGATACATGGGAAAAGAATTTAATTGTTTGAAGTTTAGGACAATGCGTATTAATGTAGACGCTGATAAATTACAAGCGACAGCCAATGATCCGCGTATTACGCGTATCGGACATTTTTTACGTAAAACCAGCCTCGATGAACTGCCGCAAATTTTTAATATTTTAAGAGGAGATATGTCCTTTGTCGGGCCGCGACCGCATATGTTGAAGCATACCCGAGATTATTCTGCCATTATAGAAAAATATATGGTACGCCATTTTGTGAAACCGGGTCTTACCGGTTGGGCTCAGATCAACGGTTACAGGGGAGAAACTCGGGAATTGTGGCAAATGGAAAAAAGGGTCGAATACGACATTTGGTATATCGAAAACTGGAATATCTTATTGGATTTGAAAATAATATTTCTCACCTTTGTTCTCTTATTGAAAGGCGATGAGAACGCAGTATAAACTACGGTAACGAAATGAAGATAGCGATAGTAGGGACAGGATATGTAGGGTTGGTCTCGGGGACATGCTTCGCCGAGATGGGCATAGATGTAACCTGCGTAGATGTAGACGCGAATAAGATAGAAGGGTTGTTACAAGGGAAAATACCCATCTATGAGCCGGGACTCGACGAATTGGTTTTACGCAATACCCGGGAAGGACGGTTGCATTTCACGACCGATTTGGCCCAATGCATCGACGAAGTGGAAATCGTCTTTTCTGCGGTCGGCACTCCCCCCGACGAAGACGGCAGTGCCGACCTTCAATATGTATTGTCGGTAGCTCGCACATTCGGTCGGCATATCAAGAAATACACCATATTGGTTACCAAGAGCACCGTACCCGTGGGGACGGCCCGGAAAGTAAAGAAAGCCATAGAAGAAGAATTGGAGAAACGAGGCGAGAATATCCCCTTTGATGTGGCCTCCAATCCGGAGTTTCTCAAAGAAGGAGCCGCCATAAAAGACTTCATGTCTCCCGACCGCGTGGTAGTAGGAGTAGAAAGCGAGCAGGCGCGCGAGAAGATGAGTCGTCTGTATCGCCCTTTTCTGCTGAATAATTTTCGGGTCATTTTTACCGATATACCCTCAGCCGAGATGATCAAGTACGCAGCCAATTCTATGCTGGCCACCCGTATCTCGTTCATGAACGACATTGCCAATCTATGCGAATTGGTAGGAGCCGACGTGAACATGGTTCGCAAAGGCATAGGGAGCGACAGCCGTATCGGCTCGAAGTTTCTCTATCCCGGGTGCGGATACGGAGGGAGCTGTTTTCCGAAAGATGTCAAGGCATTGATCAGGACAGCCGAGAAAGCCGGATACACGATGAAAGTATTGCGGGCCGTAGAAGAGGTAAATGAGGCACAAAAGCGAGTTCTTTACCGGAAATTGGAGAGATACTACAATGGCGATTTGTCAGGCAAGACGATCGCACTCTGGGGATTATCGTTCAAACCGGAGACCGATGACATGCGGGAAGCGACATCATTGGTTACAATACGCTTGTTACAGGATTCGGGGTGTCGAGTGAAAGTGTATGATCCGGTATCGATGGAAGAGTGCCGTCGTCGGATAGGAAATAGCGTAGAATATGCAACGGATATGTATGAAGCTGTTTTGGAAGCGGATGCATTATTGCTGCATACGGAATGGAAACAATTCCGCATGCCGAGTTGGGGTGTTATAAAAAAAGCGATGAAAACACCGCTCATCATAGACGGGCGTAACATCTATGAAGCAGAAGAGTTGAAGAAACTCGGGTTTATTTATCTTTCTATCGGGAATAACTAGGGATATATTGGTTTCTATTCTTCAAAAAGATAAATAAGTGAATTTTTCTCTAAAATAAATCTCTTAACTTTAATATGATTTATATCTTTGCATGGAAGTAATTATGTGTAAAAATTGTTTTTATGTTAAAAGATATAATAAAGAAAAATCCAAGAATAATGGATTTTGCAACATGGGTGTATAACTTGCTGCATTGCAATAATAGTTGGAAGTATACTTTCGGAAATAATAAAATCCGGAAGAAAGGTGTATTTTTAAATCGAGTTGAATTTCGTATTAAAGGTTCTAATAATACCATCGTTTTGGGGCGAAAAGTGCGGTTGAATAATTGTCAAATAATTCTTTTGGGGAATAATTGTGTGCTGGAAATCGGAGAAGGGAGTACTATCGTTTCAAACACACAATTTTGGTTACAAGATGATAACAGCACTATTGTTGTGGGAAAAGATTTTACGATGGAAGGTGGCCATATAGCATCTACAGAGGGCGAGAAAATAGTGATAGGTGATGATTGTATGTTTTCCGATGACATAGAGATCAGGAATGGTGATAGTCATACGGTCATTGATATAAGTAGCCAAAAGCGAATAAATTATGCACAACCTGTTGTCATAGGGAATCACGTGTGGTTAGCTGCCCATACGAGAGTTTTAAAAGGCAGTCGAATCGCTCATTCTTGTGTTATTGCTAACAGTGCTGTCGTTTCGGGTGTTTTGGAGAAATCCAATACGATATATGGAGGACTGCCGGCAAAACCGTTAAAAGAAGGAATAGATTGGGATCGATATAAGTGGTAATTTGGTATTTTTTAAACAAAGACAGGGTATCCTTTAAAGGATACCCTGTCTTTGTTTTATATGCTTATAAATGAATTGTTTAAAGAAAAGCCTCGAAGCAATTCTTCTACGGTCAGTCTTTTTTTCCCGGGTAATTGCAGGGATAATATGCGCAGGGCGTCTTGTCCGCATTTGATTTCGATATACGTTTTTCCATCGGTGCGGATTGTTCCGGCCGGTAGATCATTTGTTTTCTCTTCTGCTATTTCCGTTTGGAATATTTTTATAGGAGAATAGATATTCGTGTCGTCTTTCCATTCGCACCAAGCGGCGGGATAAGGAGAAAGGCCCCGGACAAAATCGTGTATATATCGGGCCGGTCGATTCCAATCGATATGACAATCTTCTTTAAAAATTTTAGGAGCCTGTCGCAGCGGTTCTTGTGTTTCTATACTATCCTGTTCGATGCAAGATATATTCCCTTCCAAGATTTCGTCGACCGTATCGGTAACCATGTCAGCTCCCAAAATCATCAGTTTATCATGTATCGTTCCGGCATTGTCTTCGGGTGCGATAGGTAAGGTACGTTGCATGATGATGCGTCCCGTATCTATGGCATGGGAGAGAAAGAAAGTTGTTGCCCCGGTCATTGTGTCGCCGTTGATAATGGCCCAGTTTATGGGTGCAGCACCCCGGTATTGCGGCAAGAGGGAAGCGTGTAAGTTGAATGTTCCCAATCGGGGCATGTTCCATACGACTTCGGGAAGCATGCGGAATGCAACAACAATTTGCAGGTCGGCTTTCCATTCGCGTAAAACTGTCAAGAAGTTCTCGTCTTTCAGCTTTTCGGGTTGGAGAATCGGGAGATTCTGAGATAAAGCATATTGTTTGACCGGAGAAAATTGTATTTTATGACCTCGGCCGGCCGGCTTGTCGGGCATGGTGATGACCCCTACGATATTATAACCTTTTTCCACCAATCGTTTGAGGCTTTCTACGGCAAAATCGGGGGTTCCCATATATACGATACGCAGATTTTCTTTTTTCATACTTGTTTTTTTAGTCTTGTGAGAAATGTACTAGAACACGACGGTAAGAATTGAATATTTTCGACTTCGAAACAAATCCTATGTATTTGCCTTGTTCATCGACGACGGGTAAGTTCCATGCATTTGTTTCGTCAAAAATTTTCATGACTTGTTCCATTGGCATTCCGATTTCGATTTTCCCGGGAGGAATCGTCATGAATGTTCTAACTTTAAAACGATCATACAATTCTGTTCTGAACATAATATTCCGTATATCATCGAGTAGAACGATGCCGAGCATTGTTCCGTCTTGATCCAGCACCGGAAAAATGTTTCGATGAGATTTGGAGATGACTTTTACCATGTCTCCGAGGGTCATATCGGGTTGAACCGGTAAAAAATCAGTTTCTATGACACTGTCTACTTTTAAGAGTGTAAGTACAGCTTTATCTTTGTGGTGAGTAATCAGCTCTCCTTTTTGAGCTAAACGTAGTGTATAGATACTGTGGGATTCAAACATTCTAATGGTCCAAAAAGCTACGGCCGAGGTTATCATTAAGGGTAGAAACAAATCATAACTACCGGTCAGTTCGGCGGTGAGGAATAGAGCCATCAATGGGGCATGCATGACCCCGGACATGACTCCGGCCATACCCATAAGAGCAAAGTTGGTTGTGGATAATGAAACCGCAAAGGGATTGAAATGGTTGACTAAAAAAGCGAACAGAAAGCCGAAGATGCAACCAACATACAAACTGGGAGCGAATGTTCCGCCTACACCGCCACCACCATTGGTTGCTGCCGTAGCGAATACCTTGAAAAGGACTATAAGAGCGAGAAATAGAGCCAACACGCCGAAATTGTCTTTCCATGCGTAGAAGAAACTTTCATCGGTAATGGTATCGGCATGTCCACCCAATAGCTTTATAATGGAATCATATCCTTCACCGTATAGTGGGGGGAAAACGAATATGGTCGTGCTGAGAATAATCGATCCTAAAAGAAATTTCCAAATCGGCTTTTTCATTTTTTTGAATATACCTTCGAGGAAATATATCATTCGTGTGAAATAGAGAGAAACAAACCCACAACAAATGCCTAATAAAAAGACGTAAGGAAGTCGGTCATACGAGAATGCCTCGGCATGGTCGATTGCAAATTGAGCGTCTCCACCCGAAACAATATAAGTAACTGTGGCTGCTGTGGCCGAAGCTACGATAAGGGGCATGATGGAAGTCGCTGTGAGGTCTATCATCAAAACTTCTATCGTGAAAAGCAGTCCTGCAAATGGGGCTTTGAAAATTCCTGCGATTCCGGCAGCTGCGCCGCACCCAACCAGTAGCATGAGGGTACGCGGGTCGAGCCGGAAAAGTTTCCCCAAGTTTGACCCGATAGCTGCACCTGTGTATACGATAGGAGCTTCGGCTCCTACCGATCCACCGAAACCGATGGTGATAGAACTGGCAACCACCGAACTGTACATATTATGGGGTTTCAATCGGCTTTTGCGCTGTGAAATAGCATATAAAACTCTTGTAACACCGTGGCTTATGTCATCTTTTACGATATAGTGTACATAAAGCCAAGATAGTCCTATACCGATAATCGGGTATAGGAGGTACAAATAGTTTGCCCCGTCTATCGAGAAATGGTCGGTAAGGATTTTTTGTATCAAATGTATGGCTTCTTTCAGCACGAGGGCGGCCACCGCCCCCAAAAGTCCGATGAAAAAGCTTAATATCAAGATAAAATCTTTTTCCTTGATATGTTTTTCTCGCCACACGAGAATTTTCAGAAACAAGTCTTGTTTCATTTATTTAAATACCTTTCCCGGTAAAAACCGTCTTTATCGTGTAAATTATAATTTTCAAATCGAGAATCAGGGAAATATTTTCGAGATAAAGCATCTCGTATTTGAGCCTTTCGGCCATCTCTTCGACATTACGGGCATATCCGTATTTCACCATTCCCCAAGACGTAAGTCCCGGTCGTAGCTGATGTATGAGACTGTAATGGGGAACTTGTAGCAAAAGCTGTTCGACGTAATAACGTCTTTCGGGTCGAGGACCGACCAAAGACATATCCCCTTTGAGAATATTCCAAAATTGGGGCAACTCGTCGAGGCGGTATTTTCTCAGGAATTTTCCGATAGGGGTGATGCGGGGATCATTTTCGCTCGACAGTGTCGGTGTCCCGTTTTCGGCATCGGAAATCATACTTCTGAATTTGTATAGCGTAAAATCTTTTCTCCGCAGACCTACCCGTTTTTGTTTATAAAAAATATTCCCTGTCGATGTGAGTTTTATAGCTATTGCGATAAAGAGGAATATCGGCAAGAGCAAAACAAGTGCTATGGATGAGAATAGGATATCACATAGTCTCTTGATATTTTTCTGGCTTTCCGATAGTGCACACGTTGTAATGTCGATAAGTGGTGTCCCGAGAATATTCGTCATTTTCACGCGAGAGAAAAGTGTCTCATAATTATCGGTCGAGACCAATATGGGCAAGTCATATCCGTATAAAATATTCGTCTCTTTTTGTATTGAACGCCAATCGTTTTTGTCGAGGGCCACGATCAGCCGTTTTATACGTTTATTCCGAATAATATCGGATAAATATTCCGGCAGGAATTGGGGAAGGTCGTCCGACGGATTTTGTGTCGTATCGCTTTCGTTTTTTATGTATCCGATTAGACGGAAACCCGGAGATTGATTTTGTCGATTTATTTCGCGAGCTAGTGCATGTGCATTTTTACCTGCGCCGATAATAAGAGTATTATATCCCCATCTTCCCGAGTGTATTTGCCGGGTCGCATATCCGGTAATGATTGCGCGGCAAGGATATACACAAGCAAATAGTATGACAAAAATACCTATGAATGCGCTATATCCGTAATCGCCATAGGAAAGGTCGTTGATAATGGCGATGAAGAAAATAATCAATGTCCCGATCAGCAAGGAATATAGAGTAGTGAAAAACTCTTCGAGGCGTGATTTCAGAAACGGCCGGTTATAATATCCCGACAAATAAAATATACACAGAAATAAAATGGGGAATAATATCTGTCCTTCGATAATTTTATGATAAGACAAGTAGACCGATAAAGATTCTATTTCTTTATTTATCGGTAACAGATAGTATCGAAATATGTTGAATAAAAGCCATCCTATATTGGTCGATACCAAATCACTGATGATATATTGGGCTACTTGTCGTTTGGTATTCATTTCAAGGTCTCAATATTTTTATGACTCCACCTTCTCCGATCCATATGACACTCGATGGCGAAGGTTTGGAAGGGTCATCTTGCCGGTAGGTTACCACATAGTCGACGGCTTGTTTTATTTCATCGCTTATTTCGTTGAAGTTGGTCGGGGCAGGTTGACCGCTGATATTGGCCGAAGTCGAGACAATCGCTTTGCGGAAACGTTCACACAATTTGCGGGAAAAAGTTTCTTGTGTAATACGTATGCCGACGCTGCCGTCATTGGCCAAAACATTTGCAGCCAAATTTCGGGCGTTGGGATATACGATAGTCAACGGTTTGTCTGCCACATCGATGAGATCCCAAGCAATTTCGGGTACTTCCCGTACATAAAAGTCGACTTTTGCCGGCTTGTCGACCAAAACGATCAAAGCCTTGCTATCGATACGTTTTTTAATTTCATAGACACGTTTTACTGCATCTTCATTCGTTGCGTCGCACCCGATGCCCCAAATGGTATCAGTCGGATATAAGATAATACCTCCGTTCTCCATTATTTCGCAGGCTTTCTTTATATCATCTTCCATATTCTCGTTTCTTTTTTTAGAGAAAACAAAGGTAGAAAAATCGTTTGTCATACTCAAAATATTCTTTCTCTTTTACCGGAAAAGAATAAATATCGATAAATAAATAATTGAAAATGAAATAAAAAGCGTGTTTAAATCGATAATCGATTATGAAATTTATGCAATAATTGACATTATGTTGCTTGGGGTATTTGTTTTTTTTGTATATTTGTTGAAATGGAGGGTACAATAAAAAAGAGATTATGAAAAAACTTTTATTTTTTGCCGTGGGAGCTTTTTTTATGTTACTCACGGCGTGTAACACAGAGCCCGTTTCATTGGAGGGTTCTTGGATTATAGAAACGGCATACGGTCAACCTGTGATTGTGGCCGATACGGCGATGATAACATTCGACACTAAGGAAATGAGAGTGGCGGGTTGTAATGGTTGTAATCGTTTTTTCGGGCCTTATTCTGTTTCAGACGGGAAGACTGTCGTATTGAAAAATTTGGCTACGACTATGATGGCATGTCCCGACTCTCCATCGGAGGCAGATATTATGAGAGCATTTAATGAAACTACGACATACTCGATTAAAAAGGACGCAGATAAAACCCGACTCTTTTTTTACAATGATAAAAAAGACGAAGTAATGGGACTTGTTTTACAATATAAATAATACAATATGAAAGTAAATAAATGGTTTGGGCTTGTGTGTATCACAGCTATCGTGTCTTCTTGCGCGGTTTCTTCCAATGAAAAAAAGGAGAACAACGGCTTTGAAAACGCCGTGATAAAGACTATTATGGAACGAAGAAGTATCAGGAAATACCAAGATAAACCGGTTTCCCGTGATATATTGCAGACGTTGGTCGAATGCGGAGTTAATGCACCCAATGCCGTGAATCGACAACAATGGCAGGTGCGTGTTGTCGATAATGCTTCTTACATCGATGGAATTTCGGCTGTATACAAAGCTGCCAACCCTAAGGTCGCACAAGATGCCGATTTTAAAAACATGTTTCGTAATGCGCCTGCCGTAATATTTATTGCTTCTCCTAAAAACGGAGCAGCGCAAGTCGATTGCGGTCTGATGGGGGAGAATATCATTTTAGCGGCACAATCATTGGGACTGGGGACTTGTTGTCTCGGTGGGCCGGTGGCATTTATGAAGCAAAGCCCCGAAGCAGCCGAATATGTGAAACGGTTACAACTTCCCGACGATTATGAATTGCTTTATGCGATAGGGGTCGGCTATCCCGATGAGTCTCCGGATGCTAAACCCCGGGACATGAGTAAAGTGAAATTTATAGATTGAATGGGGTATGAACGTATGGAATAAATACATATTATTCTCTGTACTGTGTATCGTCATTTTGCTTTTTTGCGGGCAAAGTTTGCCGGCAGTAAAACCTTCGGTACGATTGAAAATAACATTCTTATGTATGGGTGCTTATGCAGCAACTTATCATGCCGATAAGGATTGTCCTGCATTGAAACAGTGCCGAGGGAAAGTAAAAATATATTCATTGGAATCTGCAAAAAAAATGGGACGGACACCCTGTCTGCTTTGTGTCGATACCGATAAGGAGTAGAAATTTTTGAATTTTGATATAGAAAAGTCGGTAGAAAACCGACTTTTTTTATAGAATGCAAATACAGATACCGGAATCAACGAATAGAAAGAGTATATTGTTCGGGCATGAGAGATATACCCAAAGATATGAAAGCGGTCTTATGTTTATGCCGTATAGCAATTTTCAGAGGAGGGGCGATTCCCCTTTTGTCGAACGGGTGTCCAGATAAAAATTTATACTTGCCATATCGCCTATTTACTTGCACGCATATTTGCACGCATTTCCGATACACAAATATACAAAACGAGACTAAATGAGACAAAAAGAGGTATGTTTTTGTCATATTTTAACGAAGAAATAAATAAGAAAAGAGATCAATAATCGCGTTATGTATTTGATTATCAATCTCTTTTTCGATAGTCGGGGTGGCGAGATTCGAACTCGCGACCCCCTGCTCCCAAAGCAGGTGCGCTAACCGGACTGCGCTACACCCCGTTTTTCAGGCGACAAAGGTAATGTAATTTTTTTGTTTGCCAAATAATTTATCGATACAAACCATGTCAAAAGTATTATTTCGAGTGCTTTTCCTTATATCGATATAGGAAGAAATATATAGCGGATATGGCGGCTGCAATTACTGATATAATGATCGATGTTGTGTAGGGAAGTGCTATACCTGAACGATCGAAAAGAATGTATGTAATCACGACTGCCATCATGAAAAGTGCCGGTATGAGTGTTATACCATAAGGCTTTCCTTTTCGGGATAAATATATGGTAATAGCCCAAAGGGTAAATACTGCCAGTGTTTGATTACTCCATGCAAAATATCTCCAAATTTTTTCGAATCCGGCCGGATCGGAGAGATTATATATGAGAATGAGTATGGCAACAAGAAAAAGCGGTATACATATAAGAAGTCTTTTGGAAATACTCCGTTGTTCCATGTGTAGGAAATCTGCCACAATAAGGCGGGCGGAACGGAATGCTGTATCTCCCGATGTAATGGGGGCTGCAACAACGCCGAGAATCGCCAAAGCACCTCCGACGAGACCCAACCACCCTTTGGATATGATGTTGACGATAACGGCCGAATTTCCGTTGATCTTTTCAGGTTCGGTTACATTGAAAAATGCTTGGCCTTCGGGGGTGAAAAAATAGGTAGCCGCTGCTGCCCATATCAAGGCTACTATACCTTCGGTAACCATTGCTCCGTAAAAGATATAACGGCCTTGTCGTTCATTGGTCATACAGCGTGCCATCAACGGCGATTGTGTGGCATGGAACCCCGATATGGCTCCACAAGCAATGCTGATGAACAACATGGGAAATATAGGATTGTTTTCGGGATCCACGGATTTATTGGAAAGCCCGTCCGTAATTTCCGGAATATCGGGAAAAGAAATGAATAGCATAAAAAGAATGCCGATTGCCATGAAAATGAGAGCAACAGCGAAAACAGGATAGATTCGGCCTATGATTTTATCGATCGGGAACATGGTTGCCAAGATATAATAGGCGAATATGATGAGAATCCAAAATGTAGAATCTAAATTTTCCGGAGTCAGCATGGCGAGCAAATCGGCCGGTCCGGCGACGAATACGACACCAACGAGGATCATGAGTACAACAGTAAAGAAACGCATGAACTGTTTGGCCATAACGCCTAAGTAACGTCCAATGGTTTCGGGGAGACTCTCTCCATTATGGCGTAAAGAAATCATTCCAGCCATAAAGTCGTGTACAGCTCCGGCGAAAATAGTCCCGAAAACAATCCAAAGAAATGATGACGCACCGAATTTTGCACCCATTATGGCCCCGAATATAGGGCCTAATCCTGCTATATTCAAGAATTGAATCATAAAAATCTTCCAGCCGGACAATGGGACGAAATCGACTCCATCGGGATTGGCTATCGCCGGAGTTTTTCTATCCGGTTCTACTCCGAAAATTCGTTCTACGAATTTTCCATAAGTGAAGAAGCCTACGACCAAGGCTGCTAATGCAAGGCAAAAAGAGATCATGGTAAATATTATTGAAGTTTTAGGTATTTATGGGCAAGAGCTTCTGCGCATCTTTCTCCATCGATGGCTGCCGATACGATACCGCCTGCATATCCAGCACCTTCGCCACACGGGTATAGTCCCTCAAAACGTATATGGTGTAATTGTTCATTGTCTCTGGGTATGCGTATAGGAGAGGAGGTACGAGTTTCTACACCTATCATGAGGGCTTCTCGGGTAAGAAAGCCATGAGATATTTTCCCGAAATGGAGAAATCCTTGTCGAAGCCGTTCTGTAATGAATGAGGGCATCCAAAAGTGTAATGGAGAAGATATTACTCCGGGTGTATACGATGTAGCGGGGAGATCTGGTGATATTTTGCCGTTAACGAAATCTGTCATGCGTTGAGCCGGAGCCGTTTGGCGGCAATTCCCGTTGATGAAACACTGATACTCAATTTCTTCTTGAAATTTTACACCGGCTAAAACATCGTGAACTTCATATCCGGGAATATCTTCGGGGCGTATTTCTACGACCATTCCCGAGTTTGCCCACCGAGAGCCTCTGTTCGATGGGGACATTCCGTTAACGACCAATTGATTGGGTCCGCTTGCAGCCGGAACGACGAAACCTCCGGGACACATACAAAACGAGTAAACGCCCCGACCGTCGATTTGGGTTACAAAACTGTATTCGGCTGCCGGTAGATATTTACCTCGTCCTTCGGAATTATGGTATTGTATGCGGTCGATGAGTTTTTGGGGGTGTTCAAGCCGTACACCGACGGCAAATCCTTTTGCCTCCAAATCGATTTTATTGCGATGCAGATAATAATAAACATCTCTGGCTGAATGACCGGTTGCAAGAATAACCGGCCCGGCAAAAACTTCTCCGGTATGAGATTTTGCACCTATAACTTCTTGTTTATCAAATATAAGCTCATCTATTCGTGTTCCGAATTTTACTTCTCCGCCGGATTCTAAAATCGTATGACGGATATTTTCGATAACACGGGGTAACTTGTCTGTCCCGATATGAGGGTGGGCATCGGAAAGTATGTCGAGCGAGGCCCCATGTTGACAGAGAATGGATAAAATGCGATCGACCGATCCTCGCTTTTTACTGCGGGTATAGAGTTTACCGTCGGAGAATGCTCCCGCACCACCTTCTCCAAAACAATAATTCGATTCGTCGTCTACAATATGTTCTCGGCTGATGCGGGCAATATCTTTACGTCGTTGATGAACGTCTTTGCCGCGTTCCAATACGATGGGACGCATACCCAATTCGATGAGCCTCAATGCAGCAAAAAGTCCGGCCGGACCTGCTCCGACGACAATGACTTGCTGCTTGTCCGAAACATCCCCGTAAACAATAGGCTGGAACATATCGTTTTCAGGTAACTCGTTCAGATAGATGCGTACCGTAAGATTTATGAAGACCTGTCTCTTTCGTGCGTCTATGGAGCGTTTCAGTATTCTTACCGCTTGTATATCTTTGGGATTTAGTGCAAATTCCCGGGAAAGAAATTCTTTGAGACCTGTTTCGGACACCGCTTGTTGTGGTAATACCCGTATGGAAATTTCTTTTATCATACTTATCCGAATAATTGACGGAAGGCTTCATCGACTTTCCGTACCGGTGTGATTTCTATTTGCAGGCGTTTTGAGTCGAATCCTTTTAAATTATGGATCGGAACAAGTATGCGCTTGAAGCCGAGTTTTTCGGCTTCAAGAATACGTTGCTCGACGCGAGTAACAGGGCGTATTTCACCCGACAGACCGACTTCTCCGGTCATGGCAATGTCTCGTTCTATCGCAATATCCATATTAGAAGATAAGACGGCACTGATGACGCCCAAATCCATTGCTGGGTCATTGACTTTCAATCCTCCGGCGATATTGAGAAAGACATCTTTTTGTGCGAGTTTGAAGCCGACTCTTTTTTCCAGTACGGCAAGCAACATGTTCATGCGTCGCAGGTCGAATCCGGTTGACGATCTTTGCGGTGTTCCGTAGGCTGCCGTGCTTACAAGAGATTGTACTTCGATGAGAAAAGGGCGTATTCCTTCTATGGCGGCGGATATGGCGACTCCGCTCAGTCCCTCACGATCTTGCGTAAGCAACAATTCCGAGGGATTGCTTACTTCTCGAAGCCCGTTTTGCAGCATTTCATAAATCCCTAATTCGGCAGTGCTTCCGAATCGGTTCTTTATAGAACGTAAGATTCGATACATGTAATGCCGGTCTCCCTCGAATTGCAAGACCGCATCGACAATATGTTCCAATACTTTGGGCCCTGCGATGCTTCCTTCTTTATTGATGTGGCCTATGACCAGTACCGGTGTATGGGTTTCTTTGGCAAATTTCAATATAGATGCGGCACATTCTCGTACTTGTGAAATACTACCGGGAGAAGATTCGATAGACTGCGTCGAGATAGTCTGTATCGAATCGATAATGACAATATCGGGTTGCACATTACGTATGTGCACGAATATTTCTTCGAGGGAAGTTTCGCATACGATATAACAATCGGGATTATTGCGGTGTAGTCTGTCTGCCCTCATTTTCAGTTGGCGGGCGCTTTCTTCTCCCGATACATAAAGAACTTTTTTCCCGGTCAAGCCCAGTACGGTCTGTAAAACAAGAGTAGATTTTCCGATGCCGGGTTCTCCACCTATCAATACCATCGACCCCGGAACAAGTCCACCCCCTAAAACTCTATTCAATTCTGTGTCGCGCAAGTCGATCCTTTCTTCTTGTGAAACGGAGATGTCTTCAAGTTTTTGAGGTTTTGAACGAGGTGAGTCGGTGTTATACGACGGGCATTGTGTCGTAGAAGATTTTGAACTGACCACTTCTTCGACATAACTGTTCCATTCTCCACATGAGGGGCATTTCCCTATCCACTTGGGGGATTCTGCTCCGCATTGGGTGCATACGTATACGGTTTTGAGTTTAGCCATATTTTTCAAGTCTGTAATGCCATTGCAAAGATATGGTTTTCTATAAAATTTATTCGAAATGAGGGATAGATTATTCGGTATCATAAAAAAGCAGCCCGGAACACCGAGCTGCTTTTTGAAAAATTACATGCGAAATAAGGGGAGGTAGAATTATTTCTTGTTTGGATTTTTCCCCGAAGAAGATTTACTATCGTTTTTTTTATGATGATTCTTGTCTGTTACCATTTGCTTTTTTTGACTCGGAGCGCATTGAGAAATCGTATTGCATGATATTTCTTTTCCCGAAGCAAATGCCGGCATAGCAGCCATTGCAGCTTGTTGTTGGGGTGTGAGAAGTTTTTTTATGGCTTCGGCTTGTGCCGTATGCTGGGCCATTTGGTCTTTGCGCATTTTTTCGACTTGCATATTCATAATACTGTCGTTTTGATTTCCTCGTAATAAGATCGCATATACTTTCCGGGTTTGTTCATCGGAGAGTTGTAAGAGAGTTTTCAACTGTTCTGTCTGTAATTTGGTCGCTTCCGCCACAGACATGCAACATTTTTTATTGCTCTTTTTCATGTCCGGTTTTGGAGTATTGCGCATTTCTTTATTTCGATTGTTATCTCCGGATTTCTGCATAGGTTGCTGGGCGATAACGGACGATGAGAGTAAACTCAACATAAATAGGGAAAATAGAATCTTTTTCATGACGGTAAATTTATAAATGAAACTTTTATTCATAAAGACACTCGAAAAAGAAGAAAGTTTCTTGAATCACAATCTATTTGATTTTTTTAACGAGAATATTCTGTAATTGAGATATTCTCTGTGATTTTTAGAGCGATGCCTGCCGCAATTCGGTATAAAAAGGAATTTCTTTTAGAAATATACATTTGTGTTTTGTGTAATCGACCTCGCAACAGTAGTGTGTGATTCCGTTGGATATGATAAGGTATCGAACTTGCAATACCGAATTGTAGCGTACGATTTGGTCGAATACGGCTTGTGTGATTTCTACGTGAGGAGCTTTATATTCAACAATGACAAACGGCCGACCGGTTTTGTCATACACCACCGTATCGCAACGTCGCTTGCGACCATTTTGAATCAGTGATATTTCATTACCCATACGACCGGCAGGATACCCTTTTTCCTGTACGAGAAATCGGGCGAAATGTTGCCGAACCCATTCTTCGGGAGTCAGAGAAACGTATCGTTTACGCCAATCGTCGTAAATGAAATATTTTCCGTCCTCGTTTTTTGTGCGGAAAGTGTATTTGGGAAGATTAAGAGGAATCATTCGTCTCAATATCATTTGCGCGTCCCGGGAAGATTCGCTAATTTTACCTCCAAAATTACACAAAATGGCATATTCTGCCAAATTATAATTTTTCGATTATGGCTCAAAAAGAAACATCGGCACATATACCTATTATAGCAGACGTTCGTCGTAAAACGTTCAAACCCGTATATTTGCTTATGGGAGAGGAGCCTTATTATATCGACCTGATAACGGAAGAGATTATCAGGCACGCTCTAAAAGAAGAGGATAGGGATTTTAACCAGACGATCGTTTACGGAGCCGATACCGATATGACGACAATCCTCACGGCTTCACGGCGTTACCCGATGATGTCGGAGCGACAATTGGTTGTTGTAAAGGAAATGCAGATGATGCGGAGTATAGATGATTTACTTTTGTATTTGCAAAATCCTCAACCTACGACCGTTCTGGTGTTGAATTACAAGAACGGTACGTTGAAAAATAAAAAGATCGTTGCCGAAATCAACAGGCAAGGAATCGTTTTTGAATCGAAAAGAACCTACGATAGCCAATTGCCGGCATTTGTCAACAACTATGTGCATGACAAAAGTCTCGGCATAGATGATAGGGCTTCAAGTATGCTGTGCGAAGCGATCGGGACAAATTTGTCCCGACTGGCCGGAGAAATCGATAAGTTATGTGTCTTGTTGTCTTTATCCGGAGAAAAGCGGATTACCGCCGACATGGTCGAATTGCATGTCGGAATCAGCAAGGAATTCAATAATACGGAATTGATCAAGGCCATATCGCAGAGAGATTTGTTGAAAGCCAATCGGATCATAAAATATTATGGGCAGAATACCAAATCGGAACAACCGTTTATAGCGTTCGGTTCACTGTTTACGTTCTTTGCAAATCTTCTGTTGTTACATTATTCCCCATGTCCCAAAAACAATAACGGCATCGTTTCGGAATTAGGGGTAAACTGGTACGCCGCCGATGATTATGTACGGGGATTGCAACTGTATAAAGCGGGGAAGTGTGTCGAGATTATATCTGAAATACGGCGATATGATGCTCGTTCGAAAGGAGTGGAGTGTGCACCGGATACGTCGATCGCCGATTTATTGAAAGAGCTTGTTTTTAAAATTATGCATTGATTTTTTTGAGATATGGGCGATTGATGCCGAAAAAATAAATTTTTAGGCAACAGTAATTCCCCCAAATTTTTCTGTCGAATTGAATCGTCGGCATCATAATTGAGTTATTGTATTGATTAATAGTTGTTTCCGTTTATATTCCGGCCATTTTGATTTAAAATCCTTTTCTTATATCTTTTTTATTGAACTATGCTTCGCAAATATTGAAATGTAGAATATTTGTCAAGTTGTTGTGCATAATAATGAACTTTAATTTATTTGTTTGCACATATTATATTGAATTTTCCGGAATTGATTTAGAACTATATTTAGTATTAATTCCAAAATCCATAAATAGAAACACTGTTTTAAAACAAGAAGTTCGACAAAAATGAATTCAGAATATATAGCTATTAATCCATTAAATACTATATCGTATCTTATTTATTATAAGGTTATTATTAAAATATAATAAAGCTTTTATTTGACAAATGGATTAACATCGCTGTTCAATATGCCTTATTCCACTTATTTCATGATTATTATATCTACATATTTATAAATAATATATTGATAATAAGTAGTATGATTAAATTATATAAAGTATTAGAACGGCTAAAATTCATGCTGTTTATAACAATGAATGTATCAAAACAAACATTTGTACAAAGAAATGAATTTTGTTTCGTGAATTATTTTGTCTATCTTTGTGAACTTTGAGTAATTTTGCAGGGTTTATTTTTATAAACATTTGATTATGGCAGAATCGGAACAGAAAGACAGAGATTTGAAGGAGCGTATAAAGTGGTTGATTCAATATCATAGAATCAATGACGCAACTTTTGCACAAAAAATACAGACCAATCGCTCTACGTTGTCTCAATGTCTCAATGGGCCTAATGGAGTCAGTAAAGAACTTATTTTGAAAATACATGATGCCTACCCTTCGGTAACCATTGAGTGGCTTATGTTCGGAGAAGGAAGTCCGTTCAAATCTGACCGGCAAGCGGTATTAGATCGAATTTATTCTCCCGAGAATGTCATAAAACAGACCGGGAGTAGTATTCCTCCGGAATATTCCACGGATTTGCCACGAGAGATGCCACAAAATCCCACTTTGTTTTCTGAAAATAAGGATAGTGCGATAAAAAATCCGATAACGCCTTCTACGGTGAAATCAGAGGCGGAGTCTCATCGAATTGTTAAGATCATGGTATTTTATTCCGACAATACTTTCGAGACTTATTCCCTCGATAAAACATGATACAGAAACAGTTCCTATTTTTTTGCGTATCAAACAGGCGACAGAATATTGGTGTACACCGAACGAAATAAAAGAGCTTTTTTCTTTTTTAGGCTTCCGACATACACTATCTTTGCACCTAAATAGAAAATATGATGAAAAAATATGTTTTAGATTTGCGGATAACCGAGAATCTCGCACTGCATACCCACTATGTACTTTTGAAGGCTACTACTTCCGATGGAGCCAAACTTCCCGAAATGCTACCGGGGCAGTTTGCCGAGTTACGAGTGGACGGTTCGTCTACCACTTTTTTGAGGCGACCGATATCCGTCAATTTTGTCGATGTAAAGCGTAACGAAGTGTGGTTTCTGATACAACTTGTCGGAGACGGAACTCGTCGTTTGTCGACATTAAAATCGGGAGATGTTTTGAATGCCGTTTTGCCTTTGGGCAATAGTTTTTCTCTTCCCGAAAAAAAAGAAAAAGTACTTTTGATCGGCGGTGGTGTGGGTACGGCACCGATGCTGTTTTTGGGCAGTTATTTGCGAAATGCGGGATTTGTACCTCATTTTTTGTTAGGTGCACGTTCGTCTCGGGATATTCTACAAAAAGAACAATTCGAGGCTTTGGGAACCGTCGATGTAACGACAGAAGACGGCTCATGCGGAGAAAAGGGATATGTTACCCAACATTCGTTATTGCAGAAAGAGCATTTCGACCGTATCTATACTTGCGGCCCGAAACCGATGATGGTAGCTGTCGCCCGTTATGCTAAGGAAAAAGGAATAAAGTGCGAAGTATCGCTCGAAAATATGATGGCATGCGGTGTAGGTGCATGTTTGTGTTGTGTGGAGAATACGACGGAAGGGCATATTTGCGTATGTAAAGAGGGTCCGGTTTTTAATATAGAGAAATTGTTATGGCAGATTTAAAAGTAAATATAGGACGATTGTCTTTGAAGAATCCCGTTATGACTGCGTCCGGGACATTCGGATATGGTTTGGAGTTTGCCGATTTTATCGACCTGTCCCGATTGGGCGGCATTATCGTCAAAGGAACGACATTGAAAGCCCGAGAAGGCAATCCTTATCCCCGAATGGCCGAAACGCCTTCGGGTATGATCAATGCCGTAGGATTGCAGAATAAAGGGGTAGATTATTTCGTAGAACATATATATCCCCAAATAAAAGATCTCGATACCCGTATTTTGGTGAATGTCTCGGGTTCTACTATCGATGATTATGCCGAGACTGCGAGACGTTTGGCCTCTTTGGATAAGATTCCGGCGATAGAATTGAATATTTCATGTCCGAATGTGAAAGAGGGCGGTATGGCTTTCGGTACGTCATGTAAAAGTGCTGCGTCTGTGGTAAAAGCCGTACGTGCTGTTTATCCCGGTACACTCATCGTGAAATTGTCGCCCAACGTAACCGATATAACCGAGATCGCTCGTGCCGTAGAAGCCGAAGGTGCCGATTCTGTGTCTCTTATCAATACATTGTTGGGTATGGCTATCGATGCCGAAAAGCAACGCCCTGTTGTGTCGACTGTTACCGGAGGTTTATCGGGGCCTTGTGTCAAACCGATTGCATTGCGTATGGTTTGGCAAGTCTTTCATGCAGTAAGAATACCAATTATAGGATTGGGGGGAATTATGAATGCGACCGATGCCATAGAATTCCTTTTGGCCGGAGCTCGTGCCATTCAGGTCGGAACCGCCAATTTTATCGATCCGCAAATAACGGTGAAAATTGTCGATGGCATAGAGGATTATCTCGACAGGCACGGTTGCCGATCGGTGGAAGAAATCATCGGAGCATTAAAGGTTTGATTTTGCCGATGGATCGACACCTTTTTTATCGAGAGGTATATGACATCGTAAAAGAAATTCCGGAGGGTCGGGTCGTTACGTACGGGCAAATTGCTTATCTTGTGGGGAAGCCTTTGTGTTCTCGTATGGTGGGACAAGCCTTGTTCCATGTTCCGGAAGATTTGCCGTTGCCCTGTCATCGTGTTGTAAACAGTTGCGGACGGTTGGTTCCGACGTGGCTCGAACAGCGTTCTTTATTGGAAGCGGAAGGCGTTTCTTTCAAGAAAAATGGCTGTGTCGATTTGAAAAAGAGCCGTTGGAATATAGATGAAGAATGGCGATAATTCCATGATTGATTTTGTATATGAGATGGTTACCGAGTAATCATCTCATATATTTTTTCGGTAATATCCGCTATAATTTTTGCGTTTGCGGTATCGTTTTCTTTCGAGTCTTTTATAAAGATAGCGATATAACATCGTTTATTATAAGGGAGGTAAATGACACCGGCATCATTGTCTCCTATTTTTATGCCGGATTTCGTCCTATCGGAACTGCCGGTTTTATGTCCCAGTGTAACATCGACCGGTAATCCGGCTTTTATTTTATTCGCTCCCGTAGATGTTTCGATCATTACCTGCTCCAAAAAAAGAAAATGATCATTACTTAGGATAGGTTCGGTATATATCTTTTTCAGAAGCCATACCATGGACGATGGCGTACACCAATTGTTATAGCAATTACGGATATTTTCGTGCATCGTTTTTTCTGTTTCGGAGAAGGCAAACTTATCTATACCCAACTCTCTTATAAAAGAGTCGACGACATTTATGCCTCCGACAAAATCTATCAATAAATCACAAGTATTATTATCACTTTGTGCCATTGTGTACCTTATGAGATCCCGGTATGATATGTGAATATCCCGATTGGGGTACTTCTCTCTTAACGGGCTGTATGTGTCGGATAACATTTGTTCTTGGGAGATGAGTGTCATACTATCCAACGGAATGCCATATTGCTCCATTTTTTTTAGAGCGGTTACAGCCACATGGAATTTAAATACGCTCATTGTCGGATAGCGTTCATCGTCATTTATGGTGACTATATTGCCGTCATCGTATAGAAAGGCAATGCCGACAGTTGCTCTTTTATCATTTATGACAGAAGATATGGCCTGCTGTATATCGCTTTCTGTCTGTGCACCGATCGGAAATGATATGGATAGAAATATCCAAGCCAACCATTGTATCGGATTGAATTTATTTTTTGTCATGGGACGAAAATCAAATTACCGAATTACCAATTTCATTTCTATTTTTACTTCAAAACTTTATCGATGGCTGCAAGTTCTTCGTCAGAGAAACAGGTATTTTCTTGGGCTTTAAGATTATCTTTGAGCTGTTGGGGAGAGCTGGCTCCAATCAAGACTGAAGTAACGGTTTCATTGCGTAACAACCAAGATATAGACATCTGGGCGAGAGTCTGGTTTCGTTGCCGGGCAATATCGTTTAATTGTCGTATTTGGGAGAGCTTTTCAGGGGTGATGGAGTCTTTTTTCAAATGACCGGTTATTCGGGCAGCCCTTGAATCGGCGGGAATACCGTTTAAGTAGCGATCGGTGAGTAATCCTTCTGCCAAAGGTGAGAAGACAATCATGCCGATACCCATATCTTTTAATAAATCCGATAGCTCGGGCTCTACGGCGCGGTCGAACATAGAGTAACGTACCTGATGTATGAGGCAGGGTACTTTATATTCTTTCAGTGCCGCGACAGCTTTGATTGTTTGTTCGGGACTATATCTTGATATGCCGACATAAAGGGCTTTACCCATACGTACCATATTGGCTAGTGCACCCATTGTCTCTTCTATCGGTGTATCGGGGTCGGGTCGGTGCGAATAAAAAATATCCACATACTCGATTCCCATGCGTTTTAGGCTTTGGTCAAGACTTGCCATGAGGTATTTGCGGCTTCCCCAGTTCCCGTATGGTCCCGGCCACATATCGTAACCGGCTTTGGTAGATATAACCAGTTCATCGCGGTAGCGGCCTAATGATTGTTTTAAAATACGGCCGAAATTCGCTTCTGCCGATCCGTATACAGGACCGTAATTGTTGGCCAGGTCGAAGTGTGTAATACCGTTGTCGAATGCTGTCAAGGCAATGCGGCTGTATGTATTGTAATCGTCGATACTGCCGAAGTTGTGCCACAGACCCAGTGATAAAGAGGGGAGCAACAAGCCGCTGTGCCCGCAACGGCGATAATTCATCATGTCGTACCGATGTGTATCGGCTATGTATTTTATTTCTGCCATATTACGTTTTGTCTTAACCTTGCAAATATAATAAAGCCAGAAAGAATATACCGATTATAATATAAAAAGTCCGCTTGATATTTTCATCAAGCGGACTTTTCTGTTTAGAAACAATTATTTTTTATAACAAGTCGACCGAACGTTTTACAAAACGGCTCAGAGCTTCGCCTTTCAGCATGTTGTTTGAGAGAAGGGCTAAATCAACCAATTGACGCACCAAGTTATTCCCGGCGGCATAGTCGCTGAGTATATTGTTTTCTTTTTGACGCAAAGCGGCGACTTCATCTTCTTTGTTTTTGAGACGATCTTTCTCTTCGACCGGTATTTCATCGCTTTTTTTGTCTTTGGAAGCCTCTTGCAATTGGGTTATTTCGTCATTCAGTGCATTTATTTGAGTACGCAGCGGGTCTATTTCGGCGTTGCAAGCTGTTTCTGCCTCTGACAATACCCGTTGGGCCAGCGGGTGCTGGGTATTTACGATAAGGTTATAACTATCGGGCATTTCTCCATAGAAACTCATACCCGGTTGCATAGCCGACATGTCTTTCATACGACGCATAAACTCATTTTGTGTAATGACAATGGGCTGTGCTGCTTCGCCGATTGCTTCGAACATGACCATGAACTCCGCTTTTTCTACACTTGGTATTTGCGATTTGAAGATCGTTGTCATCATGTCGCGTTGCGCGGGTGTAAGCGAGACATCGGCTTTATCTTCTTTTCGTACCAGATTTTCTACAATATCGCTGTCGACACGGACGAAACGGCTTTTTTCAAATTTCTGTTCGAGCATACCGATGAAGTGTACATCGAGTTGTCCGTCCATCAACAATACGCTGTATCCTTTATTTTTAGCCGCTTCGATATAATTGTACTGAGCGATGCGGTCGGTAGCGTAAATATATATCAGATTCTTGTCTTTATCGGTTTGTTCGGCTTCGATGAGCGTCTTATATTCATCGAATGTGTAGTATTTATCTTCGGTATCTTTCAGTAACGCGAACTTTTGAGCTTTCTCATAAAATTTTTCGTCGGAGAGCATACCGTATTCGATGAATAATTTTATATCGTCCCATTTTTCCTCGAACTGTTTACGATCGTTATTGAATATTTCCTGTAAACGATCGGCAACTTTTTTGGTGATGTAGGTCGAAATTTTCTTCACGTTGGAATCGCTCTGCAAGTATGAACGGGATACGTTCAAAGGAATGTCGGGAGAATCTATGACCCCTTGTAGCAACATGAGGAAATCGGGTACGATACCTTCGACCGAATCGGTTACAAATACTTGGTTGCAATAAAGTTGTATACGGTTTTTATTGACATCGAAATTATTCCTTATTTTAGGGAAATAAAGAATACCGGTCAGCTTAAAAGGATAATCGACATTGAGATGTATCCAGAATAACGGTTCGTCCATTGTCGGATATAGCTCGTGATAGAATTTGCGATAATCCTCATCGTTGAGTTCGGTCGGTTTCTTGGTCCATGCCGGTGTCGTATCATTGATGACTTTGTCTTTGTCGGTATCGACATATTTGCCGTCTTTCCACTCTTGTTCTTTACCGAATACGACAGGAATAGGCAGGAATCGACAATATTTTTTGAGCAGCGTCTCTATTTCCGAGGCTTCGAGAAAGTTCTTATTTTCGTCATCGATGAATAATACAATATCGGTTCCGCGGTCGGCTTTATCGATATTTTCCATTGTATACTCGGGAGATCCGTCGCAACTCCACATGACGGCTTGCGCACCTTCCCGGTAAGAACGAGTACGTATTTCGACTTTTTTTGAGACCATGAACGAAGAATAGAATCCCAATCCGAAGTGTCCGATGATGGCGTTGGCATCGTTTTTATATTTTTCGAGGAATTCTTCTGCTCCCGAAAATGCAATCTGATTGATATATTTTTCTAT